>UPTG01000518.1_pt1 | contig 31135 bp, 52 predicted proteins | sample 2160121 | NCBI WGS metagenome assembly UPTG01 (sample SAMN06266255, study PRJEB28933) | marine metagenome | isolation source: Columbia River Estuary | place: USA:Columbia River Estuary, USA | collected 2014-07-27
ATTTAATTCGTGTTGTTTATCGAGACAATCCTGGTATGTGTCGTAGAAAAATTCGTCACCGGTCTCAAAACATGTTGCTAAGTATTCAACATTGTCGCCCACTAGCGAACAAATATTAATGCCATTATCTAGCGCAATGTAAACATAACCACTGTTCTCATTGAATCCTACTGCTTCAACGTCAATTAAGTAATGCCCTAGTAATGTACCTAGCGCGGTAAAGCAATTAGCCAGTCCTACAGTCTCACAATATTGCATGTTATCAAAGTTTGAAATTTCCATAATAAATCACCTGTTAAAAGTTAATGTTTAAATAAATATAATAAAGCCACCTCAGAGAAGTGACTTGATGTAATTACTTAACCTTAAGTGTAGATTCTAATAGCTCATTTATTGCTTGTCTAGTGCAAGCGTATTTTGCTGACTTATATTTATCTGCCTTTTTAGTGTATAATTCCAAATCATTAACTAAACCATTAACAGTATTAATAACTTCTTTAGGGTTAGTTATGTCTACTAAAATGTTGTAGTCAAAAAGTTTAAGTTTAATTTCCATGTTATCGCCTCCATTGGCGTAGTTAAATAAATATAAGCGAGCCTACTGGTTTAGTCAATAGGCTCTATATATTTACTTAAGCAGGGTAGCATTCCTTATCATACGCATCAGACCATGCTTCACTATATTCATTAACGCCATAGTCGCTGATGGTTTCTTCAGGCTCTTGGTCGTATTCTAATATCACCGCAAAGACTGCTAAGGTTTTGAATAGATGCCCGGTCTCTGACTGTTCAGCTTCAGTGGTAGGTCTCTGCCACTTAATGTAAGTGAAATCTACTGACTCGATAGCCTCTTTAGCCTCTTTATATCCATAGGTCTTGGTTAATAGCTCGCCATCTTCACCGTCACGAATAACCAAACGGAAACCTTTATTGATAGCGTATTTAATGTTATGTAAATATGCTTTTTTCATAATGTATATACCTATATAGTTAATTAATTGATAGGTACATCATATAGAAGTACAAGCAGATTACCAATAACTTTTATGCATATGGATTAAGATTGTCATAACAAAATGTTATAACCTATGCTAGACCAGGATACGCTAGGCTGTAGCCCAGTGATAGCAAGGGCTTGAGAGAATCCCCGCGATTAAGCCTATAACCCATGTCCTAGTATAGCCTGACCATAACCCCGCTTAGAACGCATTATATTAGCTTACAAGACTATATAACCTGAGCGCATAACATAAGCATGACAACATAACTAAATGTTATTGGATTACTGGTGTTGTTCTATGGTAGTCCGATTGTGTCCCTGAGGTATCCACTAGCGTACTCACTTCCCCCCGTCAAGTCTCCTTGTGACCGCCTTAAGGATACTGGTCATTGTGTATAACCTGTGGATAACCTGTGGATAACTCAGCCCCTGTGGATAACCTGTGGATAACTTGTGGATAACCTGTGGATAACTTGGGGCGGGGGGGGGTCTGTAGGATTTTTATAGTGTGACTGTACCCGCCTGTATACTAAAAAAGCCAATATTCAATAAAAAGAATTAATCTAAGTTTATCCTCTAAGTTATTGTTTTCCTTGAGTATTGTGACGGGTACTTAAGTATGACAAATATTAATACAAAAGGACAAAAGTATTACTATTAGTTATGGAACTAAAAAGTTGGTTCGCGGGTCTAATTTAACTAATAAAGTACTTGACATTACGTTATAAATATGCTATAATATACTTATAGTATAGATTAATTTAAAGCCTTAAGGATACTTAAGTAGTCTTAGATATTATACTTTAATGATTATTCTTTAAAGTTAAATACTAAACGCGTCCCTAAGTATACTTAAGATAACTTAAGGAGAATACAATGGGAAATGATACAGCTACTCCGAAAAGGAGAAGGGGCAGACCTAAGAAGTCAGACATGGTGTCAAGAAAAAAAGGCACTACTGGTTTGTCAAGGGGTCGCCCGAAGGGTGATGCGGCTATCATCAACGAGTACAAGGGCAGGATGTTGTCATCCCCTAAGTCTCGTAAAGTCCTAGACTCGATATTCGATGCGGCACTTAACGATGACCATAAGAATCAAGCCGCGGCATGGAAGTTAGTCATGGATAGGATATTACCCACAGCTGTATTTGAGAATGATGTCATTAAGGGCGCGGGTAAGTCAGCGATACAGATAAACATTACTGGAGTTGGAGGAGCAGAGACTACAGTGGTGTCAAATCAAGATGATGATGTCATAGACGATGGAGAAATTATGGATTTCACAGAGGTGAATAATGGCTAAGTACTTTGATAGAGATGAGTTTGCTTGTCAGTACACAGGTAACAACGAGATTAAAGAAGAGTTCATTGAGAAGCTAGATAAGCTAAGAGAAGCCTGTGGTTTCCCCTTTGTAATTACGTCAGGATTTAGAGATAAAACACACCCCATTGAAGCTAAGAAAGCAAAACCAGGAACAGGAACTCATGCACAAGGCATTGCCGCGGATATTAAAGTCACTAACGGCTACCAACGGTTTCGTATCGTTGAGAAGGCTATCGCGCTTGGATTCACAGGCGTGGGAGTTGCTCGTGGCTTCGTCCATGTTGATATCCGCAGTCCTGACGATACAACCCCTTATGTAATGTGGACTTACTAATATGAATAAGTTTAGTGTAGGTGTCACCCCCACAGCGGCTACTGAGACTGTCGTATTCGAAGTACCTGACCATCAGAAGATTCTTATTACTAATATCTTTCTGTCAAACCATTCGGGTAACAATAAAACAGCAGACCTATGGTGGGAACACGGACATGATGCTTCCCATGACTTATACCTAGTAGACGATAAAACATTTACTGTAGGTGACTTATTAAATCTAAATCAAATTGAAATAGTAATGCGTGAAGGTGATAAGCTAAAGGTATTGACTGAAGCCGCTAGTCACTTCTCAGTTATTATTACCTTTGATATATACCCTGACAATGCACAACTAAATAACTTTAATCCTTAATGACAGAACTTAACGTATCGCTCCTACCGTGGCAACAAGAAGTCTTTGAGGACACAACTAGATTCAAGGTCATAGCCGCAGGTAGACGTACAGGTAAGTCCAGACTAGCCGCATGGATGTTAATCATCAGGGCTTTACAGTCAGACAAGGGTCATGTCTTCTACGTTGCACCTACACAGGGTCAGGCTAGGGACATTATGTGGCAGGTGTTACTTGAGATAGGTAATCCTGTAATAGCTTCCAGTCACGTTAATAACTTACAAATAAAGCTAGTCAACGGGGCAACCATAGCACTCAAGGGTGCGGATAGACCAGAAACCATGCGTGGTGTCAGTCTTAAGTTCCTCGTTATGGATGAGTATGCGGATATGAAGCCAGAGGTCTGGGAGCAAATCCTTAGACCTGCACTAGCTGACCAGAAGGGAGATGCACTGTTCATTGGTACGCCAATGGGACGTAATCACTTCTATGACTTATATAACTATGCTTGTGTGGCAGAGGATGAGACCTTTGTAGGTTATCACTTCACAAGCTATGATAATCCACTACTAGACCCTGAAGAGATTGAAGCGGCTAAGAAGTCTATGTCTGCATTTAGTTTCCGTCAGGAGTTCATGGCATCATTCGAGGCACAGGGCAGTGAATTATTTAAAGAAGATTACATTAAGTTTTCTGAAGAAGAACCCACTAGTGGTCAGTATTATATTGCTGTCGATTTGGCGGGGTTTGCTGATGTGGCAAAAGCTACAACTAAAACTAAACGACTTGACCAAACGGCTATCTCGGTTGTTAAAGCAAATGAAGAAGGTTGGTACGTTGCTGACATCATTCATGGTCGTTGGGGTGTGCAAGAAACTGCACGTAAAATCTTTGAAGCTGTACGAGACTATCGTCCAGTATCTGTCGGGATTGAGAAAGGGGCGTTAAAGAACGCTGTACTTCCATACATCTCAGACTTAATGAAGGCTAATGATAGGTTCTTCCGTATCGAGGAACTGACTCACGGCAACAAGAAGAAGACCGATAGAATCGTGTGGGCTTTACAAGGTAGGTTTGAACACGGTAAGATTACACTTAACAAGGGTGCTTGGAATACAGAGTTCCTAGATGAACTATTCCAATTCCCTAGTCACCACGTACACGATGACTTGATTGACTCACTCGCTTACATAGACCAGTTGGCTAACATAGCCTACACCTCGGACTATGTGGAAGAAGAATTTGAATTTTTAGATACTTACGCAGGGTACTAATATGTTACTAGAAGATAAGGAAGAGTTTACACTGGAGCAAGACCTAGAGGATTGGGTCATTGATAAATGTCAAAGTTGGCGTGACCACTATGAGTCTAACTACTCACAGAAGTTTGATGAGTACTATCGCCTATGGCGTGGTCAGTGGGCGGCAGAGGACAAGACCAGAGAGTCGGAACGCTCACGTATTATTTCCCCTGCGCTACAACAAGCAGTTGAGTCATCCGTTGCGGAACTAGAGGAAGCTACCTTTGGTCGTGGTAAGTGGTTTGACATTGAGGATGACGTTACGGACAACGAGAAGCGTGATATAGCGATGTTACGTGAAGTTCTATACAAAGACTTTAAAAAGAATAAAGTCCGTAAGAGCGTAGCTGAGTGCCTTATCAACGCGGCTGTATTCGGTACGGGTATCGCTGAAGTAGTATTAGAAGAAGAGAAAGAGTTTCAACCCGCAACACAACCTGTTATGGGTGGAGAGTTACAAGCAGTTGGTGTCAACATCGTAGATAAGACTTGCGTAAAGCTACGACCAGTAATGCCACAGAACTTCCTTATCGACCCACTAGCTACTTCCATTGAGGAAGCATTAGGCTGTGCAGTAGATGAGTTTGTACCTATGCACTCTGTAGAGCAACTACAGGAAGCAGGAGTCTATCGTGACGTATACGTAGGTGATGCACCATCAGACTTCGACATTGAACCAGATAAAGACCTAGCGGTATTTGAAGACGACAAAGTACGTCTAACTAAGTACTATGGTTTAGTACCTCGTCATTTATTAAAGGCGGCTCAAGAAGAAGAAGACGAAGACGCAGAAGTAGAAGAACTAGTCGCTAATGAAGAGAGTGATTCATACTACGTAGAGGCTATCGTTGTTATTGCTAATGACGGTACTTTACTTAAGGCTGAAGAGAATCCATACATGATGGGTGACAGACCAGTCGTTGCATTCCCGTGGGATGTCGTTCCTAGCCGTTTCTGGGGTCGAGGAGTATGTGAGAAAGGGTATAACTCTCAAAAGGCGTTAGACGCAGAACTACGCGCTAGAATCGATGCCTTAGCACTTACTATCCACCCAATGATGGCTATTGATGCTACACGTATGCCTAGAGGCGCACGAGCAGAGGTACGAGCAGGTAAGACTATCCTAACCAACGGCAACCCTGCTGAAGTCCTACAGCCATTAAACTTCGGTAATGTTAGTCAAGTTACCTTCGGACAAGCCGCTGAACTACAGAAGATGGTACAGACAGCCACAGGTGCTATTGACTCTGCGGGTATCTCTGGTTCTATCAATGGTCAGTCTACAGCTTCGGGCATCTCTATGAGCCTCGGTGCTATCATCAAGCGTCATAAACGTACGTTGATTAACTTCCAAGAATCATTCCTTATTCCATTCGTAACTAAAGCCGCACATCGTTATATGCAGTTTAACCCTGAGCGTTATCCTGTAGCGGACTACAAGTTCCATACGTCTAGCAGTCTAGGTATCATTGCTCGTGAGTATGAGGTTACACAGCTTGTACAGTTACTACAGACTATGCAACAAGACAACCCAATGTACTCACAGTTGATTATGTCAATCATTGATAACATGAACTTGTCTAACCGTGAAGAACTTATCTCTGCGTTGCAACAAGCTAATCAGCCTAACCCACAAGCACAGCAAGCACAACAAGCCATGCAACAGGCACAGATGGAGTTCCAGAAGTCACAGACTGCGGCACTACAAGGTCAGGCGTTTGAGTCACAGGCTAGAGCGCAGAAACTTGCGGCAGAGGCTAGTGTTGTACCACAGGAGCTTGAGATTGACCGTATCAAGGCTGTTACAGCTAACCTTAAGTCAGGCGATGCAGATGACAAAGAGTTCCAGAAGCGTCTTAAAATATCAGAGCAGTTACTAAAAGAACGTGAAGTAGCTGTTAAAGAAACCCAACAAGGAAAAGCAAATGATAACACAGCGTCAATTCAACGAGGCATTGGAGCAGGTGAACAAGGCATTCAAGAGCCAAGACCAGAAGCTAGTGGCATTGGAAGCAGACCTCCGCGACCTCAAGGAATCCCTCAAGGAGAAATCTAATGCCAGTAAAAAAACGAGACCCAAGACTAGCTAGAGCAGGAGTCTCTGGCTTTAACAAACCAAAGCGTACACCTAGTCATGCCAAGAAGTCTCATGTGGTAGTGGCTAAAGAAGGTGACAAGATTAAGACCATACGCTTTGGCGAGCAGGGTGCAAGCACAGCGGGCAAACCTAAAGCAGGTGAGTCCGCTAAGATGAAAGCTAAACGTAAGTCCTTTAAGTCTAGACATGGTAAGAACATTGCTAAGGGTAAGATGTCTGCGGCTTATTGGGCTGATAAAGTTAAATGGTAATTGGGAGATAACTATGCCATACGGTAAAGGTACATACGGTAGTAAAGTAGGAAGACCACCAAAGAAAAAAAAGACAGTAGGTAAGAAAAAGCCTAAGAAATAGCTTGACTTTCTTAGTAAACTATGGTATAATATTACTATAATATACATTAAGTATGTTATTTAAATTATTAATTAAAGCTGTCCATTGAGGAGAAACAGTAAATGACTGATGTAGAACTAGAGAAGTACTATCGTTCCTTTGAAGAGATGTTCCGTACAGATGGTTGGAAGAACTTAATGCAAGACTTTAAAGGAAGTGCAGAACAGGTCAACTCCGTAGAAGCCTGTAAAGACGACAAAGACCTTAACTTCCGTAAGGGACAACTTGTAGTCATGGCTAATATGCTGAACCTAGAGTCACAGATAGAAACAGCTAAACAACAAGCACAAGAAGAAGAAGCAGAAGAATGAGACGTATGTATGACTTCCGCTGTGACAACGGACATACTAACGATTTTCTCAGATACTCAGACGTAGAAGAAGTTGATTGTCCTGATTGTGGGTTGAAGGCTAGAAAGATTGTTACACCTGTAAAAGTTAATCGTGGTAAAGACTCTTGGAAGGAAACACGGAAGTGGGCTAGACAAAGAGAGTCACACATGAACGCTAACAAGACGTAACATAATAACGTAAGGTTAACTCTCGACCATAGAACCCTTACACTTAATACACCTCCATAATGATATTAATCACGGAGTTTAATAATGGCAAGACTAATAGATGAGCGTCCAGAAGACGTAGAAGAGAACGACATTGACACAACGCTAGAACAAGAACCTCAAGAACCAGAGGCAACTCTTGAAGAACCTGAGTCAGACATACCTGAAAAGTATCAAGGAAAGAGTACAGCCGAGATAGTAAGGATGCACCAAGAGGCTGAGAAACTTTTAGGTAAGCAAAGTTCTGAAGTAGGTGACTTACGCAAAGTTGTTGATGACTACATTCAGACACAACTCACCGACACTGAAACACAAGCAACAAATGCTGACGAAGAAGTAGATTTTTTCTCTGACCCCGACAAGGCAGTCGAGAGAGCAATTAATAATCACCCGAAGATTAAGGAAGCTGAGAGTATCAGCAACCAATACCGACAGTCAACGGCTATGGCTACACTGCAAACCAAACACCCTGAGATGCAGGGAATCTTGCAGGACGCTAAGTTCGCTGAATGGATTAAGGCTTCGAAGATTAGGACACGGCTCTTTGCACAGGCAGACCAACAGTATGATGTAGATGCCGCTGACGAACTATTTTCCCTATGGAAGGAACGTCAACAGGTTGTCAGTCAAACTGCCGCCAATGAGAAACAACAACGAAAGCAATCTGTTAAATCCGCATCTACAGGCAATGCCCGTGGTAGTGGTGAACAGAGAGCCAAGAAGGTCTACAGACGCGCAGACATTATTAAACTAATGCGTACTGACCCAGACAGATACCAAGCACTATCAAATGAGATTATGCAAGCGTATAAAGAAGGGAGGGTACGAAACTAATATTATTATATAGGAAGTATTAAAATGACTGATTCAACTTATCCCGCAATGGGCGGGGCAGTAGACAACACTAGCGCGGCAACTTTCATCCCAGAAATCTGGAGTGATGAGGTTATTGCCGCTTATCAATCTAACCTTGTATTAGCACCACTCGTTAAGAAAATGGCTATGGCAGGAAAGAAAGGTGATACCCTTCACATTCCTAAGCCTACTCGTGGCGATGCTCATGCTAAAGCAGAAGGCGCGGCAGTAACCATTCAGAACGCTACTGAGTCTGAAGTACAAGTAGTTATCGACAAGCACTTCGAGTACTCACGTCTAATCGAAGACATCACAGACGTACAAGCACTAGCTTCTCTTCGTCAGTTCTACACTGGTGATGCAGGTTATGCTCTAGCTAAGCAAGTAGATTCTGACTTGTTTGCTCTAGGTAAGTCTTTCGGTGACAACGGTGGTGATTACGTTGGTACTGGTACTTACAACTTCGCAGGTAGCACTGGTCTTGAGGCTTACGCTGTAGACTCTGTAGCCGCAGGTGACGTATTCAACGATGCAGGTTTCCGTGAGCTAATTCAAAAAATGGATGATGCTGACGTACCTATGGACAATCGTTGTCTAGTAGTACCACCATCAATCCGTAACGCTATCATGGGTATCGACCGTTACTCTTCTAGTGACTTCGTAGATGGTAAAGTTGTAAACAATGGTCAAATCGGTAACTTGTATGGTATCGACATCTTTGTTTCTTCTAACTGTCCTGTTATCGAAACTGCCGCTGATAATGGCGCAGGTGGTGACGTTAAACAAGCTATGTTATTCCACAAAGACGCAATGGTTCTAGCAGAGCAACAAGGTGTTCGTTCACAAACTCAGTACAAGCAAGAGTTCTTAGGTTCTCTTTACACTGCTGATACTTTGTACGGCACTGCTGTTCTACGTCCAGATGCGGCATTCAACATCGCTGTAAACGCTTAGTAGTACTTAAGGGGCTTCCATTCGGGAGTCCCTTTCCCTTTTCTTTTTTAATCACATAGGATTGTTTCATGGCTATATTTAGAGGTGTAGGTGGCTCAGGAAGTTCATCGGACAATTCCTTTCTACAGGAAGTTACTGCTCAGGCTACAACTGCTACTACTAAAGCAAGTGAAGCCAGTGCGTCAGCTACGTCCGCTAGTGCATCAGCTACTTCTGCGGCTAACTCTTTAGCAACAATCCAGAATACAGAAGTTACGTCAGCTAGTTTTAATACTGGTGATGGTGTACTTACATTGACTAAGTTAGGCGGTGCAACAGTTACCGCAGACCTAGATGGTAGATTCCTTACGTCATACACAGAAACAAACGATTTATCCTCAGCCGTTACATGGGTTAACGTACCTAATGCTTATATTACAGCAGGTAGCGTTACACAGCATCAAGCGGCACTGACTATTACAGAGTCACAAATAAGTGACCTACAGTCTTATCTAACGTCATATACAGAAACTAATAACCTAACTACAGCCGTAACGTGGGCTAATGTTCCTGATAATTTTATAACTCAAAGCAGTGTTACGCAACACCAAGCGGCATTAAGTGTTACTGAAAGTCAAATAAGTGATTTGCAGTCTTATCTAACAGCAGAAACAAGCCATGCTGATGTATTAGTAGATGGAGACTTCACTAGCAACGGCTTAATGAAGCGCGATGGTGTGGGTGCTTATAGTGTAGACTCTAGCACCTACGCAACTGAAACCTATGTAGACACAGCAGTAAGCGGTCTTGTAGATTCTGCACCTGCTACCTTAGATACCCTAAACGAACTAGCATCTGCATTAGGCGATGATGCTAACTTCTCTACTACAGTGTCTAATAGCATTGGCACTAAGTGGACTGAGGATACTACTAAGATTTCTAACTGGGATACAGCCTATAGTTGGGGAGACCATAGTACTCAGGGTTACTTAACGTCTTATACAGAAACAGACCCTGTATTTTCCGCTCATGCGGCAAGCGGTGTAACTACCGCTAAGATTTCTAACTGGGATACAGCCTATAGTTGGGGCGATCACAGCACTGAGGGTTACTTAACAACCCATCAAGACATCTCAGGTAAGGCTAACTTATCAGGTGCTACTTTCACTGGCAATGTAAATATAGGTTTACCACCATCAGGCACACAATCGCTTACTGTTGCGGGCAATATTATAGCAAACGGCACAGTTGATGGAGTAGACATAGCGGCACGAGATGCAGTGTTAACATCTACAACCACTACTGCTAACTCTGCAATGCAGGACTTAGTAGATGATACAACTCCACAGCTAGGCGGTGATTTAGACCTTAATGGTAACGACATTACTGGTACTGGCACAGTAGACGGAAGAGACGTAGCTACAGATGGTGCTAGATTAGATCAGGCTAAGAAAATACCTTTTTCACTAGTAACGTCTGCCACAATGGTTGGCTCTTCGCCTAATACTATAATAAACTTACAGATACCCGCTACTACTGTTCCGTCTCAACAAGCTATAGATTGTTCATTTGCGGTAAGGCGTTATAACGGATCAAGCTCTTTAAAGAAATCTTCAACTTATCAAGTATATTTCCAGTTGATGTCTAAAGGCAGCACAGGTATTTCATTAGGGACAGCTACTTACTCTTCTTCACCCGCTTCTTATCATGCTTGGTATTATGTGTCGGGCGATAAAACACATTTAATAGGTAATAAACGAGGGAAGTTTGCCACCTCATCTACAGGAAGTAACTCTAGTGACTTGCTAGGTTTATATTATGATGATTTAGTCGATAGGACATACTTTAGAATATCTAGGTATCCTAATGCTACTACTGTTTATAATAATGTTGAGGTGTTTTATAGTCTGTCTGGATTTCTTTCTGCGGGAACTTATGTAACCCAGACGGGTAGCAAAGTGAGGTATACTTCTATAGACGCAACAACGTCCATCTCACAGAGTATTAGTTTGCAAGAAATACTACCTGAAACAACATCAAGGTCTTACGTTAGGCTACGGTTTGATGCTGTAAGTTCTATATCAAGCATTACGACATACGTTGAAGACTTAAGCGGTCATGTGGAGAATTTATTATGATGCAAGTAGGATATACAAAAATAGTTGAAGATGATGGCGTTGACGTTATTGATGTTACGATAGAGAACACAAACATGCCTGAAGTAAATGAGGCTTTATCTTCTCTACAAACCTCGTTAGCGGGGAGGAGCGATATACATAGTTTATTTGCTCAGGAATACTTTGGTGAAGACGATGAAGATGGTAACAAGGTTTATCACAAATTTGCCTTTCAGGATTTAACTTAATAGAGGTAACTCATTATGACTAGGGCAAGAAACCTAGCAGACTTTAACACAGCGGGGGTACTTACGAGTACCTCTACAATCAACCCAGCTAGATTAGACTCAACAGGTACAATCCCCTCAGCACTCCTTGCGGGTGTTGGGGGTGAAAACACTCCAGCGTTTAGGGCTTACTTAACTTCTAGCCAAGATGGTTGTGTAGCGGGGACATATACTAGAATTCTTTTAAACGGTATAGATCACGACACTGACTCTGCTTTTGCAAACAACAAGTTTACTGTTCCTGCGGGTAAGGCTGGTAAATATCTACTCTATGGTTCTATTCAATTGAGCTCTTCAGAAGATTTTGACGATTACCAAGTTTCTATCTTTAAAAACTCAGCTCTCCAAATAGCTCTGGCGAGACAAAGACATCACTACGCTGACATTGCTAATGTAACAACAACAGCAGTTTTAGCTGTGGGTGATACCATCGAGTTAAGAGTTCACAACGGATCAAGCACAGCTAAAACAGTATTTGGGTCTTCTCTAGGTACTTTTCTAGGTGGATTTAAACTAGCAGAATAAAGGATAACCAATGGAAGAGCTAAAACAACAAGTAGATCGCTTGGAATGGCGAGTCGATTTACAGGACGAACAACTTAAGATGCTTACGGCTAACGCCAATGAGCTTAGAGGGATGCTGGATAGCATCAACCGCACCCTGCTACAAATCAAGTGGTTAGTTGTAGGTGGTGCTGTTGTTTATTGGGGTCAGTCTATGGGACTGTTCTCAGCCCTCAAATTACTAGGAGTATAATATGATACAGCAATTGATAGCACCTGTAACTGGGTTGCTAGATAAGTTTATCCCCGATGCGGATACAAAGCAAAAGATAGCACATGAAATTGCTACGATGTCGGAGAAACACGCACAACAAATTGCTCTAGCTCAGATCGAAGTCAATAAAGAAGAAGCCAAAGGGAATTGGTTTCAGTCTTCGTGGAGACCCGCAACAGCTTGGGTATGTGTACTGGGGTTCATGGTGAACTTCCTTATATCACCACTTGCAGCACCCTTCGGTGTTGTCGTGCCACAGGCAGATACATCAACCATGTTACCTGTACTAATGGGGATGCTTGGTCTTGGTGGTCTACGTACAATGGAACGAGTTAAGGGAGTAGGTCGATGAAGTATTTTGACATAAACGAATTTAATTGTAGCTTTACAGGCAACAACGAGATGGACGAGGAGTTTCTAGAAAAACTAGATGCTTTACGAGAAGCTTGTGGTTTTCCTTTTACAATTACAAGTGGTTATCGAGACCCTGAAGGACACCCTATCGAAGCTAAGAAACAAAATCCTGGCACTCATGCACGAGGCATAGCTGCCGACATACAAGTAATCAACGGTGTACAGAAATATAAGATCATTGAGGAAGCTATTAAGTTAGGCTTCAACGGCATAGGCGTTGCTAAGACGTTTATCCATGTTGATCTTAGACAATCTTACCCCGTAGTTTGGAGTTACTAATGGATAGAAAAATATTAGATGAACTACACGAAGGTGTAGCTAAAGATTTACTTGCAAAGGTTAAGTCTGGTGAGGCATCTGCTTCTGAATTGTCAGTAGCAACAAAGTTCCTTAAGGACAACGGAGCTTGTCTTGAAGTAATCACTACAGAGTCTCCAATGGCTAACTTATTGGAGGCATTACCGTTTGAGGAGATGTCACATTGAGCGCACCTAGAAACTACGCATCGGAATATGCTAATTACCACAGTAAACCTGAGCAACGTAAGAAACGCAGCAATAGAAACAAAGCTAGACGTTTAATGATTAAGAAAAGAGGTGCTGCTGCTGTTGCTGGTAGAGATGTAGATCATGTGAACCGCAACGCTAACGATAACTCACTTAACAACTTACGTATTGCTAGTAGAAAGCAGAATAGGAGCAGAAATGGCTAGAGGATTATACGCAAATATTAACGCAAGAAAAAAGAAAGGCATTAGTCGTTCTAAAAAGAACTCGACCATCTCTCCTAAAGCTTACGCTAAACTTAAGATAGGTTTTAAGAAGAAGGATAAATAGTATGGGTGCTTTTGATAACTTAAGAATCAACCAACCACAGCGTACCCCCAAACACCCCACCAAATCTCATGTCGTAAAGACTACCGTGAACGGCAAAGAAAAGATTATTAGGTTTGGTGAGCAGGGTGCAAAAACTAACCAAAGCGCAGAACAACGTGCAGCCTTTAAAGCCCGACACGCAAGGAACATAGCTAGGGGTAAATCCTCAGCAGCTTATTGGGCAGACAAGGTAAAATGGAAGGCATAACTAATGGAAAAGATGCCAGAGCAACTAAAAGACTTCCGTAACTTTATGTATATAGTGTGGAAGCATCTTAACTTGCCTGATCCTACTCCTGTCCAATACGATATGGCAGACTATATTCAGAGCTGCCCTCGTAGAGCAATTATTGAAGCATTTCGTGGTGTAGGTAAGTCCTACATTACAGCCGCTTTTGTCGTACACCAATTACTTCTAGATCCACAAAAGAAGTTCATGGTAGTGTCAGCATCAAAACAAAGAGCTGACGATTTTTCGACATTCACACAACGTTTAATCCTAGAACTCCCAATATGCCAACATCTCATAGCAACAAGTGAGCAAAGGTGGAGTAAGATTGCGTTTGATGTAAGACCCGCACTGGCTAGTGGTAGCCCCTCTGTTAAATCAGTAGGTATCACTGGTCAGTTAACGGGCAGTCGGGCAGACATAATCATTGCAGATGACATTGAAGTACCAAATAACTCAATGACACAGATGATGAGGGAGAAGTTAAGCGAAGCCGTTAAAGAGTTTGATGCGGTACTTAAACCAGAAGGTAAAATCCTGTATCTTGGAACACCACAGTGTGAGATGAGTCTTTATAATACACTCACAGAACGTGGCTACAAGATGAGGGTATGGACAGCACGTTACCCCTCGATAGATGACGCTAACAAGGCGTATGGGGATCGTTTAGCACCTACCCTATGGGATGCTATGCATAAAGCAGAAAGTCCCTTAGACGGGAATCCAGTAGATCCTATGAGGTTCGATGATGATGACTTGATGGAACGTGAGTTATCTTATGGTCGCTCAGGGTTTGCTTTACAGTTCATGTTGGACACAAGCTTATCTGATACCGATAGATATCCATTGAAGTTATCTGACTTAATGGTGATGTCGATTGATAAGGATAAAGCACCCGAGAAGCTCGTCTATGGCGTTATGAAGGAGATTAAGGAGTTACCTAATGTGGGACTAGGGGGTGACAAATACTTTGCCCCAGAAGCCACTATAGGAGACTACGTAGACTACGATGGTTCTGTTCTTGTAATCGATCCATCTGGTAGAGGTCAGGATGAAACCGCTTACGCAGTTGTTAAGATGTTAAACGGTTACTTATACGTAGCAGACTGTGCTGGTATATCAGGAGGCTACGGAGAGTCTACGCTAACGAAGTTATCTCACATAGCGAAGGAACATAAAGTTAATGTTGTCTTAGTAGAGAGCAACTTTGGTGACGGTATGTTTACAGAACTACTCAAACCATTCTTGAAAAAGATATATCCAGTTACTACGGAAGAGGTGAGACATAGCAAGCAGAAAGAACTACGTATTATTGATACGTTAGAGCCTGTTATGAATCAACATAAGCTCATCATAGACCCTAAAGTTATCCAAAAGGATTACGATAGCGTACAACACCATCCCCCTGAGAAAGCTCAGAGATATATGCTTACTTATCAGCTAACTCGTGTCACTAAACAGCGTGGTGCATTAGCACATGACGATAGATTAGATGCACTAGCGATGGGTGTAGCGTATTGGGTAGAACAGATGGCTGCTGATGTAGACATGGAGATGCAACAACGTAAAGATGAATTATTAAGAGCTGAAATAGACAGGTTCTTAACTCTTGATAATGTAAATGCACCTAAAAGAGCTAACACATGGATTTAAAAAAACTAATAATGCTCGTGTTCTTAAGTTCCCCTGTACTTGCTAATGATGCAAATCAGGGTGACTTTAGTAGCAACACACAAGCAGAGACTATAACCACAACAACAAGCACTGTAGTAAGTCAAGAAGGTACACCAGTACCCACAGCAGTAGGTGCAGCTTCCCCAGTATACAACCAAGATGTCTGTGTTGTATCTAATGGACGAGGTGTTCAAACATTACAGATAGGTATATCTTACGGTTCATCCACTAGAGATGAGGTATGTGAGATGTTAAAGCTATCTAGACAGTTAGAACAACTAGGTCTTAAGGTTGCTGCTACCAGTGTACTGTGTAATGACCCTAGAGTATTTCATGCAATGTTAAACGCAAAAACCCCATGCCCGATAGGAGGACTAATCGGTGATAAAGCAATTGAATATTATAAGAAGCACCCTAGCATTGTGCCTGATCTTCCTGTTGTCAAGCGAAGCGAAAAGCCAAAGCCCATACGACACGGAATCCTTGGTGCAAAGCATAGATGACATTAACAATACTGTAGCTAGTGGCTTGTTTGACTTTGGTGACTTTACCGCTTGGTCTATGGAGGCTGGTACTACTGTTATATATAATAAGTATACAGGTGATAAGTACAAGCTTACTCAATCACAAGTAGACCAGTTTAATAATCTGTACACTCAAGGCTTACAAAACAGCACACCAGAGGCTCTAGTTTCCGTTGTACTGGACGATCTCATAGAAGATAAGCAACATGACTACCAAGAAGCTAAAGAGTCTCTAATCGAAGCAGCAAGCGATATAATGGAAGTGACAGAGATAGCTGAAGTAATAGCTACAGGTAATGAGTCAACCGTTATAGCAGCTCAAGACTATGCAGTAGAGAATGAACTAACAGAAATCAAACAGGAAGATGTACAACAGTACAACACCAGTATTGATGCTATGCTAGAGGCTTCTATTACTAAGAACATGATTGAAGCTTACGCTCAAGACATACAGGTTGTAGACACTATAGCTGACCTAGTGATTAACACTCAGTCTACTCAAGCATTCTTTGACACTGTTACTATTAGTATAAGTAACATTAGTCCTGCAATGTTAACGGTAGAGTGGGAAGGGTATGCTCAAGATGTCTATAGTGATATGTACTATGCTTATGCACCCATCCCTGACATGGAGGCAATGTTAAGATGAAACCACAAGACGTAGCATTATGGATAGGAATAGCTAGTTCAATAGGTGGTGCCGCCATAGGTTATGGAACACTAACAGAGAAGGTAGCTTCCTTAGAGAAGACAAACGCTCCTACACAGCTAGAAGGTAGGTTAGTTAAACTAGAAACAAGGGTAGAAGATAATGACATTGGAAAGATTGGAAAAGAAATTGAACAGCTACGTGGCAGGGTTGATAACTTGGCTGAGAAAGTTGGCAGCATTAGTATCCCAAGCACAAGTGGCATTGAGAAAGAAGTGGTTGTCCTTAAAGAGCAAGTTAAAGGCATTAAAAGCAAGCTTAAAGAGCTAGACAATAATCCCTTGCTATGACTGGGTTTCCTCTAACCACCCCCTATAGGAGACCCCCCACCCCCCTTTGATATATACTATAGTATAGTAGAGTGTCTTAAAGGATACTTAAAGGATACTTAAAGGATACTTAAAGGATTGATGAAAGGATGGTTAGGGATTACTACCACCAGTTCCCCCTTATATTAAATAATTAAGACCCCCTAGAACTTGCACGGGATTCGCTACCTTTGTCTGGGGGTGTCTTAATTTTGAACCAAAAATCTGAGGTGGTATACGTGTATAGTCGTTTTTGCGTTTTACCCCTATGCCCTTCACATCTACAAGCCACACCACGGGACACGATAAAACAACAGGGTCAATGGTTGCCTGTATCTACTAAGGTTTATATATCCTGACTGGTAGAATTTAGGGTGTTATTCTATTTAGTTATTAGCATTCTGTTTGTTATGTGTGTCTTTTTGTTTTGTATCGGTTTTTTTGGTAGCGTGACCAAATCAACACTTTGGGTCACTCAAACTATTTGCAATTGTCTTCAACCATTGGCAAAGTGACAACCATCAAACAACGACAACGCCTACGGAGGCTACACCATGATAAACATACAGACACTAGTAGACAGCGCAATCGAAGCAAATAGAGTGGCATACGTTGAAGCCTACAGAAACTTCTGCCATTGGGCTGATTCTTCTACTTCTAATTGTAGTGAGGAATCAAAGATAAGGAGGCAGGGTTACGCTGATATTGAGTTTTATACGTTCAACGCTATAAAAGATTCTATTGTTAGAATTTTTCCAGATCATGCTACTTATATCGAAGCTACCCTTTCATCATATAGAGGAGAACCAGTTTAAACTAAGTAATTACATCAAGCCACTTCGCTGAGGTGGCTTTATTATAATTATTTAACTGACTACGGAGGCACTAAAAATGCCCTTTACTTCAAGAAACAAAGCACCAGCCAAGACAGCTATTAAAGGTTTCACGCTATACGAAGGCGCAAGCGTTCTAGATGGCAAGCCTATTGTTGTATTAGCCACCTTAGAAACTAGCAACGCCAAAACTGGCGCAATGGTTCAAACTTGGATTTTGCGGAGTGATATAGAACCGCACCAAGCTGTCAAAACTGGTGACGATGTAAGCGTTTGTGGTAACTGTCCGCAACGTCATTATAATGGTGGTGCGTGTTATGTCGTAACGCATCAAGCACCCTTGTCTGTTTATCGTTCTTATAAGCGTGGTATATATCCAAAGTTTAACGCTAAAGATCACGCTCAACATATAGCAGGGCGTAAGGTTCGCTTAGGTGCTTATGGTGACCCTGCAAGCGTACCTTTTAAAGTAATGAAAGACTTTGCAAATCTTGGTAGTGGTCACACTGGTTACACTCACCAGATAGCGCATAAGCATTACGATAAGCGTTACAATGAGCTATGCCAAATATCAGCAGATACACCAAAACAAGCCTTAAAATACCAACAACAAGGCGGCAAGACGTTCCGAGTTGCATTGCCCGAAGATGATCTATTGCCCAACGAAATTGAGTGCCTTGCAGACAGTAAAGGTATTACTTGCCTTGACTGTGGATTATGTGACGGGCAAACTAAAAACGTGGCTATTGTGGTTCACGGGAGCAAGGCAAGCAGTTTCAAATCAAACTTAATCAACGTATTAGAGGTGGCATAACATGAACAAGGCACTTTACCTTTTCGACAATTATCTAGTTAGCTATAAAACAGAAAGTAGTGACTGGGTTGTTTGGAATATCGCACCATTGGGGTTTTATGATTCTTTAGAATTAGTAAGGAACTTAGAGTCCCGAGGGTATCAAACCAAAATGCAATACAATGGGGAGCAACACGTATGAACAGCGCAAAACTAAACCTACAGCGTAAACTTAAACGTCAAGACACCATAGCCAACACCCTAGGCTGGCTTGTATTATCCGCAGGGGGCTTTATCGGTTCGGTGCTAGTCTTAAAAAGTTTGCAAGTATTCTTTATTTTAATGGGAGCATAAACAATGAGTAAATTAGAAGATCAACACATTCAATTAGAAGTTTGTGATGCTGACGGCATCGAGGTTAAACAGTTGCTTAACTATGATATTGTTCTAAGGGTTAACGAGGACGGCACAGGTTACGCAGGGTTTGAGTTGGTGCATTATCCTACGGAAGAAATATTACATTCCGAAGATTTCGAGGAGGCGTAACAGTGGCACAACGAATAGTGATTACGCTAGACTTTGACGAAGATCTAGTAACGAGGCTCGATGTCTACGATTATTTGTCTGATTTGATTATCAATGATATGCTAGACTATAGGACAATCGATACCGAAGAGCTTGCTAAACACAACGAGCGTTACAACAAACATTTTTCACGTAGTAATAACTAACCAATAAGAGGTAACACCAATGTTAAAGTTAATCAGTAAGGCATCACCACGTACGTGCGCCAAAGCAGTTAATCTAATTGCTACGGTAGCGGAGAAACTCGGAGCAGATGTAGTAGAAGATAAAGACGTAAACCGCTACTGGATTAAGACTAAGCGTAGACAGTATATTATTGCGTCTAGATTCCTTAAGCGCAGAGAACCTGAGATCGTTTATGGTAACAGTAAGAAAGGCTACCATGCAGGTTATATTAGCTTTTGGCGTGGCTACAACAAGGAGGCAGCTAATGTTTGATAAAGAACTAGACCTTCGACTATGTCAGATGTTCTCCATAGAGCTGCACGAATTGCACTCTATTGGGGAGGCAGACCTTAAAACTTTACGTAGTAATTTATTATTTAACTTATTAGCGAGGTAGTTATGCTTACAGCTAACCCAGTAGTAGAGGCAGAGCTTGAAGATATTAATACAGCTATACGCAAAGAGCGTTCACGGCTTTGGGACTTAGAAGATAATGACCAAGACCCTGAGACTCACTGGCTAGATTATCTAGAGTCAGAGAAGCGTAGAGGTGTAACCCAAATTGTAACTAACTTTTAGAGGTGCAACATGAACCAACGAAATAGATTATTATCCTACCTAGTAGAGCATAAAACCATCAATTCTTTTGAGGGTCTTAGCAAGCTAGGGATTTGGCGAGTGCCTAACAGAATTAGTGAGCTTAAAAAGTTAGGTCATAACATAACTAGTGAGATCATCACATTTAAGAATAGATTTGGTGAGTCCACACAGATAGCACAATACACACTAGAGGAGTCTTAAAGATGTGGATTAACATGAAAAAGATGCTCTTGATTAGAGAGTTTGTACAGGGCATCTTTGCGGGTATTTCTATAGCTGGTAAGACTAGGAGTGAGGTCTTAGGCGATAGCGAGTACAGGTTTAACTGGAACAGTCAAATAGAGGTTATTGTCTACTACCAAGAGCAGGACAAGGAATGGAAAGTAGTGGCGCACCAGTGTAACGATTACAACCAGTTCCACGGCAACGAGATGAAAGAAATCAAGCTAGAGGAGAATTGGTCATGAGCCTACCAACACTAAAGGAATTTGAAGTAATGTGTAGGAAGCAAGACTTTACCTATTGGTATACTGACGATCATAAGGTCTATACTAAAGGTAAAGCCGTACAGGATAAGCTACAGACTGTAGTACGAGAGGGTGGCAGGGACTACCTAGATATAATGATTAAAGCAATGGAGAAACAAGGCGTATGAGTGAAGCAACGCATGGGGGTAAAGGCTCACGCCCCCGAAAAGTAGATAAAGAAAAGTATGAGTCTAACTGGGATGCTATCTTTGGGAAGAAAAAGTTACCCACAGAAAAAGTGGATTCAGGATTCAAGTCAAGTAAAAAAAGTGATTCAAAGTGAATCGATTGTTCTTGCTTATCCACCTTTAGTGCTTATATACGCTACCGTAGAAACTTGACAAAGGAGTTATAATGCTATTAAAGTTTGGTAGTAATGAAATATCTTTGGGTAAGTGCCTGTGGGGATGGTACAAACTACCAAGGATTTGTAAAACAAAGGCTGACTTCATGGTCAGTTGGTTAGGAGGGTGTATTGTCTGGTCGAGACTTAAAAGAACACATAAGAATACTAACAGAGTTCAGGAAGATTGACGCATGGATGCACATTCAAACTGTGTATGCCTTTTTAATTATCGCTCAACGTACTTTCGTTAACGCAGAGACGCTGAGAGTTATGGATGTTGGTGAGTTCATGGATACATCCAGTGCTAGTGCTAGTAGAAACTTACGAGTATTAGTAGATCACGATTTAGTTAAACTATACGAGAATCCCGATAGACGTATTGAGAAGTATATCGAGGTAACAAAGCGAGGCAGAGCCTTAGCGAGGAGGATAAGACTATGAGTGTTAATCAAAGAGGTAACGGGTGGGAAGCCTATGTTACATACAAAGGGAAGAAGTTCAGGCGAACTCTCTCCACTAAGGAAGATGCTACTGTACTGGAGGCAATGTGGCAAAGGGAGATAGCCCAAGGGAATATGCCCACAGCTATGGAAGTTAACAGAGAGACTGGTAAGGCATCAGGGTGGACGTTACGCTATGCGTTTGATCGTTGCCATGAGAACTACTGGGCTAATACAAAGAATGAGCGACAGGTTATGTTTATTCAGAGTATTGTCTGTAAATACTGGGGCGAGAAGTCACCCATCAATCGTATCAGCACTACTACAGTGTTTGACTGGATCAGATGGATGCGTGAGAACCAAGGATATGCTCCATCTACTGTTAACAGACACATATCTTGTCTTAAAAAGTGTTTAGATAATGCGGTAGACGAAGGCGCACTTACTTCTGTACCGAAGTTTAAACGGCAGAGTGAGAAAGGTAGGGAACGTATTGAATACTTCTCTAAGGACGAAGAGAATGCCATTCTAAGCGAGTTTGAGAGGTTAGGTGAAGATTACCTACGTGACTATGCTATCGTGGCAGTAGACACAGGCATGAGGGCTTCTGAGGTGTTGAAGATTGATGGGGATAATCTTATCAAGCTACAGCAAACTAGAGCTGATGGTTCTCAGATGTATGGTGCTTACATACCAGACAGAAAGAACGGTGAACCACTACTGATGCCTATAACTAAAAGAGTAGAGGAGGTACTACGCAAACGTAAGACTTTTAACGATCCATTGTACAAGCACAGACTAGCTTGGGACAGGGTGAGAGATGGTTTAGGTCTTACTAAAAAGTGTTGGCACACTTGGAGACATACGACAGCAACAAGGCTAACAGAGAAGGGTTGGGACACTGCTAACATCATGCGTTACATGGGTCATAAAAATATTGCAACCACTCTCAAGTATGCTAAATGGGATACGTCAACTATGGTTGGTGGGTCTAATTTACTTGAAGATTAGCTTGTGTCCTTAAGTGTCCTAAAGTGTCCGAAGTGGCGTGTTAAAGATTTCAAGAATGGCTCAAAACCTAGATGCCTAGGTAGCTCAGTCGGTAGAGCAGAGGACTGAAAAGCCCATGAAACCTTATCACGCCACCGTAACAAGATTAACAAAAGATGATAATGAGTAACACATTCCACATAATCCTTTGCTCCGCTAACGTAGGTAGTTATGAGTAAAGCCACAGTAAAACTAATACGTGTCCCAAAAGGAGGCATTATGGCAACATTGGAAGAACAGATAGACCTAGAGTATCAGATGGTGCAGTCAGGGATTGATCGTTACCACAAGCAGTTACAGGATTTATTGGGAAAGGAATTAGGGTCAAAGACTAAGCATGGTAGAACCATTATCAAAGGTATCCTTGACCCTGTACAAGAGGCTATAGAAGAACACTGTAAGGTAGATAAACGATACAACCGAAGTACATCCAAAAGTTTACTCAAGGGTATGGATGCGGGTAAGGTAGCTTATCTAGCTTTAGTATGTTTGATCGACAGCCTAGCAAACAATGGTACGCTATTAAAAGTTTGTCGAACCATTGGTATACAAATTGAAACGCAGAAAAGATTAGATGTCTGGTTACAGATAGACAAGGAAGTAGCTACCAACATGATCAAGGAAGCTAACAAGAAATCAGATAAAGGTTTCTTACACAAGCGTTACGGTCTCGACCACAAGATTAATAGTGACGGTGTTGACCTACCTACATGGACAAGTCAGGAACGTATTAACGTGGGTATTAAACTGGTTGATCTAATCATTACTGCTACAGGTATTGTTAAACTGGAGAAGAAGATACAGAAAAGGAAAACCATTTATCATGTAGTACCAACGCAAGAGACAGAGGAGTGGATCAAAGCGTTTAACGAGACTAACGAGGTAGCACTACCAAGGTATTGCCCTTGTATTATCGAGCCAAAGGATTGGGATTCATTCTGGGGTGGTGGTTACTACTCTGAACACATAAACAACTTACCATTTGTGAGGGTACACGCATGAGACAGACAGCACAAGATTACATCAATGCTCTGAAAGACCGTGACCTGTCTCTAGAGTACCAGTGTGTTAACGCACTACAGAGAACACCTTGGCGTATCAATGAGTTTGTTGTCGATACCCTACGTCAGTGTTGGGACAGTGGTCAGTCATGGGAAGGTTTACCACCAAGAGATAACTTAGCATTGCCTAAGTATCCTTTTAGTAAAGAACCTAAATACCTTAACGATGAGGAGACAGCAGTCTTTAAGGCATTTAAGTCAGAGCGTAACAAGATACACAGCTACAACAATAAGTCTATGTCCAAACGGATTCAGGTAGAGCGTACTATTCAACTTGCCGAACAGTATAAAGACATAGAGAATATGTGGTATGTATGGCAGTTAGACTTCAGGGGTCGTAAGTATCCTGTAGAGTCTTTCTTATCACCACAGAATGCAGACTACAGTAAAGCACTACTAGAGTTTGCTAACCCAGCTAATATCACAAACGATGAGGAAGCTAAGTGGTTGGCTATACATGGTGCTAATGTATTTGGAGTAGATAAGGTAAGTTTAGAAGATCGAGAGATGTGGGCGTACATGAACGTAGATAACGCTGTCGATGTTTATAATGATCCTTTGTCTAACAGATGGTGGCAGGAAGCAGATAAACCTTGGCAAGCACTTGCATGGTGTTACGAGTGGGCATTGTACAGCAACGCTAGACAGTTTGGGGAGCATTTCGAAACGCACCTACCCTGTGCTAGTGATGGCTCGTGCAATGGCTTACAACACCTCTCAGCAATGCTCAGAGACCTTGAGGGTGGTAAGGCAGTAAACTTAACACCGCACGACACACCTCAAGACATTTACACGGATGTAGCAAAGAGAACAACGGAACTGTTACAGCAAGAAGGTACAACACTAGCCAGTGAGTTACTAAACATTGGTGTGTGTAGAAAGATATGTAAGAGACCTGTGATGATTGTACCCTACTCAGGGACACAACACAGTTGTAGAGACTACATACTGGAAGCACTAGAAGAAAAATGTAAGGGCAACAACCCTTGGGGTGATGACTTCTGGCAACCAGCCACATACTTGGCTAAGTTTGTCTGGAAAGCCATCAATGAGGTTATTGTCTCGGCTCATAAAGTAATGGACTACATCAAGAGCATTGCAAAGTTGTACAGTAAGCAGGGCAGACCCTTTGAGTGGGAGACACCAACAGGGTTATTAGTAAGACAGTCGTACAGTAACACCAAGAAGCTACGCATCTGGACACACTTAAGCGGTTCTACAGTTAAGCTGAACTACAGACAGCCACTAGAGAAGACAGTAGACTCACGCAAGAGTGTTAGTGGTGCTAGTCCTAACTTCACACATAGCTTAGATGCTGCGGCTTTGACGTTCACAGTCGATAAGTGTTTGAAGGAAGGCATAACAGACTTTGCTATGGTACACGACAGCTATGGCACACACAGTCCCAACATGGTGAAACTTAACGATAAGTTAAGAGAAGCGTTTGTTGAGATGTATAGAGATAACGATGTACTGCAAAATCTCTACGATAGCGCAGTAAGTACGTTAACGGAGGGTACAGAAATACCTGAACCTCCACCACGGGGAACTTTAAACATTGAGGAGGTGCTACAGAGTGATTACTTTTTTGCTTAATTCTCTAACCACCCCCTATAGCAATCCCCGAATAAACTTTAACTTAATAGGATAATAAATATATGGCGAAGAACATTTTAGTATTAGAAGGAAAAGCAGCATGGGCGAAAGTATTTGAGCCTGATACAAAGTTTAATCCAAACGGTGATTACAGTATCAATCTTCAAATGACGGAAGCAGATGCCGCTCCAATGTGTGAGAAATTAGAGGAACTAATTCAAGAGACATTTAAGAAAGCAGTTAAAGAGAAACCACCTCTTAAGAACTCTCTGACCACACAAGATGTCATGTCCGTAGTATACGACAGAGACACAGGAGACCCTACAGGTAACGTAGAGTTTAAATTCAAACTAAAAGCTAAAGTCCAAAAGAGAGATGGCAGTTGGTATGAGCAAGAGCCTGTTGTGCTTGATGCGAAGAAGACACCACTCACAGGTGACACGCTGATTGGTAACGGCTCTAAGGTGAAGGTAGCGTTTGAACCTATCCCTTACGTGATGCAGTCAACCAAGAAGGTAGGCGTGTCTCTACGACTAAAGGCAGTACAGGTAATAGATTTGGTTGAGTATGGTAACTCAGCTTCAAGTGTGTTCGATGAAGAAGATGGCTTCGTAGCCCCCTCCGCTAATGCCGAAACTTCATCAACAACCGAGGTCTTTGCTGATGCCGCTGACTTCTAGATCGACCCTAGAGGAACGTGTGCAAGCAGACCTTGACTACCGTGGGATAGCTTATGAGTATGAACCTTGTAAGCTACCCTTCACGGTAAAGAGAAATTATATACCCGATCTAAAGATTGGAGATATTTATGTTGAGGTTAAGGGTTACTTCCGATCAGAAGCGCAACGTAAGATGCGTAACATAAAGGAACAACACCCTGACTTAGATATACGGTTCTTATTTCAAAGAAACAACAGCCCAGTACAAGGCGCAAAGAAACGCAAAGACGGGACTAAGATGACTTGTGCAGAGTGGGCAGAAAAACATAACTTCATTTACGCAGAGGGGATGATCCCTGATGAGTGGTTCAGTTGAGTCTCCTTGTGTCCGTAAATGTAAACTTAAAGATAAACGCTGTGAGGGGTGTGGGAGAAGTTTGGAGCAAATCAAGCACTGGATTTCATACACCCCAGAACAGCAAAAGAAAATCATCGAGGACTTAAATGGAAAAGCAGGAGAGTGATTTTATTATGCACACTCCATGTAGTAAGTGTGGTTCATCAGATGCAAACAGCTTGTACTCTGATGGTCACACCTACTGCTTTAATTGTAAAACTTATGGGCAATCCCAAGAGGAGGTCAGATTGGTAGAGAACGCAGTGAAAGATACAATATTCAAAACAGGGTCTTATCAACCTCTGATTAAAAGAAACTTAACAGAGAAGACTACAAGGTTTTGGGATTATCAAGTGGCAGACGGAATGCACGTAGCAAACTTCAAAGATGCTGACGGCAACACAGTAGCACAGAAGCTCCGCTACCCTGATAAAACTTTTGCTGTCGTAGGTGATTTAAAGAAAGCTGTATTGTTTGGACAGAACCTTTGGCGAGACGGTGGTAAAAGCTGTGTCGTTGTAGAGGGTGAGTTAGATGCACTATCCATGTCTCAGGCTTTTGATAACAAGTGGGCAGTTGTCTCTATTAAGACAGGTGCGGCAGGAGCAGTTAAAGACATTAAAAAATCTATCGAATGGTTAGAGAAGTTCGAGCAGGTTGTCTTTATGTTTGACCAAGATGATGTAGGTAAGAAAGCAGCACTAGAGTGTGCGGCACTACTATCACCACGCAAGGCTAAGATTGCCAAGCTACCACTCAAGGATGCGAGTGAGATGCTACAGGCAGGAAGACAGGCAGAACTTATTGATGCGTTCTGGGGAGCAAAAGAGTTTGCCCCTGACGGTATCATCAATGGTGAAGACTTATGGGAAGTAGTATCAACAGAGAAAGAAGTACACACAGTACCCTATCCTTATGATGGGCTTAACAACAAGATAGGCGGTTGTCGATTAGGTGAAATCGTAACTGTTACGGCTGGTTCAGGTTTAGGTAAGTCACAACTCACAAGAGAGTTTGCTTACCACCTTCTCAATGAAGGAGCTACGATAGGTTATGTAGCACTCGAAGAATCTAGCAAGCGTACAGCACAGGGACTGATGTCCTTACACTTAGGCAAACCCGTACATCTTGAAGAAGTTGAGACAGAGGAGCTTAGAGAAGCCTTTGATGCAACTCTAGGAACAGGGCGTGTGTTTATGTATGACCATTGGGGATCGACTGAGAGCGAGAACCTATTGGGTAAGATTAGATACCTAGCAAGAGGGTGTGGTTGTCAGTACATTATACTGGATCACATTAGTATTGTTGTGTCAGGCATCGAAGGTGGAGATGAGAGACGGATCATAGACAACATGATGACCAATTTGCGGTCACTAACTGAAGAATTAAATATCGGATTGATTGTCGTGTCTCATTTACGTAGACCTAGTGGTGACAAAGGACATGAAGAAGGGCAGTTAACTTCATTGTCCCAGTTACGAGGTAGTGCGGCTATCGCACAGCTAAGTGACATCGTAATAGGCTTAGAACGTAACCAGCAGGATGCTGAGACTTCTAATGTAACAACCGTCCGTATCTTAAAGAACAGATGGTCAGGTGATACAGGTGTAGCAGGACAGCTTCACTATTCCACCACAACAGGTCGTATGTCAGAGGAATTTGATGTACCTTTTTAATCACTCCAGCGAGAGGATTGTATGCTGATATTTGATATTGAAACAGATGGATTACTACAGGATGTAACAAAGATACACTGCCTAGTTATACAAGATACTAAGACAGGTAAGGTGTATAGTTATCACGGTGAGTCTTTGCAAGAAGGTCTCACTGTACTAGCACAAGCACCTGAGATTGGTGGTCATAACGTAATTGGTTTTGATCTACCCGTACTAGAGAAACTGTATGGCTTTAAATACGAAGGTGAAGTGTTTGATACCTTAGTAGCTTCTAGACTTATATGGTCAAACCTAAAAGAAAAAGACCTACTTAAGCGAACAGTAGCTAACAGACTAATTGGTTCACACTCACTCAAGGCTTGGGGTGAAAGGCTTAACTACCATAAGGGTAGCTACGGTGAGCAAGAAGATGCTTGGGAAGAGTTCACCCCCGAAATGTTAGAGTATTGTAAACAGGATGTTGGTCTTAACGTAAAGCTATACGAGATGATACAACGTAAGCGTTACCCACATGAACCAATGCAGCTTGAGCATGAGATGGCGAAGATGTTGTTCCAACAAGAACAGACAGGCTTTCCCTTTGATGTGGAAGCGGCACAGAAACTGTACACGCAACTCTCTGCTAGAAAGCAAGAGATTGAAACTGAACTGGTTAACACCTTAGAGCCAACGATCATTGAGCTAAAGACCAAAACAAAAACAATACCGTTCAACCCTGCATCGAGACAGCAGATTGCCGATAGGCTAATGAAGAAGGGTTGGACACCACAAGAGTTTACTCCATCAGGAGAGCCAAAAGTTGACGAAAAAATCTTGGCGGGAATTGATATGCCCGAAGCTAAGATGCTAACAGAGTTCTTAATGCTAAACAAAAGATTAGGACAATTAGGCAATGGTAAACAAGCATGGCTCAAGCTCGAAAAGAAGGGACGGATACATGGTCGAGTTAATCACATGGGTGCTGTTACTTCTAGGTGTACACATAGTGATCCAAATGTCGCTCAAGTGCCATCAGGATCTGCCGCCTTTGGGAAGGAATGTCGCTCACTATTTCACGCACCGAAAGGTTTCACCTTACTTGGGGCTGATGCAAGTGGTTTAGAGTTACGTTGTCTTGCTCATTATATGTCACGGTATGACGGTGGTAAATATGGCAAAGAAATTTTAGAAGGTGATATCCATACAGCAAATCAGAATGCGGCAGGGTTAGCTACACGCCCACAAGCTAAGACATTCATCTATGGTTTCTTGTACGGAGCAGGGAATGAGAAGATTGGAGAGATCATAGGTAAGGGTAAAAAAGAAGGCGGTCAGATTAAGAAACGCTTCCTTGCCAAGACCCCAGCTCTCAAGAAGTTAACCGATGCAATTAAGTTACGACTAGAAACACAACAAGGTGAGAAGTCTATTAATGGTCTTGATGGTAGGATTATACCTATACGTCACCCCCATGCAGCTCTCAATACATTACTTCAATCAGCAGGAGCTATTGTCTGCAAGCATTGGTACGCAACCATCGAGAAGATGATACGTGCTAAAGGCTACACTAACGAAGAAGTTTCGATAGTGGCGTTTGTGCATGATGAAGTACAAATCATAGTTAAGGAAGGCTTGGAGGATGACATAGGTGCGATCACTAAAGAAGCAATTAAAAAGACAGAACAACACTACAACTTCAAATGCCCTCTCGACTCAGAGTTCGATGTCGGCAGAAGTTGGGCAGAAACTCACTAGTCCGAGTAGGCTTGGTGATGTTGCAGAGTTCTATGCAATCACATGGTTGTGGGATGAAGGCTTTGAAGTGTTCTACAATGCTGGCTCAACAGGAGCTGTAGACATCATAGGCATAAAGGATGGAGAGGTTTACTTGTTTGATGTGAAGATGAATAAAGAAACTAAACGTGGAAGCTACGCTAGTTCACGGACACCTTTACAAAAAGAGCTAGGAGTACAGTTCCTTCTGTTTGATCCTGTTACTCGTAAACTAAGACTACAGAAACACAGGGTATAGATATGGAAACAAACATACTGAACATCATACTGGTTGCAAGTTTTGCTTTTGTCAGTGTAGCCGTTGGAGTCAAGTGGGCTATTGAATCCCTGATTGATTACCAGATGGCAAAACACGGTATGCGAATGATGAGAGAGATAAACAAGGAGGCAGAAGACGATGAAGAATACTAGGACACTATTAGTAGATGGTGACATTGTAGCGTACAAAGCTGCTGTCATTGCAGAGACTCCTATCGACTGGGGCAACGGGGTGTGGACATTACACGCTCACGAGAAAGATGTCATAGCATCGATGGAGGACTTCATGGCTAAGATTATAGAGGAGTCTGGTTGTGATGAAGTGATTACGTGTTTGTCTGGTGACAAGTTGTACCGCAAAGATGTAGCCCCTTATTACAAAGCGAACCGTAAAGGTACACGCAAACCCATGCTTCTAAATTTTGCTAAAAAATATTTGTCAGATAATTACAATGGCAAAGTTGAGGATAAGCTAGAGGCAGATGACCTATTAGGAATACTAGGCAGTGCGGATAAGAATACAGTAATCTGGTCTATAGACAAAGACCTGTTAACCATCCCTGCCTACCACTTACTTGACGGTAAAGTTACTGAAGTAGATCAAGAGGAAGCTGACTACTGGTTCTTGTACCAAACATTAATAGGTGACTCGACCGATAACTACAAAGGTTGCCCTACTGTTGGAGCGAAGACAGCAGATAAGCTGCTTCAAGAGAATGGCGCAACATGGCAAACAGTTGTTGATGCTTTTGCTGATAAAGGTTTTGGTGAAGAGGTTGCCATAGAGAACGCAAGACTGGCTCGTATACTACGTGACGGTGAATATGATTTTAAAACTAAGGAGGTAAGTTTATGGATGCAGTAATTTCAGAAGTTAAGGTAACAGAAAGAGCCGCTGATCCTGTCAACAGCCCAGAGCATTACAATGCAGGGAAGATAGAAACAATAGATTACATTGTAGATGTGCTAGGGGAGTTTGATGCTATCTCCTATTGTCACGGGAACGTAATTAAATACACCAGCACTAGACTATGGAACAAAGGCAAACCTATACAGGATGCAAAGAAGGCTGTCTGGTACTTAAACAAGATGATTGAATTAATGGAAAAAACCGAAGGGGAGAACTGGGGATGAAAAACGCATTAGGTGGTGCTTCATACGAACAGATAACAGGAATGTTTGAAGGCTTTGATTGGTATCAAAGTAAGTGTTCAGAGACTGTAGTCTTTGATGAAGATGTAGCAGTAGAATATTTAACACTTGGATTAGCTTCCGAGGCTGGCGAAGTAGCTGGTAAACTAAAAAAGAAAATGAGAGATGGCGAACCTTAT
>UPTG01000519.1_pt1 | contig 31134 bp, 30 predicted proteins | sample 2160121 | NCBI WGS metagenome assembly UPTG01 (sample SAMN06266255, study PRJEB28933) | marine metagenome | isolation source: Columbia River Estuary | place: USA:Columbia River Estuary, USA | collected 2014-07-27
GTCTCATCCCATATTTTTTCGTCAATCCTTCAGTAATCCCATAGACACCACCCTGGTCACTGGCAACGTCCTCGCCCATGACTACCACCCGATCATCTCGGGCCATTTCCTGGTGTAAGGTTTGATTAATGGCTTCACGAATAGACATTTTCATTAGCGGAGCCTCCCTGAATACTCGATGTACACATCGGTGAAGAGCTTATCGGGCGTGGGATCCGCTGCCGCCAAAGCGACCTCGAAACCACGATCTATCTCAGCCAGAATCGCGGCATCAATGGCCGATGTCATCTCAGCTGTCAGCGAAGCCGTGCGTTCGTCAGCCAGGAAGCGCACCAGCGGATCATTGTCAGCTCGTTCCTGCTTGAGCTCGTCCTGATCTCGGTAGGCTTGCGGGTCCCCTTCGAAATGCCCATAAAAGCGATTACAAACGGCTTCGATCGCAGTGGGCCCACCGCCTTCGCGACCTCGGGTAATGGCGCGCTGACAGGCATCGTACATTGCATAAAAATCACTGCCGTCGATCACTTCGGCGGGCATGCCATAGGCCCCGGCGCGTTCAGCTATGCGGCCATCCGGTTTTGGGTTGCGCGTGAACTCGGCGTAGCGATTGTTCTCGTACATAAAAATCATCGGGAGTTGCAGTACCACCGCCAGATTTAACGCCTCCGCAACGGTGCCCTGATCAGACGCACCATCGCCGATAAAGGCCATCGATACTGCGCCGTTACCCAATGTTTTAGCCGTCAGAGCCGCCCCCGCAGCAATTGGCGGACCACCTCCCACAATCGCGTTGGCTCCCAACATTCCTTTGGACATGTCGGCAATATGCATTGACCCGCCCTTACCATTGCACAAGCCATCTTCCTTACAGGCGAGTTCTAGCAGCATGGCTTCGATCTCGCAGCCCTTGGCGATGCAGTGACCATGGCCCCTATGCGTACTGGCAATATAATCCTCATTGGTCATATCAAGACAGGCGGCAACGGCAATGGCCTCCTGATTGCGATAAATGTGGATAAACCCCGGTAGCTTGCCCTGCTGATACTCCGAGCGCATTCGCTCCTCGAATTCTCGGATGGTTTTCATCAACCGGTAAGCATCTGCTAACTTTTCAGGCGATATGTCCATGACAACTCCCAGGTTTTAAGACTAGGCAAAGAAAGGGCCCCGAAGGGGCCCTAGTGATACTGCCATGGATCGATTAGAAACTGTATCCGATCTGGACGCCGTACTCACGCGGCGGTCCAAAACGAGAGAAGTTCCAAAGTGTCGCGACTGGGTTGGCCGATACACGATAGCGCTCGTCTGTGAGGTTCTTTCCGTAGACCGACATCTCAAAGCCCTGAGTACCGGTATACGTGATGTACCCGTTTACCAGTGTTCGCTCCTCGATCTGGGTATTACCCTTTTGCTTGATCACAGGATTGGCAGCAGTACCACCCTGAAAATTGGCTGGGAAAGAACTGGTCTGGGCGTCGTCCTGATAATGCATATTCACGTTGTAAGTGATCGTTGCGCCGCTGGACAGATCCGGAAAGTAGCTCACGCCCAGGCCATAGTTTAGCTCAGGCGAAAACGGCACTTCTAAGCCGCTCAGGTCCGGATTGATTTGACCACCCGCACCGGAGATGCCGAGGTCTCCCGGGTTGATACCCGGGCGGTAGTCATCGTACTCGTGATCAAGCCAACCCAGGTTGCCGTCGATGCGCATGTTGTCCGTGACCGCCCATTGCATCTCGATCTCGATACCTTGTGCAGTGGATTCACCCACATTGACCGCCTGAGTTTCCTGAAAGTCATTACCAGCCGCATCCTTGATGGTCACAACGGTGTCTCGCTGGAGACTCTCATAGGTGGTGTTGAAATAGGCGGCATTCAAACGCATCGTGCCGTCGAACAGATCAGCTTTGAGACCAAATTCGATATTCTCGTTCTCCTCTGCATCGTATGCAGCGCAGGAGCTCGGTGAACCACAAGTCTCGGAGAAGCCGCCCGCTACGAAGCCCGTTGCGAAGCTGGCGTAAGCCATCACATCATCTGTGAACTTATAGTCCGCGACGACACGGAAGGTCGTTTTAGTCCAGGTCTCTGAGTTATTTTGAACGTTACCAAAGGCTGACGCGGGGAGTGGGTTGGTAAACGGCCCCTGAGCCTGATCCAAGGTAATAAAATTACTGACAGGATTCGCAGCGGTACCCAAGTTTTGCCGAACGAAGTTCTTATCGTCGTGGGTGTAACGAAGCCCGCCGCTTAGGGTCAGGCGATCAGTCACTTCAAACGAGCCATCGGCGTAAGCGGCCCAGGTATCGCGCTCTTGTGTCGTGTACTGCACTTCAAAAGTATCGCGGTAAAAGTTAGCTCCTGCCAATGGCAGGAAGAACCCGAGACTCGCAAAGACATTGAACTCAAGATCATCCGTGTAGGCAGCGGCACCCGCGACAAAGTTGAACGGGCCCTCATACTGACTGGCCACCCTTAGCTCTAGCTGGGTTGTGTCTCTGGTTGTATTTCTGCTCGCGTCATACAGCGATGTATACGCTTCGCCTGTGTAGGTGCTGGCCAGAATCTCGTCTTGATCCCGCATACCGGTAATCGCCTTCACCACGTAGTCACCCAGATCAAATTCCATATTCAGATAAATGCCATCGGCATCAATCTGGTGGCCCGCGTTGAGATTGATCAGCGAGTTTTGCGTGTAGCTTTGCCCCGTAATAAACGGATCACTGATGCCCTGAGTCTGATAGCCTGGGAAACCAATTAGGGGCCAAATGTACCCTTCACCCTCGGGCGTATCGTTAGCCGTTGCCGGTGTCTCAGAGTCGTCATCAACGTATTCAAAAATCAGATCCGCAGCCATCCATTCGTTCGGCTCCCATCGGAACTTCAGTTTGCCCGCCAGCACATCCTTACCGCCAATGTTGCTGCCGTCACCGGTTGTGGGGTAGGTCGAACGGATGTCGTCCACTGTGGGACCGCCTGGAACGCCAGGGCTACAGGCGAAGCACCCTAACTCGCCACCCATTGGCTTACTGTTTGTCCAGTATCCGTCGCTGTAATCGCGGATCACTGACAGTCGTGCCGCGAGCGTGTCGCCCAATGGCACGTTTACTGCAAATTTGAACTTCTCAATATCACTGTCGTTGCTCGTATACTGGCCGTAATTGACTTCAAACTTACCCGCCAATTCGCCGCCTACTTCGGGCTTGATCGTAGTAAACGCAATCGCACCACCGGTGGTGTTCTTGCCGAACAAAGTGCCCTGCGGGCCGCGGAAGATCTCCACCTGCTCGATGTCGAAGACTTCAACGAACTGTGACTGAACGTGGTTAAACGCATATTCGTCTACCGTCAGGCCCACGGAGGGGTCCTTGGTCACCAAAATTGAAATGAAACCCGTACCGCGCATACCGCCAGCGATGGCGTTAAAGCCATTCTGCGGTGTCAGAGTGACATTAGGTGACAGCTGCGCGAGCTCAGTGACGTCATTCTGGAACGTTTTATCGAGTTGTGCGGCAGTGATTGTGCTCACCGCGATCGGCAAGTCCTGCTGCGAAATATCGCGCTTAGTGCCTGTAACAATGACCTCTTCAAGCGCCGTTGCACTTGCTTCCTCGTCTTGGGCGAAAGTTGGTATCGCTTGCGTCGCCATGGCGACAGCCAGCGAAAGTGCTGCGCTGCGGGCGGGAAAACGCCCTAGATTTCGTGTATTTTTCATCATGACTTTTTCCTAATGCTTTCTATTAAAATTATGTAATGCGGTTCAGGATAGCTTGGCTCAATCGCTACTTTTTATACATTTGCATCACTACTCTACACCGTTGTAAGAGTGCTTGCTAGACACAAACAAGTCTTTCAGAATACCGATAATTTGGCCCCCGTCAATCGCCAGCACCAGTGGGAATATTACAAAAATTGGGAGTTCAAAAAGCCAAATGTATGCACAAAAAATCCGGCAAATCCGCAATGCACTGGCTACTGCAGATGCTTCTGGGGCATTGCTCAGTACTCCAGACAATGTCTTTTACGCTTCAGGGTTTAGTTCAGTCATGGACGGCTGGCACCTCATAGAGCCGATTGCCGCCGTTTTTGTTCCCACTGATGCCGCCTTACCGGTATTACTGATACTGCCAGAGGCCAGCATTATTTCGATTATTGTCTCTGCTCGCGCCGGCCATCCGGTGTATTACGAGGGGATTGCCACCTTCGAACTGCTGAACTTTTGCGAAACGGCGCGCGCTGAGGACGCACATCTCGCCCTGCCTGAAGATCTACTGACGGAGTTGGGCCAGGTAATGGAGCGGGTCGAGGGCCATTGCGAGCCTGATATTATTCAAACCATCGCCGCCACCTTGTCCCGACACCTCCATAAGGACGAGCGCGTATTATTTGACGATTTGCGAGTCGCTGCGCACATTGAGTCGCACTCAGGGCAGAAAACCGGTGACGCATTGGCAGTGATGCTGGCCAGCCGTGTGATTAAAACCCCTGAGGAGCTGGATACGCTTCGTGAAAGCGGCACCATCGCCGATGACATCATGACCTACACGCTCTCCCAACTGTCTATCGGCGCCACCTGGGCGGATGTTGAAAAAGCCGTGGCACAGTACATGGTGTCGCGCGACGTGGACCCCTTACCGGGCAGCCCAATGCTGTTTGGCGGCGCCTATGACCTGGTGTTCCGCCCCGACTTATTTCGGACACGCGTTAATCGACCTTTCTCGGGGGGTGAAGTCGCGATTCTTGAGACCCAAGGTCGCTACAAAAACTTTTGGATCGATATCAATCGAACCGCCCACATTGGACCCGCCTCCGATGCATACCGCGACCAGTACAATGCCGTGCGCGACACATTTGACGCCATCAGTGCCCGACTCAAGCCCGGCGTTAACACTGCTGACATTTGTCAATTCAACGACATTGCGGCAGCGCAGCGACTCGATCCACCGGAGAAACTCTTGGTAGTGGCGCACTCAGTCGGACTGGTTCCCCTCGAGAGCCCGGTGAGGTATCCGGGCACCGGCTTGCATGGTGCGAAGGAGGGTTTCGTCGTTCAACCTGGAATGGTGATCAGTATCGACTGTTTGTACTTTGGCAGCAGACTCGGTCCATCCCATATGGAAAACGTCTTTATCGTGAGCGACACGGGGGCAGAGCCTCTCTATCACTCCACTTTAGACCTAGTGGAGGTCAGTTAGCCCAACCTCCCTTTATTATCGCTTTATTAAGACAACTGGTTGGCTAAGCTGAGCGCGTAACCGAATCGCGGAAACCACACCTGCGCGCTAACCCCTTCGCGTGGCTCGCTGGCGATCACGACTTGCTCCCCATCAACTGCCAACAATCTGCCTGTAGACGCGCCACGGTCGGCGGATCCTGTCCCCACCACCACCTGCTGACCGAGCCAATTCCGCAGAGGCTCATCCACCGGCGTATCGGGCAAGGGCGCCTTTTGGCCCTCCTTCAGCTGACTCCACGCCAGCTCTATCGTGGCATCTGATCGCTCCCCCACACCCAAATCCGACATCTGCTGATACCAATTCGCCACGACAGGAAAAGCATCGATCACTGGGACCAAATCAGGCAAAGCGCTGTGAACCATCCAACACATGCCCCAAACATGAACATCCCAGCCATCAGGGTAGTCACCATTTAAAAAATCACTGCTGCTCGTTAGCTGTGCCGCAATCGCACTCACAAAAGCGCGCACCTGGCTTCGGCGCTCTGGATCAACGACCGCTAGGGTATTGAAATCAACATCGGGAAACACCTGCTGGCGATCAGCACGAAAGTCATCATCCCACTGGTCCTTATAGGTCGCGAATGCCGTCTGCAGCAGCGGCATAAAGAACCGTTCACTCCACGCGTAGCCGCCGGCCGCCTGCAATGCGCCCTGCCGATTGAGACGAGGTAACGATGGATCATAGTGATCTAACGCGCGGGCAATCATCCAATTATCAACGTAGATATCGGCGCCACATTGCAATACCGGCGTCCCACGATACCCCCCGGTTAGGGCCTCCACATCAGGCTTGGGCGCAATGAGTGGCATTTCAACGCTTTGCCAAGCGAGTCCTTTCAGTCCCATCATTTTTTGCGCTTTCTGAGAAAAAGGCGAAATATCGTATTGATGCAAAATTAAATGAGTGGCGGTCATGGCTGTTGCCTCTTTGCGTCTTGGGGGCACATTGAGGCTGGTGCCTTCTAGCGTCAAGCCTCAAGCAAAGGTGGCAGTCAAAGCATGCTGGGCCAACCGGCACAATGGGGCTAAGCTTCAAATATGGAAACGCTAACCACTTTTTCCCATGTCGTCACGGATGCGGTCTCTCACCTCAACGAACCGGGATTCGCTGAGGCCCTGAGCGTGGGCATTCAGCAGTGGGTCGGTGCAGATGACACGGCGCTGATTCGCTATCAAGATACCGGCGCCCCAACCATCGAATACACGCTCCCGCTCAAGCGCAGAGGCAAAACAACGCTCGATCGCTATGTAACAGGGCCCTTTTTATTGGACCCTTTTTATCGTGCCGCTACGATCGATGGACAGTTTGGTGTGTTTCAACTGAATGAGCTGGCGCCGACAGGGTTCAAAGAGAGTGAGTACTATCGTACCTGGTATCGCGACTGTGGCTTTCAAGATGAATGTGGGCTACTCATCAAGCTGACTGATGGTGTCGTGAACCTCGCGTTTGGTATGACCGATGGTAACCGGCCATTCTCCAAACGACAGATCAATTTGTTAGAAGCGATTTTTCCTGTCGTAGAAGCACTCACTCGTCGACATTGGCACAGCGCGGCCTCACCCGCGGCGGACCAGGCGGGCTTACGTCAGCGCTTACACGTTGCGCTGAGCGCTTTCGGCGCGTCCGTGCTTACGCGGCGCGAGCGAGAGGTGATCGAGCTGGTATTACTGGGGAACAGCACACGGCTGATTGCAGAAAAGCTTCAAATATCGACCGAGACCATCAAGCTGCATCGTAAGCATGCCTATGCCAAGCTCGATATCTCTTCTCAGGCGGAATTATTTTATTTATTTGTCGACGCCATCGCTTGCCATACTGGAACGCACGAGGAAGATCCCCTGCTGTCATACCACAGTCGGCGGCCATAAAGAGCGTCTTATTTTTGGCCTATCAATTTGGCACGCAATGCCGGTCGTGGTGAATCTGCGTCGAGCCAAATACCACCAAAAAAGGCACCAAATTCTGGATGATCGATGCTGCCAATGACGCGGTTATTCAGCCAGAAAACATTATTACCCTCGGCGTCGATCGCCAACACCAGCTTATCGCCCTCGGTCACATCGGGCCACAACAGCAACAGACTTTGTAGCCACTGCTTTTCGTCGGGATGGCTCCGGCCTTGATCGCGCCAAGCCTTTTCGGTTTCATCAACCAACTGTTGTGCCGGAATATCACGCAAGTAAGTCAACGCTAATTGATAAGGCCCTTTATCCTGCCAAGTCCCAGTCGGGGTTGATAAAACTGAGTCGTACACATTCCAAAACAGTATTTTAAGGCGGGCCTGTCCCACGGTGGGCCACACGTCGAGGGCCACTGCATCGGGCTTTGTCACCGGCGTCTCAGTAACAGCGGAGCTAGCGGGTTCAGCGGACTGCGCTGGGACCACAACGCCAAACCATAATGTTATCAGCATGATCGCTGCAGCAAGATCAGAGCGGACTATCAGAGTCATACTGTCGGCCTCATACGGTGGGAAATCCAATAAAGTGCAGGCAAAAGCGCCGCCCAAACCAACGCCAGCAGACCGGCGGTCACCATCGTACCCAATGGCAACGAGACCGCTCCCAACCCAGCGCCAACAAAATAATTAAAAGGGACCGCAATACTGCCCAGTAGCGCGGCTAACCACATAGATTGTCCTATCTTGGCAAAACTACGGTATAGCGCCGCCGCGAAGACCCACCATAAAATAACCAGCCACAAGGGAACAAGCCAATACTCAGGAAAAACAAACACGCCAGCTAACGTTAACAGCACATCCACGCTGATGCCCACCAAAGCGACTGGGAACAGACATCGCAACTCGCTCAACCGATCCTTCACTAAAACAAAATGAAGCCCGAGAGACATTAGCGCGATCGGAACCCACGAATCTCTGCCAATGACACAACAGAACCAAGTCGCTTGGAACCACAGCGCGTTAAACCAAATTTTATCAACCCATCTCATAGGTCTGGTTTTACGAGGCACTGTCGGGGACAGATCAAACGGGTATTGCCGTCACACCATAATGTTGAGCTGTCTTATCCAGCGCAATCGCTAGCTGATCAATTAAAAAATCGAGCTCAGATCGCTCGGTGACAAACGGTGGCGCCATGATCATGGCATCGCCGGTTTGCCGCACCATAAGCCCCTGTGTGATCGCTGTATCACGGCAGAACACGGCGGCCGCAGAAGCAGGTGCTAATCGCTCTCTGGAGGATTTTTCACGCACCAGTTCAACGCCTGCGAATAAGCCTTTCACGCGCACCTGACCTACGATCGGGTGATCAACCAACTCCATCAGTCGACTGGCAAAGTAGGGTGCCAGCTCAACCACACCCCGCTCAATAATTTGCGTATCCTCAAGAATATCTAGGGTCGCCAATCCCGCCGCGCAAGACGCTGGATGCCCGGAATACGTCAAACCGTGAGCAAATTCACCGCCGCCTGACAACAGCACGTCAGCAATCTTGTCGCTGATGAGGCAGCCTCCAAGCGGCATGTACCCGTTAGTGACCGCTTTCGCGAAGGTCACGAGATCCGGCTCTACCCCATAAGTTTCAAAGCCAAACCAACGGCCAGTGCGCCCGAAACCACAGATCACCTCATCTGAAATCAGCAATATGTCGCGCTCATCTAAAATGCGTTTTACCTCTGGCCAATAAGATTCCGGCGGCACAATCACGCCACCGGCTCCTTGAACAGGCTCTGCGATAAAGGCGGCAACCTTGTCCTCACCGAGCTCATCAATCGCGGTCTCTAAGGCTTTTGCCGCGAGAACACCAAACTCTTCAGGATCAAGATCAGCGCCCTCCTCAAACCAATGCGGCTGCTGTATGTGATGGATATAGTCGAGGCCCATCGTCTGCTGATGCATCGCAGACATGCCGCCCAGCGAGGACGCGCCAATGGTGCTGCCGTGATAGGCATTGTGGCGGCTAATAATGAGCTTCTTTTCCGGCTTGCCCAACAGATCAAAATACCGATGGACAAATTTAATTTGAGTGTCATTCGCCTCCGATCCCGAGTTCGTAAAAAACACGCGTTGAAACCGGTCCGGCGTTACCTCGCAGAGTCGCGCCGCCAACTCCGTAGCGGGCTGATTGGAGCACCTAAAAAAATTATTATAAAACGGTAATTCAGCGAGCTGGTCGGCAACCGCAGTTTTAATTCGCTCTTGAGAATATCCCAAGTTGCAGCACCACAGTCCCGACATGCCATCCTGAATTTTATTACCGTCCGAATCGAAAATATAAATGTGTTCAGCCCGGCTCACGATACGCCCCCCATGTCGGGCGTAATCGGCAAAATCAGTGAAGGGATGCAGGTGGTGCGCTTGGTCTAATTGCTTAAGCGCTTTCGTATCGAGCTTTGCTGACATCGAAGATGCTCCAGATTCAGTGCTAAAAATTTGGCCCGCGATTGAGCGGCGTCATTTGCCAGGCTGCTCCACCAGGCTCATCGGGAATCAGTATCACATTGGAGGCCTGTCCTTGTCTGTAACCCTATGGGGAGAGCATGAGTAGACAGCGCGGGCGCTGACGCGCACACTTCTGCTTGAAGTAATGCAGGATCAATGACTCTGAAGCGTGTTGAAGAACAGTATCGAGGCCTCACCTACACTTGGGGTCGACTAGACCATCCCGAGGAGACCCCTTTCCAAGTGGCTCCCGGTGTCTGGTGGCTTCGATTTACCATGCCGGGGCCACTCAACCATATCAACCTATGGCTGCTAGAAGATGGCGATGGATGGACGATCGTTGACACCTGCCTGAACTTAGAAACAGCAAAGGCGCAATGGGAGTCGTTATTTGACGGCTTTATGGGCGGCAAACCCGTGAAGCGCGTGATTTGTACCCATATGCATCCTGACCACATTGGCTTGGCCGGATGGTTATGTGAGCGTTTTGCTTGTGACCTGTATATGACGCAGGCCGAGTTCCTGACCGGCAGCCTGATTATGGGTTACACCGGGGAACAGGCACCACCCGCCGCCATTTCGTTCTATCACCGAGCGGGCTTTTCGACGAGTCAACTCGACAATTATAGGGATCGCTTCGGTGGCTTCGGACAGTTTACGACACCGCTTCCTCACAACTATCAGCGACTCACCGATCGGCAAACGTTGGCCATTGGGGGTCGCTATTGGCAAATCGTTGTAGGTGAAGGCCATTCACCAGAGCATGCGTGCCTTTACTGTCCAGCACTGCAGCTGGTCATCGCAGGCGACCAAATCCTGCCCCGCATCACGCCCAACGTGTCGGTTTTTCCGACGCAGCCTGACGGTAACCCCTTGGAGGCCTGGTTAGCCTCCAGCACACGGCTCCTCAGCATGTTGCCGGAGGACCTGCTCGTCCTCCCCGCACACCAAGCGCCCTTCACCGGTGTGCGCGTGCGGCTGAATCAGATTATCGATAGTCATCGACTCGCTCTGGCAAAGCTTTATGACTTACTTATGGAACCTAAGATACTGCCAGATTGCTTTAGCTGTCTGTTTGGCCGAGAAATACAAGACGGAGAACTACAAATGGCAACCGGTGAAACCGTCGCACATCTTAACTATCTATGGCATCGCGGTAATATCAGTCGTCGGCTTAACGACGACGGCCGCTATGAATACCAATCGGATCCTGACGCACGGTATATCGACGCTGAGTAATGTTTTGTGACAGCACTTCTCAATAAACTCAAAACGCTGTGCTTTCGCTGGTATTACCGCCGCATGAACCGGCTGGCGTGGGAAGGCACGCCGCTTCCGGAGGTTAAAACCAGTGTTTTACAGCTGGCGTTTGACGAATACAGCTTGGCGACCCGCATGTACCACGGCTCTCTAGACCGGCCACTGATTATCTATTTTCATGGTGGCGGCTGGACGATCGGCGACCTCGATACCCATCATCCATTTTGTTTGCATCTTGCCAATCAAACACGGTGTACGGTGATGTCCGTAGACTATCGACTCGCCCCTGAGCATCCCTTTCCGACCGCGCACAACGACGCGCTGGCCGCCTCAAGATGGATCATTGATAACCTCAATGCGCTCGCCCCCAACAATGGAGAAGTCGTTATCGCGGGAGACAGTGCGGGCGGTAATCTCACACTGGCGACCGCCGCAAGACTACCCGATGAGCCTCGCTTGAGAGGCTGCCTCATGATGTACCCCGCCATTCAGCACTACCATGCGGCCATGCGCTCCTACACCGAGCACGCTAAAAGTGGACCACTCACGACCTCGATTATGCGCTGGTTCACCGACACCTATCTTGATGGCCTTGCGCCCGCGGATCCAAGCGTTGAGCTGATGTTTCCGGGACGCCGGACGACATTGGCCGGATTTCCTCGATCGCTTTTAATTACCGCCGAGAGGGATCCCCTACGAGACGACGGCAGGCGTCTCGCCAACACGCTTCAGCGGGCCAATGTCATCGTACAGCACGAGCATTTTGATCAAGAAGCCCATGGGTTCCCTTGCTCAGAAGGACCTACGCCGGGCCATGAGCGTTTTATGGCGATCACAAAAACTTGGATCGAAGCCATCAGCGAGCGGTAATCTGCTCCAAAACGCCCAGTATTTCCGCCTTGGTCAGCAGCCGTGGTGAGACATAGCCATCACTTTCATCCATCGCTTGGTGAGTCAGCAACGTCCAATCAGCAGGCTGTATACGGGCGTCGGATTCCGCTATGCCCACGTCTGCAATCAACTGAGATACGGCCTCAATAAACGCCTGCGCCCTTGCTGCCGGTGAAGCGGCATCCGAGACATCTGTCACCACCGCGAGCTCGGCGAGTGCGCTTTCTGCCTCTGCCACGCAAGCTTTGAGAACAGGCGGTAATGCCAGTGCGTTAGCCTGCCCATGGGGGATCCCATAACGAGCACCCAGTTGATGTGCAATCGCATGAACATTACCCACGCTGACCTGATTAATCGCTACGCCGGCATGATAGGCGGCGAGCGCCATGCCCAGGCGAGCCTCTCGATTATCTGGCTCTGCCATTGCCTTCGGCAGCCACTGAAAAACGCCCTGCACAGCAAGACGCGCATTCTCTTTTCGAGTCCCTCGATCCCAAACACAGATATAAGCTTCGATACCGTGGGTCAACGCATCGATTCCCGTCGCTGCCGTCACCGCGGGCGGCATACCCAGCAATAGCTCAGGATCCAATGCAACGGCCTGCGGCAAGAGGCCATCGGCAGCAATGATCGTCTTGACCCGCTCGACAGGATCTTTGATCACCGCACCCATTGTCGCTTCGCTGCCTGTGCCAGACGTCGTGGGTATGGCGTAAACCGGTAAAATATCGTCAGGGACCTTATTGAGGCCAACCCATTGATCAGGTGACGCGTCACTGGAGCGAGTACAGGCAATAATTTTCGCGGCATCCATCGAGGAGCCTCCTCCCACCGCAACAATCGCCGTACAACCCGTTGCACGCAGTATTTGGGCTCCCTCCGTGACATGGGTGAAAGTTGGGTCCGGCTCAACACCGGCATACCAGTGCAGGCTGACCCCCGCTTCACTCAAACCCTGCAGGGCTTGCTCAGCCAAGCCTAACTCTTTGAGGGCTTTATCCGTGACCACCAGCACATTGGTATGCCCAATGTCGGCAACGCGTTGGCATAACTGTTTTGCCGCACCCGCCCCCACATAGGATAGGTGAAGGCCACTGGCTTTATTACCCACCAGTAGCTTGATGAGTGCCAGCGTGAATCCGCGCTTAAACCGCCTTACCGGCATCGATCGCAACATAGCAGGACCTCCCAGTCCGTCGCCTAACAGGTTAGTCTATCCGCCTCTAGTCACAGGTAACAGTCCTCTCGGACTGCAATAAGACAAGGTCCTCGCGATGCAACGACACTTTATAGAATTCACGACCCCTGACACTGCAGTCATGATGACGGATACCCTCACCACGCCGGCTAAAAATGAAGTCCTCATTAATGTGCATCATTCTGGCGTTAATCGGGCAGACCTACTGCAGCGCCTTGGACTCTACCCGCCCCCGACCGACGCCTCCCCCATACCCGGACTCGAAGTCGCAGGCGAGGTCGTAGCCATTGGAGAAGCCGTCACTTATTGCAGCATTGGTGATCGCGTCTGCGCATTGGCACATGGAGGGGGTTACGCCTCCGCTGCTATCGTGCGCGAAGACCACTGCTTACTGCTGCCCGATACTCTCTCAAGCGAACAAGGCGCCGCCCTGCCAGAGGCATTATTGACGGTTTGGTACAACGTTTTCGAACGAGGTCTGTTGGCCCGCAACGAGACAGCGCTCATCCATGGCGGCAGCAGCGGTATTGGGTCGCTTGGCATCCAGATGGTTCGAGCAATGGGCGCTACCGCCCTCTCCACCGCCGGATCACAGGAGCGGTGCGCCGCGGTAACCGATTTGGGGGCAGAATTTGTAGCAAATCACAGCGAAGGTAATCTCTTAGAGCAATTCAAGGAGGCGGGTTACGCTGAGCAAATCAACGTCATCCTTGATATCGCCGGTGGAGATATCATGCAGGCCAATTTAGAGCTCGCCGCACCTGATGGGCGCATTGTCTGTATTGGGGTCATGAGGGGTATGCAAAGCGAGATCAACCTCGCGACGTTATTCATGAAACGACTCACGCTGACAGGTAGCACCCTGCGTCGACTGGATACCGCCTCGCGAGCTGCCTGTTTTCAGGCAATTCGCACGCACATATGGCCCGAGGTGCTGGCGGGCAATATTTTACCTGTCATAGACAGTTCGTTTCCGCTGGCTGACGTGCTGGCCGCACATGAGTACATGCGGTCAGGGCGCCATTTTGGTAAATTACTGTTGGAGTGCCAAGTATCGTAAGGCAGTCGCCGACCCATCAACAGCGAATACGTCGCAACACCTGCGAGTATTCAAGAGGCCCCTATGTTCCGATCAAAGCCCAATAAAACAGTCAGCGCGATCGGACTGTGGTGTCTGGTATGCCTATCGCTGTTGGTCGGTTGCGGCGAGAGCACCACTGCAGAGGTGATCGAACAGCCCACAGACTCGCCGATGGTGTCCGTGGTCAACAAAGCGATTACGCCAGCGAGCACGTCCAATCCCACGACCACCGGTGACAACGCAGGCACTGCCGACAGGGACCTAGCCCGTTTCAGTATCGAGCCAAAACTGGGAGATCTCGATGCCATGGTCGACCGTCGAGTCATCCGAGTGCTGACCGTCTATGGCCCGGGGCGTTACTTCCTCGAAAACGGCCCAAAAGGTGTGGTGCAAGAATACGCCGATAAACTGCAAAAAGTCGTTAACGAAGCCTTCAAAACCGGGTTACTCACCGTGCAAGTCGCGGTAATACCCGTTGCAAGAGACCAACTTTTTCCGGCCTTGACAGCAGGTTATGGCGACATCGTCATTGCCGGGACGACCATCACAGAAGATCGCCAGGCGCAGATCGACTTCACAATCCCTGTCAGTAAACCAGTAAAAGAAATTCTCGTCACAGGACCCAGCGCGCCGCCTATTTCGTCTCTGGCTGACTTGGCGGGAAAGACGGTCTATCTTCGCTTATCCAGCAGCTATGCAGAGAGCGTGAAACTGCTGAGCGATGCACTGGTCGCTGAGGGTAAGTCGGGCATTCGGATCGAAGCCATTGACGAAGCATTAGAAGATGAAGACCTCATTGAAATGGTCGACGCAGGGCTCTTGCCTTGGGCGGTTGTGGACAGCTACAAACCCCAAATGTGGCGCGAAGTTTTTACCCGGACGATCGTGCGAGATGACCTTGTTTTGCGCGAAGGGGGACGGCTCGCCTGGGCAATGCGACCAGACAGCCCCAAGCTGGCAGGTTTTCTGAATCGCTTTCTCAAAGACAACCGCGAGGGAACGCTGTTCGGTAACATCATCCGCAATCGCTATGTCCGCGATTTCGATTGGGCAGAAAACGCCATTGGCGATGAGGAGCTCTCTCGCTATCGATCTTTATCGTCGCTGTTTCAAAAATATGGCACCGATTACGGCATGGACCCTACCTTACTCGCCGCACAAGGCTTTCAGGAATCCCGGTTGGACCAAAGCGTTAGAAGCCATGTAGGGGCCGTTGGCGTGATGCAGCTTTTACCCAGTACCGCTGGAGATAAGAACGTCAGTATCCCGAATATTGATGAGCTCGAACCCAATATTGAGGCAGGTGCGAAGTACATGGCCTTTCTAAAAACCCGGTATTTTAGCGGCCCAGAGTTAGATGAGCGCAACGGCTCGCTACTCGCACTCGCGGCCTACAATGCTGGGCCTGGACGTATTCGTCGTCTGCGAAAAGAAGCGGGGGAGCGGGGTTACGACCCCAATCTTTGGTTCGACAATGTTGAGATTATTGTTGCCGAACAGATTGGAAGAGAGACCGTGCAGTACGTAGCCAATATTTTTAAATATTATTTAACCTACCGGTGGATTAATGCTGCCGATGCCGAGCGAGCAGCGGCACGACGCGCCTCCGGTATCAAGACCACGCCTTAGAACCGGTATCAATTTACGTTGATCAGGCGCTCCGTGTCTTCGCACCACTGCAATCGACCCACCGGTGCATAACGTCGTCGGACGCCGGGTACGGGACTCAGGTAAAAAAGATCGCCATTCACTCCAGTTAGTGCAGCCGAAGCGCCAGCTTGTTTAGCGATTCGCGCATTGGCGGCCATATGTGCCGCCTCACCATGAACCGGTACCACGAGTGACGGCTTTAAAAGCTGATACAGGTCGCGCAACTCATCTTGATAAGGGTGGCCCGATGCATGCAGCGGGGTATCACTGGAATCGGCCTCGAGCACATGAATACCCCTCGCCCGGAATCCCTCAATCAGTCGCGCAACGGAGGCTTCATTCCCCGGAATCGTCCTGGAAGATAAGATCACCGTATCACCCGCATCTAAGGACAAATGAGGATGTGTCTGTGCCACCAATCGATGCAGGGCGGCACCCGACTCTCCTTGGCTGCCGGTCGCGATAGCCAATACTTCGCGAGGCGGCAAATATCCGAGATGCTCCGCGTGGATCGGTTTGAACTGACTCGGAAACAACCCCACTTGCTGTGCGCAGTTCGCCATCCCCGCCGCCGATCGACCCAAGACACCTAGGTATCGTCCGGTATCGGCTGCGATCTGTGACAGCGTTTGGATTCTTGCGATGTTGCTAGAAAAGCACCCCACGACAACCCGACCCTCAGAGCGCTGAATCGCCTCAGTGAGGCCTTGCGCAACACGACCCTCCGTGACGGAGCGTCCCGCTTGTAAGGCATTCGTTGAATCACAGATCACCGCATCGACACCCTCAACACCCAGCGCCTCGAAGCGTTTATCAGACCAGGCGGGACCAACAACCGGTGCGGCGTCGATTTTCCAGTCCGCTGTATGCAGGATGCGCGCCTGGCCAACACTGATACACAGTGCACAGGTCTCTGGCGTGGAATGTGTCACGGGAATCCACTCCACAGAAAAAGGCCCGATGAGTGATCGATCCCCCGGCGTCACCTCAATCAGCGGGGCCGGCAGGATCCCGCGGCGCCCCCGAGTTTTGTGCCGCAGTGCCGCGGCGGCAAATGGCGTCGCATAAACCGGACAGCGCAGCTGCTCCCATAAATACGGTAACGCACCCAAATGATCCTCATGGGCATGTGTAATCAATAAGCCACTGAGTTGGTCTCGGTGATCGACGATAAAACGCGGATCGGGCATTTGCACTGCGGGCCGCACCGCACCGGGAACCTGCTCCAAGGTGATGCCACAGTCAACCGCCAACCACTGGCCTTGATGCCCAAACAAATTGAAATTCATGCCGATTTCCCCACATCCACCGAGCGGGAGAAACACAACATCAGACTGCGGGGGCTGACTCATAGGCTCACGTTATATCTGACCAAAACTTACCAGTTATAGCCAATACGAAACCTCACCGCCTCGTCTAACTTTTCCTTACCGGGAGCGGCGCCACCATCATAATCTGCCGACGCTTCAGCGGCCGCCTCGAGGCCAAATAACAGGGGAAATCGCAACCCAAATGTTGTCCGATAAATCGATTTATCCATGTCGGACACATTTAAAATATTGGTCTGGCGTAGGTACAAGTTGAGTGCCCCATCAAAGAGTTCCGTCTCACCAGTGAAATTAAGATTGATACCCGTAAAGTAGTTGTCGGACGCGTTCCGAGCTGCCGGATCGTCGGGCTCGATAAAATCAGTCTCAACATAAGACAAGCCTAATTCCGCATCCAACTGATAGGTCTTGTCGACAAATAGTTTGCGCCCAAAGTAGGGACCGATATAAGCACGTCGCTCAATGTCCGCAAATCGATCGGCATTGACGCCAAGATTCACACCCAGATAATTCTGCGAATTACTGAGAAAATAATCGTACTTACCGACAATTGCCCAATTATCAATCGTTGGGGTTGAGTCTTTGGTCACCGCTTGATCGCCATTCGCATCCAGCACCGGCTCGCCCATCTCATCATATTCAGGTGACAGCACAACGGCACTGGTTTCCGCATAATCACCGCGAAAAGTAATTCGATCGCGTTGGCTACGTAAGATGGTTTCGAAATCGGCGTTGAACTGGTCGGTCGACGTATTGCCGCGAAGAAACTCCACTGCACTGGTCACTCGACCTTCGATGTTGTATCCGCGGCCTTCCTCCCAATCCTCAGGATTGGCAACATATAACTCATCAACGGCTAGATTCTCCTTATCCTCCAGCACCACTTCGCCCTCTACGACCTGTAATGACGACAAAGCAAATTTATTTTGATCTTTTGTGAGCAGTTCTATTTTTTGATCAGACTCGAGCAGCATGATGGCCGTCAGATCAATCGATACCTCACCGAGCCATTGGGTTTCCACGACGACTTCGCCCTCGCGGATATCGATGACCTCTCCCCAAATCACGGATTGATCCACCAGGACAATCCGAGCTGGTGGCGACTCCGGTGGCGACACAACAGTGTCATCGGATGCCCAAGCCGGGGTTTGAAACAGCCCAGAGAGCAACCCGAGAAAGAGGATTGCGTGTATTCTTAGTCTCGTCATAGTCATCGCTTTTAGACGTGTATTTTTGTAGGCGGGACTGTAAGCCAAGCAGTAGTGGATAGGAACTCTCATTCATAGGTAAATAGACCTGAAAGGCCACGATGAAAACTTTTGACTACGATTTATTAGTGATTGGCGCGGGCTCCGGCGGTGTGCGTGCGGCCCGCAAATGCGCCGAATTCGGCGCTAAAGTGGCGGTAATCGAGGAGCGTGCGCTGGGCGGCACCTGCGTCAACGTTGGTTGCATTCCTAAAAAGCTCTACGTCTACGCCAGTGAGTATGGCGCCGCCTGGCAAGATGCCAAGGGCTTCGGCTGGCACGGTGAGCAACCCCAATTCAATTGGGACACATTACGAGATAATAAAACCAAAGAAATTGCCAGATTAAATGCGATTTATGAGCGACTGTTAACCAGCCCCGGAGTCGATATTGTCGAGGGCCATGGCACGTTGACGGGGCCCCAAACGGTGGTTGTCGGTGACCGGACCCTATCTGCCGAGAAAATTTTGTTGGCAACCGGTACTTGGCCAGCCATGCCGGAGATCCCTGGAGTCGATCTTGCGATCAACTCCAACGAGCTATTCGATCTCCCGCGCTTTCCACAGCGACTCCTCATTATTGGCGGCGGATATATTGCGACTGAATTCGCCAGCACCTTCGCCGGATTGGGCGCAGATGTAGTGCAAAGTTACCGGGGTGATTTATTCCTGAGGGGATTCGATCATGATATCCGCGGTTTTTTGGCCGAGGAAATGCGTAAAGCCCGGGTTGATCTGCGGTTTAATCATGACACGCACTCGCTGGAAGCCGCCGAAAGCGGCGCGATCACAGCGCACATGTCAGATGGCAGACTCGACTTCGATACCGTGCTGTGCGCGACCGGACGGCGACCCAATATTGCGCATCTAGGCCTCGAACACACCGCGGTCAAGATCAATGACAGTGGTTATCTCTGCGTTAACGAGCAATTCCAAACCGATGAGCCCTCTATTTTTGCACTGGGTGACATGACAGGAGGCTGGGAGCTCACGCCAGTAGCCATTGCTGAAGCGATGGTCTTTGCCGAGTCGCAATTCAATAACACCCCACAAGCCATGGACTATGAGTCCATTGCGACGGCCGTGTTCAGCAGCCCACCGATTGGTACGGTGGGCCTAACAGAAGAAGCAGCGCAAGCGGCCGGCTACCAGACGACCATCTACCAATCGGAATTTCGACCCCTCAAACATACCTTAAGCGGTCGCGATGAGCGGACGCTCATGAAACTCGTCGTCGACACTCCCTCAGACCGTGTGCTGGGTGCTCATATGGTGGGGGATGACGCAGGGGAGATCTGCCAAGGCCTCGCCATCGCACTAAAAATGGGCGCGACCAAGGCAGACTTTGACCGGACCGTGGGTATTCACCCCACCGCGGCCGAAGAATTCGTGACGATGCGCACGCCGCGAGACTAAGACATGGACCTGGCGCTTTGGGAGTACGCAGCGCTCATTTTAGCCGGCATTGTCGCTGGCTTCATTAACGTTATGGCAGGCGGCGGCTCCATCATCACGGTGCCGATCATGATGTTCCTCGGCGTGCCCGGTCCTGTTGCAAATGGCACCAATCGACTGCCCATCGTGGCGCAGAACATCAGTGCCTGTTTGACTTACCTGCGACACGGCGTCCCTGAACTGCGCTTAGTCCTGTCACTGGCAGTATGTGCCATCCCCGGCGCCATCGCAGGGGCATTATTGGGCGTCACTATTTCGGTAGAGGCGTTTAATATTGTTCTCGCCGGTGTCATGGCCTTGGTGCTGATCCTCCTACTCACGAATGCAGGCTCTCAGGAAAGCAACTCCACGTTAAAGCCGTCTCGCAAGCGCCTACTAGCTGGGCATGGACTGATGGTACTAGCGGGGTTCTGGGGTGGCTTTATTCAAATTGGAATGGGATTCATTTTGTTACCCATTTTACATCGGGTGTTGGGACTCAGCCTGGTCACAGCCAACATTCACAAAGTCTTTATCATTCTCCTATATACCCTTTCCGCATTATTTGTATTTGGCAACCAGCTGGAGTTGCTATGGTGGATCGGCGGTGTCATGGCAGTGGGCAACGGCGTGGGCGGTTGGTTAGGGGCTAGGCTCACTCTCTCCGGGGGAGAGCCGGTGATTCGTGCCCTGCTCATGATTGCTATCGCGGTGATGATCGTGAAGCTGATATGGTTCACTTGATAACGGTTCTGAGGAGCATTAAGAGCATGATGAATACCATGATGAGTTGGACATTATTCCTTCAACGCGGCGCCTTAGGCTTACTCAGCATAGGCCTGCTCGCGTGCACCACCATGCAGGTCGACACAATGCCCACGGACCGTTTCGCAGCAAAAGGGTATGGTTCCTTTAGTTGGAAATCAGACATCCCCACCGGCATGTCCGGTTCTTTAGATGGTTTTTATCAGCTATCGAGCACGATCAGAGCCGTTGTGATGAGCGAGCTGGATAAAAAAGGCTACCGTTACGAAGAGAGCGGAGGTGATTTCGTGGTCAGTTACGAATTACGTGCTGCTCTGGAGGAAGGGACGACCGAGACTGCCCCTGACTTCGGTGCCACCACCGCGGTGATCAACCGTAATCCTGACCAAGCCATCGTCGACAACACCTACGCACTCAGTGGACCCCGAGAAATTGCCAGCCTGATATTGTTATTTGAAGACGGTATTAACTTGGCGCCGACATGGTCTGCCAGTGTCAGTCAGGTGGTAGAAAACAGGAACCAACCTGACTTGGAGAAGCTGCGCCGTAAACTGCAGCGCGGCCTAGCAAAGGCGTTTCGACCACTGCCCGATGTAAAAGGCCGTTAACCCTCGACTTCATACACCTCTGGATTGGCACAAAACGGAACACGGTGGCCTGCCAGGCCTGCGTGCAAGTTGTCGAATGCGCGTGCCACCATTGCGTCACGTGTCGCCGCTGTGGCACTGCCCACATGAGGCAACACCACCACGTTATCCAGCCTTTTAAAGGGGTGGTCAACGGGTAACGGCTCGTTGACAAAAACGTCTAAGCCGGCCTTGAGTCGACCAGATTGCACCTCATCAATCAGCGCTGCTTCGTCGACGAGCAGGCCGCGCCCTGTATTAATAAGTGACGATCCTGAGGGCATACTGGCTAACCGCGCTCGACTAGCGATGTGCGTTGTCTCCTGAGTCAGAGCGGTGTGCAAGGAGACCATATCAGATTGCGCGAACAGCGCATCCAGAGCAACCGGCTCAGCGCCGGGTACCTGTTTTGGAGTGCGATTCCACGTTAAGACCCGACACCCAAACCCTTTGAGTCGGGTTACCACCGCCTCCCCAATTGGGCCTAGGCCCACTATACCAATGGTCGCCTGACTGATATCGGTACCCAGTAACAGATCCGACTGCCAACCGTCTGTCCAGTGGCCTGAACGAATCCAACGATCCGCTTCAGCAACTCGCCGCGTCACCGCTAACATCAACGCCAGCGTCAGATCAGCCGTGCTGTCAACGAGTACGCCCGGGGTATGACCAACGGGTATTGCAGCTCTTGATGCGGCCAGCAAATCAATGTGGTCCACACCCACTGATATGGTGGAGATCACTTTCAACTGGTCAGCGACTTCAATCATGGCAGGTGTCACGGGGGAGGTCAGCGTACAGAGCAAGCCCTGCGCACCGGGAAGCCGATTCACAAGCTCAGCCTCGGATATTGCCTGAGCTTCGGTCCAAGGCAGCACCTCATAATGTTCAGCCAAACGAGCAAGCAGTTCGTTGGGGAGAGGCAGCGCCACAACACATTTTTGCTTCATGCGTCTCTCGCAAGCCGCTGAACTGACTCTGGAATGCTTTGGGTTGCCGCAAACTCCAAACGGGCCCCATCAGTCAGTGACCAAATGACAATCAAACTGACCAAGAGCCCCATGCCCGTCCACGCCATGGCGAAACCACTGTTCGCCAGCAATACCGCGGCAATTAATGGGCCCAACACTCTGCCAGCAGCAGAGGAAGACGCGGTCATGCCAAAGAACTGGCCTCGCCATGACGGCGCCACCAGATGGCTAGCAATCGTATTCAATATGGGCAAACAAAGGGTTGCTGACGAAAAAGCACAGAGGCTCACTAAACTCATTGCCCAAATGCCAGAGACCCAACCCGACAGTAATAGGGATGCACTGAAGAGAATCGCTGCGCCCCGCAGCACTCCGACATTACCAAATCGATCAGTCATTCTTCCCAGAATATTACCTTGAGTCACAATCATCACCACGCCCACTAACCCAAAAAACAGACCGACCTCCCGAGCTTGCCAGCCATGTCCGTCGGCGACCCATAGTGGAAACAAATAAATAGCCGCGCTGACGGCGCAGGTGTGAAGGCAGAACTGAGCGATAAATAAAAAGAAACCAGAACGCTGCACTATCTGAAATAACGAGATCGATGTCGACGCGTCTCCCTCGTCTGGCCGATGTGGCTGGCTCGCCGGTAATAGCGTAAAGGTCATCAGCGCGGCGATGGCTGAAAGCACCCCTGCGACGATGCAGGGCAGAGCAAAATCGTTGTCATTACGCGCTAACAGACCACCAATAACGGGGCCCAATATCAGTCCCACACCAAACGCACGTCCAATCAATCCCATTGCGCGCGAACGCTGATCGGGAGCGCTGGCGTCTGCAATCACCGCGGTAGCAACCGGAATGCTCCCAGCCATCACACCCGCAACAGCACGCGCCAAATACACCATCCAAAGCGCATCTGACGCCGCCAGCAGAAAGTGGGATGCCGCGCCACCCAGCAGGCAAATTCCTAAAATGCGGCGTCGACCGACACGGTCGGAAAGACGCCCCCACACTGGCGCAAAAACCGCTGCAGCGACGCTGTAACTGACCAGAATAAAAGCGACGTCGTCAGTACCACCACCCAGTTGAGGCGACAAAAAAGGCAGGATAGGAATCACGATACCAAAACCAATCAAGTCAACGACGATGACAAAAAAGACAAGCCACGCCAATGACTGCTGGCGCCATCGATGGAGCCGAACCTTCAAGATTCAGTCCAGCGATGCGTCTCAGGTAAGGTGATATCAAAAAGGTCCAATGCTCGCGCCACACTTTGTGTCACCATGGCGTCGACCGAATCCGGTTTTGCGTAAAATGCCGGGACCGGCGGCGCAACCACTGCGCCCATTTCAGTCACGGCAACCATATTGCGAAGGTGCCCGAGGTGCAGCGGGGTTTCTCTGACCATCAGGACCAGCCGGCGACGCTCCTTCAATATGACATCAGCCGCCCGCGTCAGCAAAGAAGATGTCACGCCTGTGGTAATTTCGCCGAGTGTCCGGATAGAACAGGGCGCCAGCAGCATCCCACGCGTTTGAAACGAACCACTGGCAACGGAAGCGCCCACATTGCGCACGGGGTGATACACGTCTGCTAATGCCCTGATTTCGTCGACAGAGCAATCCAGTTCATGATGCACTGTTAACTCAGCAGATTTACTCATGATCAAATGCGTTTCGATAGGCAGTGCTTGCAATAGCTCAAGTGCCCGCACGCCGTACTGAACACCCGACGCACCACTAATGCCAATAATCAGTCTGTCCAACAACATTGCTCCTATTGGCGGCCGTCATTGAGCTAGGCAAATCCGCGCACGCTTTTGTTTAAGATGCCGCCTTGGCTTGCGCCAACATCGCCATCATTTTCTCATGTATCTTATTCACGGCCTGCAAGGGGCGGATCATGACTTTAAAATCGATGATCTGGTTATTGTCCACTTGAATCATGTCGATGCCATTGACCTGAATGTCATCCACACTGCACTCAAATTCGAGTACCGCGGTATCAGCGCTTCTGATTTCACGGACATAACGAAAGTCCGTATCAAACACCTTCCCAGCTGCGGTCAGGTACATTAATGTGATATCTCGACCCCGCTGAGGCGTGTGCACGACTGGCGACCAAAACACACAGTCGCGTGACAAGAGCTCCTGAAGGCCATCGTAACGTCCCGTCGCCATCATCTGATGCCACTGATCAATTGCATCTATCGTTGTGTCGCTCATGAAACTCCCTGTTCTACGCAATCGCAACTCACTAAAGCCGACAGCCAATCTATACCGTATTGCCTTGCTGCAGGTCTTTTTTTGCAGCCACCCTCATTTCATACGCTTTTTGACCACGCAGCCGGTCAGCTCGATGCAGCTGCATCTGGTATTTCCGCCGCCTATGCGAGGTCATCAAGTGCTGAAATTGCTGCTCGTCCTGCTCGCCAGATAACCAAGCCTCTACCTCCGCAATATCGATTCCCAATCGATAAGCGATCCGCGAGGGGCGAATACGGTGCACATGAAATTCAGCGACGAGCTCGATTTGCTGGCGCCGCGATAACGTGCATTCGCAGGCATACCCCACGGGCGGGTTAGGGCTTCTGGTATCGGGATTCGGCATGGTTCATCAAGTGAGTAGGTTGCAAAATAGGGCCATGGTGAGCGGTATAATAAACGAGTGGGTACGGTATTGTGACATAGCACCCGCACCCTTCATCCTGCCATACTCTAGCGAACATCTCGTGACGCAAAGAGCAGGCATAATAAACCGCGCCGCTTAACTTGCTTAGGCTCGCGAGGGTGACCTGACCACAACGCAGCGTTTGCGCGTAACGAGTGGGCTGCAGGATGCATAAGAACAGTACCCTGCAGCACCGCAGCGGCGATAACATGGAGAGACAGGCAAGATCGTGACGGCTAAAAACGCTCATAAATCAAAGTCACTGCGTCGCACGAAAATAGTGGCGACCGTAGGGCCTGGCAGTAGTAACCAAGACATGATTGGCCGCCTACTGAGTGCGGGCGTAGATGTGTTTCGCTTGAACTTCAGCCATGGGGCGCAGTCAGATCATATCCAAGTCGCCCAGCACATCAGACGACAGGCTCGGCATCATGGTCGTTACGTTGGAATTCTGGCGGACCTGCAAGGGCCGAAAATCCGCATTGCCGGGTTTACAGAGGGCGCCGTAGATCTGCAGGCAGGAGACCCTTTCCAGTTGAGCCTGACGATCGCGCCAGATGCCGGAGATCATCGGGGCGTCTGTGTCGAATACGAGGCATTGCCCTCGAGTGTCGAACAAGACGATGTCCTGCTACTCGATGACGGCAAGTTGCGCTTACGCGTGGACGATGTCAGCCAAACTGAGGTCAACTGCACTGTTGTGGTCGGCGGCCGCCTGAGCGCACGCAAAGGCGTTAACAAATTAGGAGGTGGATTAGCAGCGCCCGCATTAACGGAAAAAGACTTAAATGACATCCGTGCAATGCCCGATATCGAACCGGACTTTGTTGCCGTTTCATTTGTTTCAAGCGCCGCCGATATTCAAGAAGCACGCCAGCTGTTGGCAGACCAAAATGTTCACCCTGCCATTATCGCGAAAATAGAGCGTGCGGAAGTGGTCGCCGATACGGCACTACTCAATAGCATTATCGATGCCAGTGACGGTGTCATGGTCGCTCGCGGCGACTTAGGCGTCGAAGTCGGTGATGCACAGCTCATCGGCATTCAGAAGAATTTAATTTCTACGACCCGAAAACGCGATCGAATGGTCATCACCGCGACACAGATGATGGAATCGATGATCAGCAACTCGATGCCGACACGCGCGGAGGTATTCGATGTGGCCAATGCCGTACTTGACGGCACTGATGCGGTGATGCTCTCCGCCGAAACCGCGGTGGGTGCGTTTCCAGTAGAGGTAGTGTCAGCGATGGCGGACGCCGCATTAGGGGCTGAACAACACCCGGTTGCACGCACCTCTCGATACCGCGCGGACAGAGAATTCTCCAGCCCCCAGGAAGCCATTGCTTTATCCGCAATGTATGGCGCTAATCATTTCCCTGAAGTCCGTGGTCTCGCCTGTCTCACTGAACGGGGCACTACGCCGACGATGATGTCTCGATTGAGCTCTGGTTTACCGATCTTCGCTTTAAGCCGAAGGCCTGACACCTTGCAACGACTCGCATTATGCCGCGGTGTCATCCCGTTATTTTTCGATTTTGCTGCTTTTTCGCCTCAGGACCTCGAGGCGCGGACCGTTGAGTTTTTGGTCGATGGTGGGTTTCTCTCCCGGGGGGACTTCATCCTCATGACCATGGGCAGCACACAGGGTGAAGCCGGTAAAACCGATCTTATGAAGATTTTACCGGTTAAATAACCTCAAATTACCCAAATACAGGGCCTAAACTGACAAAAAAAGCACCTGCGCGGGCGCTACAGAGTGCTACACTGCAGGGGCTGGAAAAATCCAGCACACTTGTCGCTGAGCCATTATTACCGTCTTCGGGCGTCAATATGGTGAACGTCGAGCATAACAGTCCGCAAGGACACGTAAGAAATCATTAATGAAGGTAGTAGAAAACATGTCAACAGTAACGGGTACCGTGAAGTGGTTCAATGAGACCAAAGGCTATGGATTTATCGCACAAGAAGACGGGCCGGATGTCTTTGTACACTTCAGCGCTATTCAAGGTGACGGATTCAAGACCCTGACCGACGGCCAGAAGGTTGAGTTCACTGTCACAGACGGCCAGAAAGGCCCTCAAGCGGAAAACGTCAACCCGCAGTAGGCTCTTCGCCGGGAAGACGCTTCCCGGCTACGTTACTCACGCTCACCTGCACCATGCTATCTAGGGCATCAGCAGGAGATAGGCCATATTATCTTGCCTAAGTGCGTAACAGTCTCACAGTCAGCGGCGTCATGACATCGCGACAACAACTAAAAAGGGGCCATTAGGCCCCTTTTTATTTTCTTAACAACGCGCTGTCAGCAATTAGAAAATATCTTTCTGCAGCTCAATCTGACGCTGTTCCTCACTCGCGATGTACTTGATCCATTGCTTCGAATATTTTTCAGACCGCTCGTCTTTCCCAGCATCCCGGAACGCACGTCGGGCCTTGTTGTATTCGCCCATATTAAAGTAGGACATGCCGAGCACCAGCCTAGCTTGGTCCGGCCGCTTTACACCGCCACGCTTCAAGCCCTTCTGAACCGACTCGGCGGCCTTCGCAAACTGATCCCCGTCGAGGTAGACATTGCCCAGGCGCACGTATAACTCGCCTTCATCTGACTTTGCTGCCGCTTTTTCCATCATAGGAATCGATTTCTCGACCTCTCTCGCCTGCGCCCAGGCGCTACCAGCCAGCTCGTAGTTCTTGGATTTCTCCTCAACAAGCTCTTCATCTAGCCCTTTCTGAATCACGGAACCCGCGTAGTAAGGCGCCTCAGCATTCAGGTACAAGTAAGACATGGTCACAAGCTCGCTACTGCGGTCCAAGAACCCTTGCTCGTAAGCCGCTTCCATCAAAGCCAGCTGGCGGGTCTCGTCTTTCTTCTCGCCATACAGGTGCGATGCCTGCACCCAATACTGCTTTTTGGGATAATAAATAATGAGCGTATTCAGCACCTCTAGCGCCGAGTCAAAATCTTCTTTATCAAAGTAGAGGAACCTCGCTAGGTTGTACCACTGCTCTTTAGGTAGCTTCCCCTCGCCTTCGTGCATCGAAATAGCGGTCTCAACGTTTTGAAGCGCCGAGTTGTAATCTTTGACTTGATAATAGCCTTGCGCCAGCAAAACATAAGCGCCCGCGTTGGGTTTCTCGTTCAAATCAAACCACACGAGTAACGCATCGATGCCCTGCTGCCATTTCTCCTGCACAAAATACAGCTGCGCAATCGTAAACCGAGTGTTAATTTCCATCGCTAAAGGAATATCAGGCTGCGCGATCACCAGTTCGTAGTAACGCAATGAGCCCTGATAATCCTCTCTGGAGTAACTGAGGAAAGCTTGCAAATTGTAGACGTTAGCCAGCTCATAACTGTTGAGTGCACGCTTGCCTTCTTCAGAGATCATGTCGTCTAGAATCTCTTTCGCACCAGCATAGTTTTTCTCTTCAGCCAGCACTTGTGCCTCTGCTAGCCGCTCGTAAACCTTGTTACGTAATGCAGGTGTCCGACGCGTTTCACGCTGTTCCTTTTTTTCATCTTGGGCAACCGCTTGCGATATCAGCGACGACAATGGAGAAGCGCGATCAATTAACACAGTGGCGAACATCGCCATGGTCACTAGGACTGTCAGTCGACAAAACGAAAAAAATGTCATGGCTGCGCCTTTCAACTTAGTTTTCCAGCTCGTAAGTAAATTTATTCTGAACACCGGCGACCTCAATCGGCTCGCCATCTACTACCCGTGGCTTGTACTTGAACTTTGTCGAGGCCTTAACCGAGGCTCTCTCAAAGATTCCTTTGGGTGAACAATCCACGGCGAACGGATCTCGAATTGAACCCGTCTTGGTAACGGTGTACTCGACGATGCAGTAACCTGAAATGCCCCGGGTCTGTGCGCGTCTGGGGTAAATAGGTGCCACTTTCACAATCGGAAGGTACTCACCATCACCCGACGACATCCCTGATGCGTTGAGATTTAAATTAATGCCCGTCACGGGCGCCGTATTGGCCACATTCATATCCAGTTGAGTATCAAACTGAATCGGTTCGAGATCGGGTGGCGGCTCCTCTGGATCGTCCACCTTCTCTGGCTTCACTTCTTTCAGATTGGTTTCAATGGTCTTGTCAGGCACGACGATGTCAGCGATTTTGCGGGCTTTTGAATCGTCCTGCTCATAGTCACGATCAATTAACTTGAACATGATTAAGAAGAGCGCAATAGCAACCGGCACCGCAAGGGCTGCACTCAGGGCGACACGAGCAGAACTACCCATAACGATTAAGCCTCTTCATCCGTGGAGATGCAGGGCGGCGCAGTAAGAATAGGCCGCACGATATCAATCAGATCCTCTACGACATAGGCCGGAGTCTCTCTATCCACCTGCACGACAATGTTTGCCTGAGGCGCCTCTTTCTTGGCCGCCTCTGCAGTGCGCATCACGCGATCTAACGGGACCTTGTTCTTGTTATAAAAAATGTCACCGTTGCCATCAACCGCGAAAATAATAGTTCCCCGCTCGCAGGCTTCCATTGTAGAAGCCTGGGGCTTCAAAAGCTCAACGCCCGGCTCCTTGACAAAGGAGGAAGTCACAATGAAGAAAATCAGCATAATGAAGACGACGTCGAGCATCGGCGTCAAATCAATTTGACTGCCTCCTTCATCGGCCCCTGGCCTCGCCTGATCACGCATACCCATAACTTAATTCCTTAACGATCGGAGGCCCAGTTAACTGCCCCAACGCCAGATTCTCGGGCGGCATCTGCCACGTCGATCACAATGCCGGCTTCGGCGCCTTTCTCTACCTTGATCGTGACAGGCGCCTCGGGATCTTCAGCTAACAGCCGCTGGATGTTCGCCCTTACGGCACGAATATCGACGCGACGATTCTCCATCCAAATCTGATTGTCCGCAGCCACTTCCACAACAATACTCGTAGAATCCTCGGGGTTGTCGGGTTGATTCGTATCAGGGCGATTCACTTCAACCCCCGCCTCTTTGATAAACGAGGCCACCACAATGAAGAAGATCAGCATGATAAACACGACGTCTAGCATCGGTGTCAGATCAATCTCTGCGCCGTCCTGTTCCTGTTGTTTTGCGATTTTCCGCATAAATTCCTCGATCCAGCGAAAGGATCAGTGATCCGACGTCAATTGGTCTGTAAGCAGCTGTTGCTCACGATTGGTGATGCGCTGCAAATAGGTGTTGGCGAATAATCCGGATAGCGCGGCTACCATGCCTGCCATCGTCGGAATCGTTGACCGCTCCACCCCGCCTGCCATGGATTTTGCGTCACCACCACCCGTCACTGCCATCACATTAAAGACTTCAATCATGCCCGTCACAGTGCCCAACAAACCGAGCAGTGGACACAATGCGACGCACGTAGCAATCACATTCATGTTGTCGTTGATCAGCTCGCGACTCTCAGACAGCAAACGCTGACGGATCTTTTTAGCGTTCCATGACTTTCGCTCACCGCGACCTTCCCAATTTGCCAACACCTCAGCGCGATCCTGCTTCCAGACAGAGGCAAAATACCAAGCCCGCTCAAAGATCAGCGTCCACATAAACAACACTAAAATGGCAATTAACCATAGTACGTCCCCGCCCTTTTCCATAAAGGCAAGAATAGTCTCGAAGATACCCATGAGCCGCTAGCCTCCCCGAGAAATCAGTTGTGCGCCCGCTCGGAATGCTCCGCCACAATGCCGGTGGCTTGCTCGTTCAGCACATGAATGATGCGCTGCGAGCGCCCATTGACCACTGTGTGGAGCAATACTGTGGGTATCGCTACCAACAGACCCAGAACCGTGGTGACCAATGCTGAAGAGATACCACCGGCCATCGCTTTGGGATCGCCCGCGCCAAAAATCGTGATCGCTTGGAACGTAATGATCATGCCGGTCACGGTACCCAGCAATCCCATCAGGGGCGCTACTGCGGCGATAATTTTCAGCAATGTGAGACCTTGCTCCAGCTTTGGCGTTTCGCTTAGCACCGCCTCGGCCATTTTCAACTCAAGTGTTTCGGGATCCATGTTGGGATTATCTTCGTGGACCTTTAACACCCGTCCCAGAGGATTATCGGCACGTGCCGACGTCGATTTAAGTTGAGACGATACTTTGCCGCCCACAGAAGTCAGCACGATCAGTCGGAAAATAGCTAGAATAAAGGCAAAGGTACCCACTGCCGTAATGGCATAACCGACGTATCCACCCTGGTGCCACCGCTCAGAAATAGTGGGGCTGTCGATAATAGCCGCCAAGAAAGAACCGCCAGTAGGGCCGGTGGGGTCAATACCAAACTGCGATAGCCCAGATTGCGCGGAGGCTAAGTCCTGCGCCTGTCCATTAAAGCCGCCACCAGGCTGCCGAGG
>UPTG01000524.1_pt1 | contig 31054 bp, 32 predicted proteins | sample 2160121 | NCBI WGS metagenome assembly UPTG01 (sample SAMN06266255, study PRJEB28933) | marine metagenome | isolation source: Columbia River Estuary | place: USA:Columbia River Estuary, USA | collected 2014-07-27
TCCTTGTTGAAAAACGTTTTTAATTACATAGTCGTTGGAGTTTTAATAGTCTTCACTATCACAAGTTGTTCTAGGAAAAAAGACAAATTCCTGAACCGCTCTTGGCATTCTGTAAATACTAAGTACAATGTGCTTTACAATGGAAATGTTGCTCTAGAATCAGGTAAAACATCTGTCATAGACACCTATAAAGATAATTATTGGGAAACTCTTCCAGTTGAGCGTTTGCAAATTACCGATGACGTTTTTTTAAGTGACAAAGCAAAAAACCCAAGCATTGAACTTGCCGAAGTAAAAGCAGTAAAAGCCATCCAAAAACATGGGATGAATATTAAGGGTAAAGAAAAAAACCCACAAATTGATGAGGCTTATATGCTATTGGGAAAAGCTCGTTATTTCGACAATCGTTTTGTTCCTGCACAAGAAGCGTTCAACTATATTTTGTTCAAATACCCAGCAAGTAGCAATATCAACTTAGCCAAAATTTGGCGCGCTAAAACCAATCTTCGCCTTCAGAATGAAGATGTCGCAATCAAAGATCTAAAGAAACTTATTGAGTCAGAAGACTTGTCTAAATACGACATTGTCGAAGCATCCTCGACTTTAGCTCAAGCCTATATCACGACAAAATCTCTTGACAGTGCAATTACGCAGTTACAAGTGGCTTCAAAACTTACAAAGAATAACGAACAACGTGGACGCTTACATTTTATTGAAGGCCAACTCTATTCGGCTCTAGGAATAAAAGACAGCGCTAACCTCGCGTTTGATAAAGTCATTGCCCTAAATAGAAGAACACCAAGAGTCTACATGATCAATGCACATTTAGAAAAAATTACAAACTTTGACCTTAAAAATGGCGATAAATTTGCACTTCAAGAACTGTTAGAAGACCTAGAAACCAATAGAGAAAACAGACCTTTTTTAGATAGAATCTATCACCAAATTGCCAAGTACCAGCTACAAAACAACTCAGACTCAATAGCTATTTCCTATTTTAATAAATCGTTACGAACCAATTCTGAAGACGATTATTTGACAGCTACAAACTACCAAACCTTAGGAGATCTAAATTTTGATTACTCAGAGTACGTTTTAGCAGGCGCCTATTATGACAGCACCTTACTAAATCTTAAAGAAAAAAGCAAGCCATATCGCGCTATTAAACGCAAACGAGATAACTTAGAAGATGTTATTTATTACGAGTCCATTGCCCAAGACAATGATAGTATTTTAAGTGTAGTAGCCATGTCTGACACTGAAAAAAAAGGATACTTTCAGTCGTATATTGAAACCTTAAAGTTAGAAGAAGAAGCCTCAAAAAAAGCAGCTGAATCCACCAAAAATTCTTTTGGACCCACTCAGAGTTCAATTACTAAAAAAGGTAAATCGTTCTATTTTTACAACCCAACAACAGTGGCATTTGGAAAAAATGAATTTATTAGAATATGGGGCGATCGTGCTTTAGAATCTAATTGGCGTTGGTCTAGTGAATCTGTAAAATCAGACTTAGAGGCAGTAGATGAAATAGCAAAAGCAGCAAAAAAAGAGCAACAAAAACGCTACTCTGTAGATTATTACCTAACACAACTTCCAACCGAAGAAAAAGTTTTAGACAGCATTGCCAAAGAACGCAATTTTGCATACTATCAATTGGGACTTATTTATAAAGATAAATTTAAAGAGTATGAATTGTCTCAAAACAAACTCGAACAGCTTTTGAAACAGTCACCAGAAGAGCGTCTTGTTTTACCAACAAAATATAATCTATACAAGCTATACACGCTTTTAGACCTGAAGAATTTGCAAGCACTTGCTAAAAGTGATATTATTGAAAACCATCCGAATTCTAGATATGCAGAGATTTTGTTAAACCCAGAATCGGCCTTGTTAAATAATGAAAATAGCCCCGAAACGCTTTATAACAATTTGTATGCGCAATTTGAGTTGGGCGAATATCAACAGGTCATTGAGGGCTGTGAACTACAAATTACTCGACTGGACGGCGATCAAATTGTACCCAAGCTAGAGCTTTTAAAAGTAACCTCTAAAGCCAGACTGTTTGGCTTTGAAGCTTATAAAGAAGGCCTGAACTTTGTAGCCTTAAATTATCCAAGCAGCGTCGAAGGCAAAAAAGCAGCTCGTATGTACGAAACAGTTATTCCACAACTTGAAAGCGTGGAGTTTGTTCAAGATTCCACACAAACGAACTTCAAAACTATTTTTAAATTCGAGGCATCAGAAACCGATGTAATAGAAACGTTTGAAGAAGCTTTAAACACTGCTATTAAAGGAGTTGACTATTTTAAAATGAGTGTTTCTAAAGATCGTTACGATACAAACACTATATTTGTAGTAGTTCACGGATTAAAAAGTGTTCAAGGTGCATTTGGATTTGCTGAAATTTTAGAAAGTAAAAACAACCTTATAACATCGAAACCATTTTTTGGAATTTCTTCCAAAAATTATCAAACAATTCAAATACATAAAAATTTAGACGCCTACTTACAAACAATTAATTAAAATCGATCAGCTTATGTTTACAGAAAACAAGAAATCAAATTCGAACTCATTTTCCCAACAAAACACAATTGCTCAAGGGACTACTTTAAATGGCGATTTAGCTAGCGAAGGAGACTTTAGAGTGGAAGGAGTTGTCAACGGATCTGTAACGACCTCTGGGAAAGTTGTTATTGGAAAAACAGGCGCTGTAGAGGGTCTTTTGACATGTAACAATGCAGATGTAGAAGGTAAATTTAAAGGAACGTTAACCGTTTCAGACACCCTTAACTTGCGCTCTTCTGCACACATAGAAGGAGATGTACAAATAGGGAAATTATCTGTAGAGCCGGGAGCAACTTTTAATGCGAGCTGTCTTATGAAAGGGTCTGTGAAAGAGTTGAAAAATGAAACGAAAGTAGCCTCACCTCAAAACAATTCCAAAAGTGGACAATCCGCTTAAACAACTCGGAATTCTATCGGCAATAGGCATTCAGATGGGGGTTATTATATACCTGTTTGTTCGCTTCGGGAAGTGGTTGGATCAAAACTACAATCCTGACCAAAAATTATTTCTCATCCTTTCTACGCTTTTTGGGGTTGCTATTTCACTTTATCTAGTCGTGAAGCAACTCAACAGAATTAAATATTAATTACCTTTCCAATTGTCTATGCTAAAGCATCCTATGGTCTCATTTTCGAGCCGCTTAATTTTACTCCTTTCTTTGGCATTTGCACTGCATTTATTTCTGCTTCAAAACGCAGGCCTTCCATTGTTTGAAAATAAAATTTTAGCATCCTACATCATAAATACGCTTTTGACAATCGGAATTGTATTTTTATTGTTCAAACTAAAAGAAAAATACACCAACCAGATTGGATTTTTATTTCTTGGCAGTAGCTTTGTCAAGTTCCTCGCTTTTTTTATTGTATTTCATGGCGCATACAAAGCAGACGGAAACATTGAAACCCTCGAGTTTTTAGCATTTTTCATACCCTATAGCATTTGTTTAATTCTAGAGACAACTTCCCTTAGTAAATGGCTGAATGAAATGTAGTTTTAAAGCCTAATTTTTCCACACATTTTTAAGATTAAAATAAAGACTAAAAATTGTTTTTTGTTTTTGATTTAATACATAACTTTGCATCGATTTTTAAGTGATCATTAAATAGTGTTATGCGAAGCAAATTAACAACCAGATTAATCACGTTATTATTTTTTATACTCCCATTTTTATCCATGGCGGGTGGTGAGAAAGGTGCAGAAACAGATATTAAATCTGAAATCAAGGCCTACATTCAACACCACTTAGAAGATACCTATGATTTCGGTCTGTGGTCTTACACAACGGATGAAGGCGTACATGAATACATTGGATTCCCTTTGCCAGTCATCTTATGGGACAATGGATTGCAAGTTTTTTTATCCTCAAAATTTCATCACGGGGAGTCCGTAGCACATGTCGGAGACGCCTATTATAAATTAGACCACGGAAAAATATATAAAACAGATGCGGAAGGAACCATCACTTACGATGAAACCCATCACGCTACAAACATAAAGCCACTAGACCTTTCGATAACAAAAAACGTATTTACAATCATGATCGTCTCATTATTGTTATTCTTCGTTTTCTCTAGAATGGCTAAAACATACAAATCATCTTCAATTCCATCAGGAATTGGTAGAATTCTCGAACCCATCGTATTGTATGTAAGAGATGATATTGCAATTCCAAACATTGGAAAGAAACACTATAAGCGTTACATGAGCTATTTGCTGACCGTATTTTTCTTTGTCTGGACCATCAACTTATTAGGGTTGACGCCACTAGGAATCAATGTAACCAACAACATAGCCGTAACGTTTTGTTTGGCAATGCTCACCTATTTGATCACCACATTTACAGCAAAAAAAGACTACTGGATGCACATTTTTTGGATGCCAGGAGTCCCTAAGTTAATGCGCTTGGTATTAGCACCAATTGAATTATTAGGAACGTTTATCAAGCCTTTTTCATTAATGATCCGTCTCTACGCAAACATCACCGCAGGGCACATTGTATTAATGAGTTTAATAGGGTTGATGTTTATTTTCAAAAGCTGGTTAGGGAGCTCGCTATCCTTTGTATTAGCCTTTGGGTTAGGAATATTAGAATTATTAGTAGCAGCCTTACAGGCTTATATATTTACCATGTTGTCAGCCCTCTATTTTGGGTCGGCAGTAGAAGAGCATGATCACGATCATGCACATTAACAAACTGAATGTTTAATTTTTAATTTATATATTATGGAAATTCCAAGTATTGTAGGAGCAGGTTTAATCGTTATTGGAGCAGGAATGGGAATTGGTAGAATTGGCGGATCCGCCATGGATGCAATTGCACGTCAGCCAGAAGCATCTGGTAAAATCCAAACAGCGATGTTAATCGCAGCTGCACTTATTGAAGGTATTGGTTTTGCTGCATTATTTGCAGGATAACAAACACCCAAAAAACAACTACAACGGTTGGTTGTAGTTGTTTTTATTAAAAAAATTAAGCAAAAGTAATTAACAATAAATGTTATTATGGAAAAATTAATTGAACAATTTTCACTGGGCCTGTTTTTCTGGCAACTGCTCCTTTTTGTAGGGTTAGTCCTACTTCTTAAAAAGTTTGCATGGAAACCTATCCTTGATGCTGTTGAGGCTCGTGAGTCTGATATTAAAGAGGCTATTTCGGCGGCTGCAGATGCTAAAAAGGACATGGAAAACCTGCAAGCAGATAATCAAAAGCTTTTAAAGGAAGCACGTGCAGAGCGTGAAGCGATGCTTAAAGAGGCACGTGAATTAAAAAACAACATGATTGAGTCTGCAAAATCAGAAGCACAAGAAGAGGCGAGTAAACTAGTTGCACAAGCGCAAGCCGCCATTGAATCAGAAAAGAAAGCCGCCATAGCAGATTTAAAATCTGTAGTCGGTGAACTTTCAATATCCATTGCTGAAAAAGTACTTCGTGAAGAACTTACTGATAAAGCAAAACAAGAAAAATTAGTAGAATCAATGTTGGATAACGCCACCCTTAACTAATTAATAATGGCAGGAACTAGAGCAGCAATTAGATATGCGAAAGCCGTGTTAAGCTTAGCATCAGACAACAAGCAAGCAGAAGCCGTACAAGCGGACATGAGGCTTATAGGACAGACGATTGCAAACAACGCTTCTTTAGAAGATGCGCTCAAAAGTCCTGTGGTAAAGTTATCAGAAAAGGCTGCTGTATTGAACGCTTTATTTCCTTCTGTGAGCTCAGAAAGTAAATCGCTATTCACTACCTTAGTCACTAACAAAAGAGTCAATATTTTAGGTCAGATAGCCACCCAGTACGGGATTCTATACGACCAAGTAAACAATAAAGAAAATGCCTTTGTAACCACTGCTATACCTATGACTTCAGAATTAGAAGCTAAGGTAATGGCTAAGCTTAAAACCTTAACTACAAAGGAAGTAACGCTCCACAAGTCTGTAGACGAAAACATCCTTGGAGGTTTTGTGCTACGAGTTGGAGACCAGCAATATGACGCGAGTGTCTCAAATCAATTGAATACATTGAAAAGTAAATTTACAATTAACTAAAACTATACTGAGATTCATTCAGAGGTATAAAATAAATTAAGATGGCAGAAGTAAAAGCAGCTGAAATATCAGCAATTTTAAAACAACAACTTTCAGGTTTCGAATCGACAGCTTCTTTAGATGAGGTTGGAACCGTATTAACTGTAGGGGATGGTATTGTTCGTGCCTACGGACTTTCTAATGCAGAATACGGAGAATTGGTACAATTTGAAGGGGATCTTGAAGGAATTGTATTAAATCTTGAAGAAGATAATGTTGGAATCGTACTCTTAGGCGCTTCTAACGTCATAAAAGAAGGTTCTATTGTCAAACGAACAGGTCGTATTGCTTCGATCAATGTAGGGGAAGGAATTGTAGGCCGTGTGGTAGATACACTTGGCGCACCCATTGATGGTAAAGGTCCTATTGAAGGAACTCTTTACGAAATGCCTTTAGAGCGTAAAGCACCTGGGGTTATTTTTCGTGAGCCCGTGACAGAGCCCTTACAAACAGGCATTAAATCAATTGACGCCATGATCCCAGTAGGACGTGGACAACGTGAGTTGGTTATTGGAGATAGACAAACCGGTAAAACAGCCGTTTGTATTGACACCATCTTAAATCAAAAAGAATTTTACGATGCAGGGGAACCTGTATATTGTATCTATGTGGCTGTTGGACAAAAAGCGTCTACAGTGGCATTGATTGCTAAAACATTAGAAGAAAAAGGCGCTTTAGCCTATACAACAATCGTCGCAGCAAATGCTTCGGATCCAGCACCAATGCAAGTATATGCACCTTTTGCAGGAGCCGCTATTGGTGAATTTTTCAGAGATACGGGTCGTCCAGCATTGATTGTATATGATGATTTATCAAAACAAGCCGTTGCTTACCGTGAAGTATCACTTTTATTACGTCGTCCTCCAGGACGTGAGGCGTATCCAGGAGATGTATTTTACTTACACTCCCGTTTATTAGAGCGTGCAGCAAAAGTCATCAACAATGATGAAATTGCAAAAGACATGAACGATTTACCAGAGGCTTTAAAGCCGATTGTAAAAGGTGGCGGGTCTTTAACAGCACTTCCAATTATTGAAACACAGGCAGGTGATGTATCTGCTTATATTCCAACCAATGTAATTTCGATTACGGATGGTCAAATATTCTTAGATGGTGATTTGTTTAACTCTGGGGTTCGTCCAGCAATTAACGTAGGTATTTCGGTATCTCGTGTGGGTGGAAATGCTCAGATTAAAGCAATGAAAAAAGTATCTGGAACACTAAAATTAGACCAGGCACAATTCCGTGAATTAGAAGCTTTTGCTAAGTTTGGATCTGATTTAGATGCCGTGACTTTAAATGTAATTGAAAAAGGAAGACGTAACGTTGAAATTTTGAAGCAAGCACAAAATGATCCTTTCAAAGTAGAAGATCAAGTTGCCATCATTTATGCAGGGTCAAAAAACTTGTTAAGAGCAGTACCTGTCAATAAAGTCAAAGAATTTGAAACCGAATATATCGAGTTTTTAAGAGCCAAGCACAGTGATGTGTTAGCAACCCTAAAAGCAGGTAAATTAACGGATGAAGTGACAGACACCCTAACCGCAGTTGCAAAAGAATTATCAAGCAAATATAGCGCTTAGTTTAAGACAACAATAGCATGGCAAATTTAAAAGAAATCCGAAATAGAATAGCGTCCGTATCTTCAACGATGCAAATTACAAGCGCCATGAAAATGGTGTCGGCTGCTAAGTTGAAAAAAGCACAAGATGCCATCACAGCGATGCGTCCTTATGCGAATAAACTCACGGAGCTTTTACAAAACCTAAGTGCCACTTTGGACGCCGATTCTGGAAGTAAATATTCAGAACAACGGGATGTAAAAAATGTACTTATTGTTGCTATTACTTCAAATAGAGGCCTGTGTGGAGCGTTTAACTCTAACATTATCAAGCAAGCTAATTTAGTTGCAGAGCGTTATGATGCCAACGTATCTGTGGTTGCGATTGGAAAAAAAGCGAATGATGCCCTCTCAAAAAACTTAGAAGTGATCTCAAACCAAAGCCCTGTATATGACGATTTAACATTTGACAATGTTGCTGAAATTGCAGAGATGCTTATGGAAAAATTTGAATCTAAAGCCGTTGATAAAATTGAAATTATTTACAATAAATTCAAAAATGCAGCGACCCAAGAAATCATGACTGAGCAGTTTTTGCCAATTGAACCCTTAGAAGGCGATACCAATACAAACCTCGATTATATTTTTGAGCCGTCTAAAGAAGAGATTGTAGAGACCTTAATTCCTAAGTCGTTAAAGACACAGTTGTACAAGTCTATTCGTGATAGTTTTGCAAGCGAGCACGGCGCTCGAATGACCGCAATGCACAAAGCTACTGATAATGCAACAGAGCTTAGAGATCAGCTTAAATTGACGTATAACAAAGCACGTCAAGCATCCATTACCAATGAGATTTTAGAAATTGTTGGTGGGGCAGAAGCGTTGAATGGCTAATCATTTGATATTCTCAAACATAAATTAAAAAAAGCCTTGCAATGCAAGGCTTTTTTTATGGCATAAAATCAGTTAGATTTTACCATCGTACTTGATAAGGATACGGTTCATAAATTGCGTTGGCTTCATTTATAGTATTGCCATTTTTTGCATCCAACATTGCTTCTTCAAGGAGTTTCTTAGATTCTTCTGTTCTTTTCAGGTGTTTTAGGCAAATTGCTTTATAATATTTCGCGTCTGAAAAATTAGAGTACTGTTCAAGAGATTTATCAAATTGAAATATAGCTTCCTCCCATTTCCCTTGTTCGTATTGACTTATTCCATAATAGAATATATCTAAAAAATGAGCCTCATCCCATTGTTTTTCTTGCGCTATAATGTCAGTTTTAAAAATAGCTGCTGCTTTTTTGTATGCATTTAATTGTAAATAACACAGTGCAATATGGAATTGATAGGTATGGTCCTGGACATAACTATAGCCATCCATTTCAACACACAACTCAAAATCTTTAAGAGCCTCTTTATACGATTTAGAAAAAATACATTTAATAAATGCTCTATAACTCAACCAGCGTTCTGGCTTGTACAAAACGGCTTTATCTAAGTACGCCATGCCTACTTCATATTTTCTTGCTTTAAAATAGGGCATTGCTTTTTGCTGCCAAAAATAAGCGACGGTACTATCGACTTTGATTCCTTCATCTAAGCAATTTTGCCACTCTTGCATCTGAAAATTATAGTTGAATTTGTTGGCACAATTGTATACATATTTTTTAATCAGAGCTTCTTGTCGTAGTTCTTTTTCTTTTAAGGTTTCAATTTGAGGATTTTTTCGTCCTTGACATTGTATAAAAATAAATGACAGGATAATTAGTGTTAATTTATTCATTAGTTTTTGAATTCTTTATATGAACAGCTCTGCTTCTTGCAATTTCCAAACACAGGTTACTTGTGAATGAGGAGTTATTATTTAAAACATGAACTACACGGGTTTTCATGGCGTAGAATAGATTTGGGGTCAATTCGTAATGCAAAGTAAGAAAATATTTCAAATCGGCTTTTTTTATGGCACAAAAGTTGTTTGACTTCTAGCAACTTAAATCAAGTCTAATGACCTACACAAAACACCTACTATCACTTCTTTTAGTAATGGCAACTCTCACAGGGTTTTCTCAAAATAAAAAAGGAGACATCTCCCTCTCCATAACCGCCTCTCCGTTTCCAACAACCAATTCAAACAGCAACGATTTTGGCGTCATAGCCAAGGCAGGTATGGAATTTCACATCTCTGATAACGTTTCTTTTCAGGGTAGTTTTTTTACCTCCAACAACGTGTTATTTAAGAATGAGAGCGGTATCAACATCAACTCCTATGGGTTTATACCCTCGGTTCAATATTACTTTGTCAACATACCTAGATTTAATGTCTTTGGGCAATTGGGCTACGGTTTTGGTTTTGAAGATTTGACCCGCAATTATGGAGAAATCGAAAATAGCGCATTGACCATTTTTAGCATAGGAGCAGGGGCAAATTATAAATTAAAAGAGAAACTTTATCTACAATTACATTTACCGTATTTTAATGCTCAAAACATCACCATCAACGAATCAGTCGCTGATGGAGTAGCCATATTTTTAGGCTTTAATTTCAAACTTAATTAAAATCCGTATGTTTATAAACATAAAATCAAATCAAATGAAACTAGCTGCCCCCCTTATTTTAGGACTCGTTTTTTTAAGTATTGTCAATTGTAAGACCGCCCAAGAACCGGTATTACAATTCCAATCTACTGCGCCTTTAGAAATTACAGCACCTTACTACAACAGCTGGGTTGCGGGAATTGAAGGTGGAGGCTCGGGAATCAATGTGTTTTTACCGCTGAAAGAAAATGGAAAAATTAGTATTGACAGTCTCCATTTTAGAGGTGAAAAATCTGCTGTAGAAACAAGAGACAAACTAATCATTGGGCGTTTTAGACATTCTACCAATCCAAAAAAAGACATTATAATGAGCTCCAACCCACAGGACGAATACAACAATAAACGGGTGTTAAAAAGAGATACGTCTCCTTTTAGTCTGACTCAAAACGAGTGTGTTATTAGTTACAGAGTTAAAGACAAGCGTCTTTACTATAAACTTTCAAACCTTAAAAAAGGGGAAGCGATTGCCTACCCTTCAGCCCCTCCAAAAAACCGCTAAACAACAATTATAGATTGTTCGTTAAAATGTGTATTTTTATAGGATAAAATAAGAGAGCCGTGAGCGTCCTAAAAACAGTATACAAACAAACCTTCATTTACGGACTGGCAACAGTAGTTCCAAGAATGTTGAGCTTTCTTTTGGTGCGTTTACACACTGATAAATCGGTCTTAGAAAACGTCGCAGACTATGGAGATGTTTCTATTATATTCGCTTATTTTGTGTTGTTCAACGTCATCCTTGCGTATGGAATGGAAACCGCTTTTTTCCGTTTTTTCAATAAAGAACCCTCAAAAGACAAGGTACTCAGCACCGTCACCATTTCAATTTTAGGATCCTCTTTAGGGTTTTTAAGTCTTGGTTTACTGTTTCAACAACAGATCGCCGATCTCACACATATCCATGTCAACTACATCACCCTGGTTGTTTGGACTCTGTTTTTTGATGCCTTGGTCATTATACCGTTTGCCTACCTCAGAGCGCAAGGGAAACCTATAAAATACACAGCAGTCAAACTGACCAATGTAGTGGTCAATTTAGGTTTAAATGTTTTCTTACTCATATACTTAAAAGAGTTTGCTGTTGACAACAGCATTTGGGATTCCATTTATATCGCTAATTTTGAAGTCAGTTATATTTTTATCGCCAACCTTGTGGCGAGTAGTGTTACTTTGCTGATTCTTTTGCCATTTTATTTTAAAATCAACTATAAAATAGACACCCTTCTTTGGAAAAAAATGCTGCGATACGCCTTGCCAGTCTTAGTGGCTGGGGTGGCATTTTCTATCAATGAAACCTTTGATCGCGTATTGCTCGAACGTCTGCTTCCAGACGCTATTGCCAAAACATCTGTAGGAATGTATTCCGCCTGTTACAAACTCGCCCTTTTTATGATGTTGTTTGCAACCGCTTACCGCTTGGGAATTGAACCCTTCTTTTTCAGTCAATCCAAAACAAAAGATGCCACTAAAAATTATGCGAAAATATTGGAGTTTTTTGTGATCTGCGGCGCCCTTATTTTGCTAATAGTTGTGGTATTTGTAGATGTTTTAAAACTCATTCTTATTCCAAATGAAGCCTATTGGGAAGCCATGAAAGTTGTCCCAATTCTATTATTAGCCTATCTTTTTCTTGGAATATATCACAATTTATCTGTCTGGTACAAAATCACAGATCGTACCAAGTTTGGAGCTTATATTTCGGTGATTGGAGCGGGAATTACCCTTTTGGTAAACCTAATGTTTATCACATCGTTTAATTATATGGCTTCTGCTGTGGCCACTTTAACAGCCTATTTTTCCATGACGCTACTGTCGTATTATTTTGGACGCAAGCATTACCCGATTCCGTATAATATAAAAAAAATAGGCCTCTATTTAGCGCTTAGTATCAGTCTATCAGCGGTATCGTTTTATCAATTCAGAGCCCAGTACTTCATTGGGTTTGCCTTGATAGGGGTATTGTTGCTCATTATTTGGCAAAATGAAAAAACGACTATCAAACAATTTTTAAAACCATCCCATGACCATTAAAATTATAAATAAATCAGAACATCAACTTCCTGAATATGAAACAGGCGCGTCTGCAGGAATGGACCTTCGAGCCAATATTACAGAAGCAGTTATTTTAAAGCCATTAGCACGTGCGATTATCAAAACAGGTTTGTTTATAGAGCTCCCTGTGGGTTTTGAAGCTCAAGTGCGACCCAGAAGTGGCTTGGCAGCAAAACATGGCCTTACCGTCTTGAACAGTCCTGGTACTGTGGATGCAGATTACCGTGGCGAAATAGGGGTTATTTTAGTGAACCTATCAAATACAGATTTTAAAATAGAAAATGGCGAACGCATTGCGCAATTGGTCATCGCGAAACACGAACGGGCAGTGTGGCTCGAAGTAGAACAACTTAACGAAACCTCCCGTGGAGAAGGTGGGTTTGGAAGCACCGGAAAATAATGAATAAAAAGTGGTATGCTATTGTAACGTTTTGTATCCTTATAAGTTCGTTTGGGGTACAAGCTCAAGTTGAGATAGACAGTCTATTATCAGTTTCAAATGACAGTACCCATGTCAAATTTCAAACTCATTTTTACGATGCGATGAAACAAAAAGCGCTTGAGAATTACTCCAAAGCGATTGATGCGTTAGTCATATGTAACTCATTAAACCCTACAGAACCGGCGGTGTTTCATGAGTTAGGGATTAATTATTTCAATATTAAACAATACGATAGTGCCGAATATAATTTTCAAAAAGCCATTGCATTAGAAGGCGATAATTTTTGGTACAAAGAAAGTTTGTATCATTTATACATAGATCAAAACTGGTTTGAAGAGGCTATTATAGCCCTTCAACCGTTGCTATTGCGACATCCCGATTACAAGCAAGACTTAGTAAATCTTTATCTTGAGGCTGGACGCTATGACGATGCGCTAACCGTTTTGGATGATTTAGATAAAACGCTAGGCGTGACGGCATCCAGAGATATAATTCGAAAAGAACTATACGATTTAAGCGGTGATGAAAACAAACGCATTACACATCTTAAAAAACGCTTGCAAGAAACACCTGAAGAACCCATTAATTTTTTGAATCTTATCTACGCCTATAGCAAGTTAGATAAAAAAACAGAAGCCTTTGAAACCGCTAAAGCCTTCTTAAATAAACATCCAAAATCGCATTTGGTTCATGTAGCGCTGTATAAATTTTATTTAGATGCAGAGGATTATGAAAAGGCGATTGCATCCATGAAAATTGTCACTACAAGTACCGTTGTGGTACCCAGTCTTAAAGTCAAAGTGTTAAATGACTTTATGAGTTTTATAACTGAATTTCCAGAGTATGAATCCGCATTGTTAGAGGTTACCAATACGGTCAGTGCAAACACGCCAAGCCGTTCCGATTTAGAATGGGCGGACTATTATTACAATCAAAAAGCCTATTTAAAAGCCATTTATTCGTACGAAAAAGCTTTGGAATATGACCCCGACAATTTCACAATTATCAAAAATCTAGCCCTTTTATATTTGGAAACCAATCAATTTGAAACCGCTGTACTATTTACCAATAATCAGATGGAATTATACCCCTCTCAACCTATTTTATATTTAGTCAATGGCACTGCAAACAAGCAGCTCGATCACTTAGATATGGCGATTGAAACTCTTTCAATGGGATTGGATTATATTTACGATAACAAAAAACTACAACACGATTTTTACAGACAACTCAGCACTACTTTTCAGCTACAAGGTAATATTGAGGCATCAGAAACGTTTACTAAAAAAGCTATGGCATTAGAAAATAATTAATGAAGCAAGTGAAAAATTTTACATACAGCATCGTTTTGGGACTACTTTTTTTAGGCTGTAAAAGCACAAAAATAGTGCAGTCTATTGAGACTATGGATCCAAACATATCCGTGAAACAAATCGTTAAAAAACACAATAAATCCCAAACTGAATTTAATACGCTGCAAGGGCGATTAAAAGTTGAGTATATCCAAGGCGATCGCTCCGAAACACATACCTTAACCCTGCGAATGGAGTATGATAAGACCATTTGGATCAATGCATTCCTAAACATGGTTCGCGTAAAAATCACACCTGAACACGTTCGTTTTTATAACAAATTAGACAACACCTATTTTGACGGCGATTATGCTTTGATTAGTGATTTTTTAGGAACAGACCTTCAGTTTGAAAACCTTCAGAAATTACTCTTAGGCGAAGCTATTTTTGATATAAAACCAAAAGAATTTAAAAAGAAAGCTCACCCAAATTCGTACATGTTAATCCCCAAACAATCCAATGCTATTTTTGAGTTATTATATTTAATTAACCCGACCTATTTTAAATTAGATACTCAGCAAGTTAGTCAAACATTGGGGCAAAATGTTTTAAAAATACACTACCGATCCTATCAAAAAGTAGAGGGATTGGCTCTTCCTGAAAACATGGGCATCACAGCAACCAATGCGAATGAGCAAATGGCCTTAAATTTGAATATAAAATCCGTAAGTTTGGACCAACCATTGCGTTTTCCTTTTAACATCCCAAAAGGGTTTAAAGCTATTGAATTAAAATGAAGTTAACTAGTACACGTTTTACCTTAACAATTTTTTTACTCACGTTAATGTTTCATTTGAGTGGTTTTTCTCAAAGTAAAAAACAGCAAGAATTAGAAGAACGACGCCGTGAACTTCGACAAGAAATTCAACAAATAGGAGCGTTGCTATTTGAAGGAAAAAAGGAACAGAAATCAGTGCTTTCTGTAGTAGAGGATTTAAATTTTAAAATCAATGTTAGAAAAAACCTTATCAATATTACCAACCAACAGGCCAATTTATTAACGCGAGAAATTAATAGCAATCAGACTAAAATCTCTAAACTAAGAGTGCGGTTAAAAGCTTTGAAAGACGACTATGCGAAAATGATTGTCAAGTCCTACAAGAGCCGAGCAGACCAAAGTAAACTTATGTTTTTATTGTCGTCTACCAATTTCCAACAAGCTTACAAGCGTTTACAGTATATAAAACAATATGCCGAATATCAAAAGCTTCAAGCAGAATTGATTAAGACAGAAACAGCTAAAATGCAACAGCTAAATATTGAGCTTGTTACTCAAAAAAAGAACAAACAAACGCTTATTGAAGAGAACAAAATGGCGAAGTCTATTCTTGATCAAGAACGCACCCAACAAAACACCTTGATTATTGATATAAAAAACAATTTATCTAAGTTTACAGCACAGCTAAAAACCAAACAACGCGAGTCTAATAAAATCGATAAAGAAATTCGAAAAATCATTCAGGCGGCTATCGCCGCTTCTAACAAAAAAGCAGGAAAATCTTCAAAATCAAAAGTATTTTCATTGACTCCTGAACAGAAAATCTTAGCAGCAAATTTCACGTCCAACAAAGGAAAACTTCCATGGCCTGTAGCTAAGGGGGTTGTGAAATTAAGGTATGGAAACAACCCATCTCCGATTGATCGGTCTTTAACAATTAAAAGTAATGGTGTCCGAATTGCGACCAACAAAGGTGAGGAAGTCCGTGCAGTATTTGAAGGGGTTGTACAAGGAGTTATGACTCCCAAAAACGGAAATAATACTATCATGGTCAGGCATGGGAATTACATCACAGTTTATAAAAACTTATCTAAATTTTATGTTCAAAAAGGAGATAAGGTGACCACAAAACAAGTCATCGGTGAAGTGATTACGAATAAAGCATCTGGAGAAACGATCCTTAGTTTTGGGATTTATAAAGACAGCGCCACCCAAAATCCTTCACAATGGATTTACCGTTTATAAATGTCTAACTGAAAAGTGCTTTCAGCTCAGTAGCATCTTGAGCTTTCATTTTGCCAGCTAAAACCAAGCTTAGTTGTTTGCGCCTTAAGGCCCCTTCAAAGCGGAGAACTTCTTCTTTTGTTTCTGGGATTAATTGTGGGATTCCGACAGGATTTCCCTGACTATCCACAGCTACAAATGTGAAAATAGCTTCATTTACTTTTACAGATGTTTCAGTTTTCTTATCATCTACCCAAACATCAATATACACTTCCATTGAGCTTTTAAATGCGCGAGTCACTTTGGCTTCAACAGTCACGATGCTCCCTAAAGGAACGGCATGTTTAAATGCCACATGATTTACAGATGCCGTAACTACAATTTCACCAGAATGACGCTCAGCTGCGATGCTGGCTGCACGGTCCATTCGCGCTAATAACTCTCCTCCAAAGAGAGTGTGAATAGCATTCGTTTCGCTTGGCAACACCAAGTCGGTCATGGTAGTTTTTGAGTCTTTAGGATGTTTAGATTCCATAGTTTAGAGAGTATAGACGCATAAAGTACAAAAGTGTGTACTGAATTGAGAATTAAAAAAATTGAAATAAATTACGGGATGTTTTTTATCAATAACCATGCGGCACGATCCTGTGTCTTTCTAATTTTGAATAATGCTCTTTCAGCATCTTTTCGAGTTTCAAAACTTTCATAAACAACTTGGTGTAATCCGTACCTATTGACGCCAATCAGACGTGCACTGAACCCTAAAGTTTTTAGTTGTTGTAACTTCTTTTCACTATTTGCTTTTACCCTGAATGCTCCAGCAACGATATGAAAATTACCATTTTGCTTTTTCAAGTTAACCATTACGGCAGGGAGTGGATTGTCAATTACAAAAGTAGCTTCTTGTATTTTATTATCCAGAGTAGTATTGGCTGTATCAAGCGCTAAATTGTTTTGAACTTCAATTTGAGTAAGGTATAAATTAGATCCAATGGATCCAGCCAAACCAAGAGCAAGTACAGCAATGGCTGCATATTTCATGTATAAGGCAGACTTACGACGTTTTGGAGTTAAGGCAATAGCACCTCTAGATTCTAGTTTCTGAACAACTTCTTGATGTGCTTGACGCTCTACAGAAGGCGACACAAAAGAGGCCAATCCAAAAGCTTCAGTCATATAATTAAGATTGTCTAAAGGAATAAAAGAAAGGTTACCTTCATCTGAAGAAATTAATTCTCCAATATGTTTGAACTCGACAGTTTCTCCTTTTTCTAGACGCAATTTTAACTTAGAAACTTGATTCTCAATTTTACGTGTCGCAACTTCAAAACTTATGTTTTCTACATCAGAAATATAGGAAGCTAAAAGACCGTCATTAGATTTGAGTTGCACATTAAATGACAGCTGTTTTTGTGGCGGATAAAAACTACTAGTCCCCTCATTAATTCTAGCTGATATTGGATGTGACAAAAACGCTCCAAAGTTAGGGAGTGTAACGCATTCGTAGCGGTATAGCAAATCGCTTATGTATTGACTTAATTGCATAATTTCAAAGTTAAAAAAATTTTATCAAAAAAAAGTGTTTTTTTAGAATATCAAAGTTTTTAATTTCTTGTTTATATTTACAGCAAACATAGCCCCCTATGAACAACTCTCAATTGCTGTACGCACTCGCCTTGCAAGCGGTACCCAATATTGGCGATATTACTGCCAAAAAATTAATTCTTCATTGTGGAAGTCCCGAAGCCGTTTTTAAAGAATCCAAAGCCAGTCTTTTAAAAATTGAAGGCATTGGCACGCAAACTATTAAAAACATCACGGCATCTAAACACCTCAAATCTGCCGAAAAAGAACTTACCTTTATGGAAAAGGAATCTATTCAGGGGTTGTATTTTGAAGATTCCGGCTATCCGTTTAAACTCAAACATTGTGTAGACGGTCCTATCGTATTGTTTCAAAAAGGATCTATAGATTGGGAAAACCACCCTATTATTAGTATTGTTGGTGCCCGAAAAATGACGACTTATGGACTTGCACAGTGTGAAAAAATAATTGAAACCTTAGCCGTTTTTAATCCTATTATTGTCTCTGGATTTGCCTATGGGACAGATATTACTGCACATAAAGCAGCCCTCAAGCACCAACTCCAAACAGTGGGTTGCATGGCCCAGGGTCTTCAACACACTTATCCTAAATCACATCTCAAATACCGAAACTTGATAGAGAATCAAGGAGGGTTTGTTACCGATTTTTGGAGTACAGCTGCGATGGATCCTTCTAACTTTTCAAGGCGCAACCGTCTTATTGCAGGCTTGAGTGAAGCGACTATTGTGATTGAATCGGCCGAAAAGGGGGGGAGTTTGGTGACGGCTTCCTTAGCTCTTGACTACAATAGAGAGGTGTTTGCGCTTCCTGGTCGCATCACAGACAGCCAAAGCCAAGGGTGTCATAATTTGATTAAAACCAAGAATGCACACCTAGTTTCTATGCCAGCTGACATTCCGTATGTATTAAACTGGTCGTTGGAAACTCAAAAAAGAGTCGTACAAAAAAAACTATTTATAGAACTAAGTTCTGATGAGAAAATTATTTACAATTATTTAAAAAAAGAAGAAAAATCAGCCTTGGATGTGATTGCTATTGCCTGTGAAATGCCCACGTCTAAAGCAGCCTATTTGTTATTAAATCTGGAATTAAAAGGCGTTTGCCGACCCCTGCCTGGAAAAGAATTTGAGCTGGTTTAGTAGCCTATTTCCTCTCGAACACGTGCCAATACGCCATCTGCTACAGCAGCCGCTTTTTTAGCCCCTAATGTCAACGCTTGGTCTAATTCCTCAAGGTTTGACATATAATAAGTGTAACGCTCTCTTTGTACAGAGAATTGCTCACAAATCAAATCAAACAAGGCTTGTTTGGCATGGCCATAACCGTAACCTCCAGCTTCGTAGTTTTGTTTCATTTCTGTAATTTGAGATTCTGAAGCCAACAGTTTATAAATGGCAAAACAATTACAGGTTTTCCAATCTTTAGGAGCTTCTAGAGCAGTGCTATCCGTTTGAATGGACATGATTTGTTTTCGCAAAGCTTTATCGGTTTGAAAAATATCAATGACATTGCCTTTACTCTTGCTCATTTTTTGACCATCTAACCCTGGAATAAGCATATTTTCTTTTTGGATTTTAGCTTCAGGAATCACAAAAACCTCTCCAATTTTAGCATGCACTCTAGAGGCTACATCTCGGGTCATTTCAATATGTTGGAGTTGGTCTTTTCCAACGGGAATAATATTGGCATCATACAGTAAGATATCGGCAGCCATCAACATTGGATAGGTAAACAAGCCTCCATTAACATCTTCTAGGCGGTCTGCTTTGTCTTTGAAACTGTGGGCTAATTCCAATCGAGAAAACGGAAAAAAGCAACTTAAATACCAAGATAATTCTGTGACTTGCGGCACATCACTTTGTCTGTAAAACACTGTTTTTTGGATGTCTAAACCAAACGCCAACCATGTAGCGGCGGTAGCATAGGTGTTTTGACGGAGTGTCTTCGCCTCTTTGATTTGAGTAAGCGAATGCATATCGGCAATAAATAGATAAGAATCATTTTTTGGGTCGTTACTCATTTCAATTGCAGGAATAATTGCACCTAAAATATTTCCGAGGTGTGGGGTGCCTGTACTTTGAACGCCTGTTAGAATTCTTGCCATTTTCTATTTTTTATCCGAATGAATAGCAAAGGTACTTTTTTTGAGGCAATCGTTCAATTGTTTTTAGTCAATTAATCTGTCGTATGTATTGTAAATAAATTGTGTTGATAGTGAATCTGTAACAATATCAAATTTTAGATTTGTAAATTCAGCTCCCCGACGCCCTACACCTTTTTTAAGCCTTACACCTTCCATTTTATCCCAATGGATCATAGATACATGTAAAATAGCACACAATCCATCGCCTTGAACGTGAAAGTATAAAGACTCCTTTTCTTCTTGTTGGTGATACTTCTGAAGCCAGTAAGTAAGTTTTGTCGCATCAACCTTACTTAACTGTTTTATTAGTTCGTCTTTGTATTTTTTTGAATCAGGTGCGTTCGTTTCAAATATGGAGTTTTTATTACTACACTTAGGTCGGTCACAAGATATAAACCAAATCATTGACAAAATCAAAAAGTTGTAAATTAATCTGTATTTCACTCTATGAAGATTTTTTTATTCAGTCGGTCTATTTTTTAAACGCATTCTTTTATGAAATAGTCTTATCACTTCAATTTTTTATTATTTTTCAGAACTTAAAGCATCCATTAAGGCTGTATTAATGATTGAGTAATCCCTGACTTTAAAATTTGTAGTTTTTCTCAATATATTTTTCATCCTCATCATTTCCTCTTTGATGTTGTTGACTCAACGAATGGTGTCATATGCTGTTTCTTCTACTGCGAATAATAGATCGACTCAAATAGAGAATAGGAATATCCAATAAATTCTTGAAATGTTCTCTCTGAAAAATCTAAAACATATCCAGACTTCATTCTAAATAATTTTTTAAATCTATTTTTTTCTATGAATGAAATTTTTGTCATTTTGTTCTAATTGAGCACAAATCGTTATATGGAGAACAAACAGCTTGTTTATGCGTCTCCTTTTCCGGATAATAGGAACTTTTGTTCTCGTTTATCATTTTCATATTATTTATTTTGCATTCCTTTTTTAGTTACGTTCATTCAGCTCATACGTAAAGGGTATTAAAAAACACTACATACAAGTACACCACTGTGTAGTTACAGTTTTCTTAATACGTTACTTCAAAAATTGAATTGGTTAAAAATGAAGAATCAGATTTGAGGTCTAAATCCGATATAAATGTAGCAAAAATTATTTAATTGTGGTAAAATTATTTTTAGTAGTTTTGAATTTCATGAAACTTATAAAATATCCGTTGTGGATTTTGTACAGAATTTGGTTCTATGTACTTGTTACATTACCAATTCTAATCATGTTTCCTTTGTTGTTTTTATCTGTGTTAAAACAAAAATGGTATCCCTACTTTTTTAGGTTAGCCCGTATTTGGGCCAAGTCCATCCTTATAGGGATGGGGCATTATTGGACTGTAAAACGTTCAGAACCCCTCGTAAAAGGACAGAGCTACGTATTTGTTGCCAACCATACCTCTATGACCGACATCATGTTGATGTTAGTAGCGTTTAAAAATCACCCGTTTGTATTTATAGGTAAAAAAGAATTGGTAAAAATCCCAATCTTTGGATTCTTTTATAAACGTACCTGTATTTTAGTCGATCGCAGCAATCCAGAAAGCCGGAAAGCTGTTTTTATACGGGCTCAAAACCGAATCAAACAAGGCTCTAGTATTTGTATTTTTCCAGAAGGAGGCGTGCCAGAAGAATCGGTTGTTTTAGATCGTTTTAAAGCAGGGGCATTCCGATTGGCAATCAACCATAAAGTACCTTTGGTACCCATGACATTTTTTGACAATAAAAAACGGTTGTCCTATACCTTTTTTAGTGGAGGCCCAGGAAAAATGCGCGTGCAAGTACATCCAACCATTTCCACAGAACAGTTGTCAATTGAGGATACTACAGAACTTAGCAAAAAAGTCTTCAACTTGATTTCAATTTCTTTAGAAGCGGATTTAAAGGCATAAAAAATCCCGATTTATCGGGATTTTTTATTAAACTTTTTTTTAAGCTTCTGCTTTCAAAACTACTTTTATCTTTTCTTCCAGTTCATCCATTAACTCTGGATTGTCTTTAATCATGTTTTTGACGGCATCTCGACCTTGACCAAGTTTTGTGTCGTCATAGCTAAACCATGAACCACTCTTTTTGACAATTTCATGTTCTACAGCCACATCTAAAATCTCACCCACTTTAGAAACACCTTGTCCATACATGATGTCAAATTCTGCTAAACGGAACGGCGGTGCAACTTTATTTTTCACAACCTTAACACGCGTTTTATTTCCTAGGACATTACCATCACTGTCTTTTATTTGCGTCGAACGACGAATGTCTAAACGTACAGAAGCATAAAATTTTAAGGCATTACCTCCAGTTGTTGTTTCAGGATTCCCGAACATCACCCCAATTTTTTCACGTAATTGGTTGATGAAAATCATTGTACAATTTGTTTTACTAATCGAACCTGTTAATTTTCTTAAAGCTTGAGACATTAAACGTGCATGAAGTCCCATCTTAGAATCGCCCATCTCACCTTCAATTTCACTTTTTGGTGTCAATGCAGCCACAGAATCAATTACTACCATATCAATAGCTCCAGAGCGTACCAAGTTATCGGCAATTTCAAGAGCTTGCTCACCATTGTCAGGTTGAGAAATAATAAGGTTGTCAATGTCTACACCTAAGTTTTGAGCGTAAAAACGATCAAATGCATGTTCCGCATCAATAAAAGCTGCAATACCACCCGCTTTTTGGGTTTCAGCAATCGCGTGCAATGTTAGGGTTGTTTTTCCGGAAGATTCTGGACCATATATTTCAATCACACGTCCTCTAGGATAACCTCCAACGCCAAGAGCGATATCCAACCCTAAAGATCCTGAAGGGATAACCTCTACATCTACCACAGGGGCATCACTCATTCTCATTACGGTGCCTTTTCCGTAAGCTTTGTCAAGCTTGTCTAAAGTTAGCTTGAGGGCTTTTAATTTTGCATCTTTTTCGCTGCTCATAAGTCTTTTGTATCTAATTTCTTCTTGCTAAAATAAGACATCTTTTGTAAAGTTTTAAAATTTTAACGAACCTTTTTGTAATATTTTCCAAACCCTTTACATTCGCTTTTTCCGATGTTATTCTAAAAAATTATTACCTTTGCAATTCAATTAGTATCAACTTAAAATTAGTATAGCATGCAACTGTACAATACGTTAAGCAATATTGAAAGAACGGAACTCATCCAACAGGCAGGCAAAGAACGCCTGACCATCTCTTTCTATAAGTATTCAAAAATTAGCAACCCCGAGTTGTTAAGAAACCATTTATTTATATTTTGGGATAGCATTGATGTTTTAGGACGAATCTATGTTGCTAAAGAAGGAATTAACGCACAACTCTCTGTCCCTGCGGATAAATTTGAGGCGTTTAAAGCCCATTTAGACACTATCGATTTTCTAGAAAATGTACGTCTTAATATTGCTATTGAACACGATTTATTCTCGTTTTTAAAACTTAAAGTGAAGGTACGTGATAAGATTGTGTCCGACGGATTGAACGACAACACTTTTGACCCTTCAGATATAGGCACGCACGTAAATGCATCAGAATTCAATGCGCTTATTGAAGATGAACATACGGTTGTAGTTGACATGCGGAATCATTATGAGAGTGAAATAGGTCATTTTAAAAACGCTGTCACCCCTGATGTTGATACGTTTAGAGAATCCTTAGATTTAATAGAAGAAGACCTCAAGGAACACAAAGAAACCAAAAAATTAGTCATGTACTGTACTGGTGGTATTCGTTGCGAAAAAGCCAGTGCTTATTACAAGCATAAAGGGTTTAAAAATGTATACCAGTTAGAGGGAGGCATTATTAATTACGCCCGACAGGTTGGGAATGAAAAAATAGAAAACAAGTTTATTGGAAAGAATTTTGTATTTGATCAGCGCCGTGCCGAAAAAATATCTGACGATGTCATTGCAAACTGCCACCAATGTGGCGAGCCAGCAGACATTCATGTCAACTGCGCCAATGAAGCCTGTCATTTACTTTTTATTCAATGTGATTCCTGCAAAGAAAGTATGGAAAATTGCTGTTCTACCGATTGTATGGATATCAACAACATGTCATTTGAAGAGCAAAAAGCATTGCGAAAGGGGCAAGGGAATAGCAATGATATTTTTAAAAAGGGCCGTGCCGGTCATTTACCCTATAAGAAAGATTTAAGAACTATTTATGCGACACTCGATAAGTCATAGTATTCTTAATTCAAGAGTTTCGTTTTAGTTTTTATAAGTTCAGAAAATAGGGTTCGCCTCGTTTTTTAAGTCCTCAAATAATCTTATATTTACGTTTTAGATCATAAAATTAACGCACATTTGTGATGCTTTTGCATTGACAAATTCAATATATATAAATTATGGGATGCACAAGCTGTTCAACAGGTAAAGACGGTCAGCCAAAAGGCTGTAAAAATAATGGAACATGTGGGACCGATAGCTGTAATAAGTTAACCGTATTTGATTGGCTAGCAAATATGACACTTCCCAATGGTGCGACTCCTTTTAATTGGATAGAAGTTCGTTTTAAAAATGGGCGGAAAGTATATTATAAAAATACTGAAAACTTAACTTTAAGTATAGGGGATGTAGTGGCAACTCAAGCTGCCTCAGGACATGACATTGGAATGGTTACTCTTTCTGGTGAATTGGTAAAAGTTCAAATGAAACGAAAGAAGATTTCTGAAAATCCCGAAGAAGTTTTTAAAATTTACCGTAAAGCTTCTCAAAGAGATATAGATATTTGGGTTGAAGCCAGAGATAAAGAGGAGCCCATGAAAGTCAAAGCAAGACAATTTGCCATTGACCTTAGGTTAAAAATGAAAATTTCTGACATTGAATTTCAAGGCGATGCTAGCAAGGCAACGTTTTATTATACAGCAGATGAACGCGTAGACTTTAGAGAGCTCATCAAATTATTTGCTAGAGAATTTAGAACCCGAATTGAAATGAAGCAAGTAGGTTTGCGACAAGAAGCGGCGCGACTTGGGGGGATTGGTTCCTGCGGACGTGAACTTTGTTGCTCAACATGGCTCACAGATTTTAGATCAGTTAATACATCTGCAGCGCGCTACCAACAATTGTCTTTAAACCCCTTAAAATTAGCAGGGCAATGCGGAAAACTGAAGTGTTGTCTAAATTATGAATTGGATGCCTATTTAGATGCTTTAAAAGCATTTCCAAAAACAGACATTAAATTAAGAACCACAAAAGGGACTGCTGTTTGTCAAAAAACAGATATTTTTAAAGGACATATGTGGTATGCTTATGAAGGCGAATGGATGAATTGGCACAAATTAACGACGACTCAAGCCAATGAAATTATTGCCATCAACGCTAAAAATGAAAAGGTGGCGAGTTTAGAGGAATACGCAATTGATCTTATTGAAGATACTAAAGTTGATTTTGAAAACGTTGTGGGTCAAGACAGTCTAACACGATTTGATGCCCCTAAAAATCAAAGACGTAAAAACAATAACAGACGTAAAAAGAACAACAGAAACAATAGAAACAACAAAAAACCTAGACCCCAAAACAACAATGCAAAGTAAATCAGTAGTATCGCTCTTTCTTTTTGCTTTTGTAGCTTTCTCGTGCCAACAAAGTAAGTCGTTCGACCGCTATACATCTATCTCAGAACATTGGGATAAACAACAAATAATTGAATACGATTTTATAGCCCCCGACACTACAAACCCTTATAACTTATTCGTTAATTTAAGAACGACCTCAGCATATAAGTTCAGTAATTTATTTTTGATCGTTGAATTAGATTATCCGAACGGAAAAGTTACAAAAGACACTTTAGAGTACCTCATGGCCAAGCCCAATGGAGAGCTTCTGGGTTCTGGATTTACATCTGTAAAAGAACATAAACTCTACTTTAAAGGTTACGACGATTCCTTTGTGTTTAGTGAAGAAGGCACCTACAAAATACAGATTCAACAAGCAATGCGCCATCGGGGAGAGCCAAATGGGGTTGCTCAACTTGATGGAATTATCGATGTTGGGTTTAGCATTGAACCCCTAAATAAATAGATATTATGGCAAAAAAAAAGACAGCATCACTTGATTTTTCAAAGCCAATCCGTTGGTTTTGGATGTGTTTTTTAGCAGCTATTTCAGTAGCATTACTTGTGTTTCTATCGGCATCTTTTGGAGTTTTTGGTGACATGCCAGACACCACCGCTTTAGAAAACCCACGAACTAATTTAGCCACCGAAATCATTTCTTCAGACGGTGAAACCCTAGGCAAATTTTATTACGAAGACAACAGAACTCCCGTAGCATTTAACGAACTCCCTAAACACCTTGTAGACGCTCTTATTGCGACTGAAGACGTTCGACATTACGAGCACGCTGGAATTGATGCTAGAGGAACCTTTCGAGCCATTGTCAAACTTGGCAAAGGAGGGGGAGCGAGTACGATTTCTCAACAGTTAGCAAAGCAACTTTTTCATGGGGAAGGCTCTCGTAACAAAGTTGGTAGAATCACTCAAAAAATAAAAGAATGGGTGATAGCTACACGCTTAGAGCGTCAATACACCAAAGAAGAAATCATTGCCCAATATTTTAACATCTATGATTTTGGAAATAATGCCGATGGCATTAGATCAGCCTCTAGAATTTATTTTGGAAAAGAACCCAAAGATTTAAGTATTGATGAATCTGCGATGTTAGTAGGAATGTTTAAAAACTCTTCACTTTACAATCCACGCCCAAAACGAAATCCAGTTGGAACAAAGAACCGCCGAAATGTAGTATTAAGCCAAATGGCTAAATATGGGTTTCTTGAAGAAACGTTGAAAGATTCGCTTCAACAATTGCCTTTAGGACTTAACTATTCTCCAGAATCTCATCGAGAAGGGATTGCAACATATTTTAGAGCATACCTCCGTGGTTTCATGAAAGAGTGGGTCAACAATCCTCAAAATACCAAACCAAATGGAGACAAGTACAACATCTATAAAGATGGTTTAAAAATATATACCACCCTAGATTCACGCATGCAAACCTTTGCTGAATCAGCGACCAAGGAGCATATGGCCAATTTACAAGCAGAGTTTTTTGTTCAAAACACACCAAGACGAAATCGAACCGCACCTTTTTTGGATTTAGAACCTGAAGAAATTACCGATTTATTGAACTCGAGTATGCGCCGTTCTGAACGTTGGCGCAAAATGAAGTATGATCTAAAAAAACCAAACAAAGAGATTATTGCATCCTTCAAAAAACCCATCCCCATGAAAATATTTTCATGGACGGCTAAAAACAACGAAATAGATACCATCATGACGCCATTGGACTCTATGCGTTATTATAAAACTTTTTTAAGATCAGGAATGATGTCAATGAACCCACAAACGGGTCATGTGAAAGCATGGGTTGGAGGCGTTAATTATAAACACTTTCAATACGACATGGCTAAACAAGGAAAACGACAAGTAGGGTCTACCTTCAAGCCTTTTGTGTATGCAGCCGCTATTGATCAACTGCATTTATCTCCTTGTGATACCTTTCCAAAATCTCAAATTACGATAGAAGCCATGAAACATGGAAACATGAAACCGTGGTCTCCAAAAAACTCTGGTGGAAACTATGGTGGATTTGAAACCCTCAAATCGGCTTTGGCAAACTCTAGAAACACTATTACAGCACGTTTAATGAATGAAATTGGGCCGCAACCAGTTATCAATTTAGCCCGAAGTTTAGGAGTTGAACAAAACATCCCCGCCGTACCATCAATCGCTTTGGGGACTCCAGATTTGAGTGTATACGAAATGGTGGCAGCATACTCTACATTTGCAAATCAAGGCGTGTATACCAAACCTGTAATGGTCACTAGAATAGAAGATAAAAACGGCACTATATTGTATCAATATGCACCAGAAACGAAGGATGTTCTTAGTGAAGAAGTTGCCTATGTGACGGTAAAATTAATGGAAGGTGTTACTCAGTTTGGCTCAGGACAGCGTTTGCGACACAATGCGGCTAAAGATCAACTTGTTTACAAAGAAATTGTAACGGGCTATCCGTATGAATTTACAAACCCAATAGCCGGAAAAACAGGAACGACTCAAAATCAAAGTGATGGTTGGTTTATGGGTATGGTTCCTAACTTAGTGACAGGCGTATGGGTTGGTGGAGAAGATCGTGCCACTCATTTTAAGACAATTACCTATGGACAGGGAGCAGCTATGGCACTTCCTATTTGGGCAAATTATATGAGAAGCTGTTACACGCTTGATGAATTAGAGATTTCAATAGAAGATTTTGTAGCGCCAGAAAACCTCACCATTGAAGTAGAATGTGAGCCGATATTTGAAGAGGGAGATCCGATCCCTGTAGACATGACACCGATTACACCAGATATTGATTTCTAGTGAAATCACTCAAATAATAAGATTTTTTTCGTACTTTTTTATCCTAAATTAAAACGATGATAAATAAACAAGTAGCAAACGTAAAAGAAGCCCTTGATGGCATCTCTAGCGGAATGACCCTAATGCTTGGTGGTTTTGGATTGTGTGGAATTCCCGAAAATGCAATTTCTGAACTAGTAGATATGAATGTTAATGACCTCACCTGTATTTCAAACAATGCAGGCGTTGACGATTTTGGACTTGGATTATTACTTCAAAAACACCAAATCAAAAAAATGATTTCTTCTTATGTTGGAGAAAATGATGAGTTTGAACGTCAAATGCTTTCAGGAGAGTTAGATGTTGAATTGATTCCGCAAGGCACCTTAGCGGAGCGCTGCAGAGCTGCGCAAGCAGGATTCCCAGCAATTTACACGCCTGCGGGGTACGGAACAGAAGTTGCCGAAGGCAAAGAAACCCGTGAATTTGATGGTAAAATGTATGTTTTGGAAACAGCATTTAAAGCAGACTTTTCATTTGTTAAAGCTTGGAAGGGAGATGCTGCGGGTAATTTAATATTTAAAGCAACCGCTAGAAACTTCAATCCTAATATGTGTGGTGCAGCTAAAGTTACAGTTGTTGAGGTTGAAGAATTAGTTCCAGTGGGTTCGCTTGACCCCAACCAAATTCATATTCCTGGCATTTTTGTTCAACGAATTTTTGAAGGGACAGGCTATGAAAAACGCATTGAAAAACGAACCGTTAGACAAAAAACAGAATCATGTTAGACAAAATTGGAATTGCAAAGAGAATTGCTAAAGAAGTCAAAAACGGATACTATGTCAACCTAGGAATTGGAATTCCTACTTTAGTAGCAAACTACGTTCGTGAAGATATTGAAGTCGAATTTCAAAGTGAAAATGGGGTTTTAGGAATGGGGCCATTTCCTTTTGAAGGTGAAGAAGACGCCGATCTTATCAACGCAGGAAAACAAACCATTACAACTCTTGATGGCGCTAGTTTTTTTGATTCAGCGACTAGTTTTTCTATGATTCGTGGTAAGCATGTACACCTCACTATTTTAGGAGCTATGGAAGTTTCAGAAAATGGAGACATTGCCAATTGGAAAATTCCTGGCTATATGGTTAAAGGGATGGGGGGTGCAATGGATTTAGTGGCCAGTGCCGAAAATATTATAGTTGCTATGATGCACACCAACAAAAAAGGAAAGTCAAAACTTTTAAAGCGCTGCTCACTACCACTTACAGGTGTTGGCTGTGTTAAGAAAATTGTCACCAATTTAGCGGTTTTAGAAGTCACTAAAAACGGTTTTAAACTCTTAGAACGTGCGCCTGGAATCTCTGTAGAAACTATTCAACAAGCCACTGAAGGACACCTTATTGTTGATGGGGTGGTTCCAGAAATGGAATTGTAGTTTTTTTCGGAAGTAGATTGAATTACTACAATGAAAATAAGGCGTCTAGTAATAATCCAAATATTATTTTTGATTTAGTTATATTATATTTACAATATAAATAGTTTTTGATTATGACACATATAGAGGAAATTAGACAAAGTATTATAGACAAATTACACTCGATTAACAGTGAGGAGTTATTATCTGCATTTAATAAGATTTTAGAATCAAAATCGGAAGATTTCATACAATTAACAAAAGAACAGAAGGAAATGTTACAAATGGGTAAAGATGACATTGTTAATGGGCGCATTATTCCACAATCTGAGGTTGATAAAATGGATGCTGAATGGCTAGGTTAGAATTGTTTTGGACAGAAACTGCTTTAAAACAACGCACAGATACATTCAAGTTCTGGAATGAAAAAACCAATAGCAACTTATATTCCAAACGACTTTCACTGGAGATAAAAGACCGAGCAAACAGATTACTAATTTTTCCTGAAATGGGTAAAAAGGTTGAATTTGAGAATGTTAGAGCCATTTCTATTGAACATTTTAGTTTATTCTATGAAACAGATAAAAATAAAATTGTCATAATTTCTTTTTGGGATAATAGAAGAAATCCTAAAAAATTATTGAAGCTATTAAGAAACAAATAAGGCGTTTTTTAAAATACTAAATTAAAGTGTTTACTACACGCTTCTTTTAGAGTGAGCCGTTATTTTTATAACGTCGTTTATTGCCAAAATGTGACTTATGAATTCGTCATTTGTTTCAGGACTGATATAAATTTCATCATACTTCCCATATTTTATGATCAAGCCTTTTCTAGCAGTAGCTGGTTTTAATCCCACCCAAAGTGTTTTCCCTTTAATAATTTCTCGAATCTCATTAATATCAATCTTCCCTTTAATGGGACCACAGTTATATTTTAAGTGTGTTTGAGTGAGCTCATAGTAAGTGCCATAATAACTCCAAAATAGAAATCCACAAACAAACAGCAACAAATTTATAGTTATATAATTCCATTTGTCAAGCTCTGTAGCTAAGCCTTGGGTTACAACAGTACTAATACAAAACCCAACAGTTCCAAGAATTAAAACCTGAAACAAGACGTCTTTTTTGCTTTTAAATTTTAGAGTTTTCATAGGGTTAAATTCCTTTTGGGATGGCTTCTATCAACGCTTTGGTGTATGCTTTTTGAGGCGATTCATAAATGGCATCTGCTTCACCAAGTTCTTCTATTTTGCCTTTATTCATCACCATTAATTGATCGGACATAAATTTTACAACGGACAAATCATGAGATATAAAAATATAAGTAAACTCATAATCTTCTTTTAGAGTATTTAACAAATTCAGCACCTGTGCTTGCACCGAAATATCGAGTGCAGACACGGATTCATCACATATAATTAACTTTGGCTGTAC
>UPTG01000525.1_pt1 | contig 31044 bp, 28 predicted proteins | sample 2160121 | NCBI WGS metagenome assembly UPTG01 (sample SAMN06266255, study PRJEB28933) | marine metagenome | isolation source: Columbia River Estuary | place: USA:Columbia River Estuary, USA | collected 2014-07-27
TTCCGATCTCCCCAAAACCCCAAAACCCCTTTGTTATTAAAATATTTTTGAACATTTATTATTTAAATAAAAATTTTAATTAAAAATGAAGATGTAACTTATTGCCGCATTGGCCGCTCTATCCTCAGTTGATGCTAGATCTAAATGGTCTTAAACCGTTATTCCAAAAGATGCACTTGGAGGCCAAGTAACAGTTAACTACTACGTTGACACCGTGAAGAACGAAGACGAAGTTGATGAGCTTAGTCTTTTCGGAACAGTCGCATGGGTCTTTCCAAAAGGTAAAATGCCAACAGGAAAGAATTCGATAAGAATGTGCCTTTCCATTAAGAATACCGAAGGAAATGATTGGGAAAGTATTAATTTCTTTATTAACTCATATGAGGCGAAGACTTCATGGACACAAAGATATTTCTACAAAAACAGTGCTACAACTGTCCAAAATTGGTGCAATGACATCACTTCCACAACTGCTACTACTGTACTTGCCACCCCAGGCTTCGATTCTGGATGGGTAACATCTGCTCAATACTGGGACACTGCCAACAACAGACTCCTTATCGATTTTGAAAGACCATTGAGCTGGGACATCGAAGGCGACAGTAATGACAAAGCTGGCGACTATCACATTCCAATCTTGAGCGAGAATACAACATATGATATCATGGTAAACTACGGAGTTTACACCGACAATAAAGCTACATCTGCAATCGGTGTTAAATCTTCAAAGAAGACTCCATACGGAACATTGGTTGCAGTTCCATAGTAAATAGCACTTCTTAAAGGAGCAATTTGGAACGCTGGTCTCACTGTCGCTGCTGGAGCTGCAGTTGCTGCTTTTGCAATTGCTTCTTCAGACATTGCTTCAGGTAAGAACTTTTCAAGTACTGCAATCTCTGCCAATTCAGGATCTGCTAAATCTGTGCGGTTTTGCTCCATAAATATAGCAGCACTATCGCGACGTTGCTTTACTAATTTTTGTAATAATTTGAACTCATCTTCTTCTGTCAGTTTCGCATCAGAACCACTGGTTCGCGCTAATAAAATAGCAGACTTTATCGACCTTAATGCGGTAAGTGCTACTGTATCTTTAGATTTCATAGCGGTTTTAAGTGCGGTCATTACTGAATCTTGTAAGCTCATAAGGTTAAATTTAATTAGAATACGAATATAATAAAAACAAAATCTCTTGTTCTTAAAAAATTAAAAAAACCTGACAAATGAATTTATTTACCAAGTTTTAAAGTTTAATGATGCGAAACGTTAATCAACGTTGTCATGCAAATACGAGTTATTTGAACGCAATTGGACCTCATCATTATCGTCGAGTCCTATACTGGTTCTGGAAGACTGCACATCTGATGAATGCTCAACATCATTTAAGTTTACTCCCTGACGCTTATAGGCGGGTTCTTTTTCAATTTCCTCAATTTTTGAGGTGTTAAACTTATAATTAAAAGCTTTCATTTTTTGACGTCTTTCATCCGCTCTCTCACGAAGTGTTCTAGAAATCGGACTGTCATAAGGATCTGATGTTTCTTCAGGTTCCGGGGTAACTGTACGTTCTTTGACAGTTACTTTGGTAAATACCATCTCTTCATCTACATCTACTTCTGTAATTTGCTTTTCACCTTCATATTTTTGATCTGTTTGTTCTAAAACAATGTGATCATCCAAAACATAGCGCGTTTCTCCTATTTCATTCACCTCATTTACAGGGATCAATTCAATGTAATCATTAACTTCAATATCTTTTACTGAATCCTTCACTGTTTCCTTGACTGTCTCTTCTAAAGTGAATACTTCTACTTCAGCAGATTCAGATATCAATGGTTTACTAGAAATTGGAAGGTCAAATGTTAGCATCGTTTGATCTTCTGGGTTCATTTCAGAACTATCTTCTTCAGAATGCATCGTGGTAACCTCATTAATAATAAAGTCGTCGTCTTCAGTCTCAATATCAACCTCTTCAAATACTACATCTATATTTTTGATAGCCTCTGTAGTTTGAATTAAATCTGATTCGCTAAAATCTTCCTCAACAACATCAGTAATATCTTCTTCTAAACTGTATACCACTGTATTTTCAGGGCTAGTTTCTACTGTTGGTGACGGCGTATTTAAAGGATCTGAAGGCATTAAATCATGTTCCATAGTTTGTTCGTCCTCAAGAGCATGAACCACCTTTTTTACTTCTGTATTTGTAATGTCATTTTGTTGATCGACATCGAATCCTGTCGCAATAATGGTCACCGAAATAGCATCTCCTAAAGTTTCGTCTTCTCCTACTCCCATGATAATATTAGCACCGTAACCAGCCTCGGCTTGAATATGATCATTTATTTCCCCTATTTCATCAATGGTAATTTCTTGGGCGCCAGAAACGATGAGCAGTAATACGTTTTTGGCTCCTGTAATTTTATTATCATTAAGCAATGGAGAATCTAAAGCAGTTGTAATTGCTTCCTGCGCTCTATTTTGACCTGAGGATGTAGAAGATCCCATAATAGCAGTTCCACTATTACTCAGCACTGTTTTGGCATCTCGTAAATCAATGTTCTGCAAGTAGTGATGTGTGATAACTTCTGCAATCCCACGTGCAGCCGTAGAGAGTACTTCATCGGCTTTAGAGAAACCAGCTTTGAACCCTAAATTACCATAAACTTCTCTTAACTTATTGTTGTTTATAATCACTAATGAATCGACGGTTTTTCGAAATTTTTCAATCCCTTGGTGGGCTTGTGCATTTCTTATTTTACCTTCAAATTCAAATGGCATCGTTACAATTCCTACTGTGAGGATGTCCATTTCTCTCGCCATTTTGGCAATAATTGGTGCGGCCCCAGTACCAGTTCCACCCCCCATACCAGCTGTGATAAACACCATTTTGGTATTGGACGTTAACATGGCACGAATGTCTTCAAGGCTTTCCACTGCAGATTGCTCTCCAATATCTGGATTGGCTCCAGCACCTAGACCTTCTGTTAGGTTGACACCAAGTTGAATTTTATTGGGAACGCCACTATTGTTCAAAGCTTGTGAATCTGTATTACAGATCACAAAATCGACCCCTTTAATCCCTTGTTTAAACATGTGGTTAATAGCATTACTCCCTCCTCCTCCAACACCAATTACCTTGATGACGTTAGATTGATTTTTTGGGAGATCGAATGTGATTCCAAAATCGTTACTGCTGCTCATATACTTAATTTTACTGGTTATTAATTTTATTCTGCATTATCCAAAAAGTCTTTCACTCTTTCGGTTAATTTATCCAAAAAGCTGCGATTGTCGCGAGATGTTTCAGTGGGTATTGACACTGGCTCATCATCGGCTTCTGCCTCAATTTCTGGACTTTCAATAATTTTCTTTTCTTGACGCATCAAACTATCCATCACAAGTCCAACTGCCGTGGCATACATAGGACTCGTAATATCGCTGTCACTATCGCCCGCCAAATGCTCGTTTGGATAGCCAACCCTAGTATCCATTCCTGTGATGTATTCTACTAATTGTTTCAAGTGTTTTAACTGACTTCCACCACCTGTTAATACAATACCTGCGATGAGTTTTTTCTTTTGTTCTTCGTGTCCGTAATTTTTTATTTCTACATAGACTTGTTCAATAATTTCGACAACTCTAGCATGAATTATTTTGGATAAATTTTTAAGCGTAATTTCTTTAGGATCACGCCCTCTCAACCCAGGAATTGATACAATTTCATTTTCTTTATTTTCACCTGGCCACGCTGATCCGAATTTTATTTTTAATAATTCGGCCTGCTTTTCAATAATCGAGCACCCTTCTTTGATATCTTCTGTAATCACATTACCCCCAAAAGGAATGACTGCCGTATGTCGAATAATACCGTCTTTAAAAACCGCTAAATCAGTTGTCCCACCTCCTATATCGATTAAAGCAACACCTGCTTCTTTCTCTTCTTGACTAAGTACCGCATTGGCAGAGGCTAAAGGCTCTAAGGTGATACCCTCTAAATTTAAACCTGCAGTTTGCACACAACGACCAATGTTTCGAATGGAAGAAACCTGACCAACTACAACATGAAAGTTAGCTTCAAGGCGCTCGCCGTACATACCAATCGGTTCTTTAACTTCTGCTTGGCCATCTACTTTATAATCTTGTGGTAATACGTGAATAATTTCTTCTCCAGGAAGCATTACCAACTTATGAACTTGGTTGATGAGACGATCAATATCTTCTTCGTTAATAACGAGTTCAGAATTTTCACGGGTAATATAATCGCTATGCTGAAGACTGCGTATGTGCTGACCTGCAATACCCACAGTAACTTCTCCGATTTTAAGACCAGAGTTGGTTTCTGACTCCAAAACAGCTTGTTGGATAGACTGAATGGTTTGCGTAATATTATTTACAACTCCTCTATGTACTCCTAGACTTTTAGATTTTCCTATCCCGAGTATTTCTAATTTGTCGTACTCATTTTTACGACCAATCATCGCCACAATTTTTGTGGTACCAATATCTAATCCTACTGAAATGTTTTGAGCTTCCATAAACTTATTTTTTTGTGCAAACAACTTGATTATCAAATTGTAAATTCACGCTTTTGTATATATCTAACACTTTATCTTTTTTTGCTTTTTGATAAAATGCTTTTAAATTCTTCATTTTTATGTCTAAATTTTCAAGAGTTCCTACTAAAACTTCAAAATCTAAGAGTCTCATTTTTAAACTTATTTCTTTATTTTGATTTTGATGAATTTCAGTTATATACGTTTTTAAAAAAGAATCCTTATAGACTTTTAAGGACATCGTATAAACAGCTTTCAAATCTTCTTTTTCCACAACTCCAGTAATCAATGGGACACGCGCACTATGTTGAGGGGACAACGGCATCCACAAACCATCTTCATCTATATAAAATGTAGTGTCTGAATAGACTCTTGCAATCGGTTGTTTTTGTTCTATTTTTGCTCTAACTTCTCCGTTTACAGTAAGATACACTTGTGCCGATTTTATCATGTCATTCGACTCAAGTAAAAACTCCATTTCCTTCAAATCTAAATTATCTTTCGGTAAATTATACAGTTGTTCTTGATTTTGTATTAACAATTTATTAACCATTTCTGTGGTAATATATACGTTCTCTTTTCCCGTAAATTGGACAACTAAATTAGTCACTGAACGACTGTTATTTTTGAAGGAAGAAAAGGCATATAAAAACACCACTAATCCTAGCAACAACACTCCTTTGATAAGATTCCAGTTAATACGCATAGCTTAGTTTTTCTTTTAATACTGATACTTCAACACCAATATCGCCTGCCCCAAGGGTGATAAATATTGGATATCCTAATTTTATAATTTCACTCGCAATGTCTGATTTCGATATTAATTTTTTGACCGGACTTTTAATTTTTTCTAACAACCAATTTGATGTGATTCCTGAAATAGGAAGCTCTCTTGCTGGGTAAATCTCTAATAAAAAAGCAGCATCAAACTGTGACAAACTAGATGCAAAATCATCTACAAAATCTTTTGTTCTGCTATACAGATGCGGCTGAAACACAACCGCCACTTTTTGGCTTGGATACATTTCTCGTACGGCTTGATGCACCGCATTTATTTCTGTAGGATGGTGTGCATAATCATCTATAAACACAAAATCGTCTGTCTTTATTTGATAGGTAAAACGTCTTTTGACTCCTTTATATCCTTTTAAAGCAGTTTTTAAACGCTGCTTAGAACATCCAAATTCGATGGCCATGGCAAGTGCTGCAACCGCATTGGAAAGGTTGTGTGTTCCTGGCAAATGAAAGGTTAGATTTTCAATTAATTCCGTCGGAGTTTGAAGGTCAAAGTGATAAGATCCATTTTCAATTCGCACATTAACAGCATTGTAATCTGCTTGGTCATTTACTCCATAGGAAATTCCCTCTAAAGGCAATCCTTTTCGAATGAATAATTTTCCTGAAGGTTTGATTTTTTTCGCAAACTGTTTGAATGCATCAACCAAATCGGTCTCAGAATCATAGATATCCAAATGATCCGCATCCATAGAGGTAATACAAGCAAAGTCGGGGCTGAGCGTTAAAAATGAACGGTCAAACTCATCCGCTTCAACCACGGATATATCAGTCCCATTCTGAATCAGGTTGGATTGATAGTTCTCTGAAATCCCACCAATAAATGCTGTGACTTTTTCATTGCACTCATACATCAAATGCCCTAAAATACTACTCGTCGTTGTTTTGCCATGCGTTCCTGCAACTGCCAAACATTGAGTATGTTCCGTAACAAGACCCAACACTTCAGAACGTTTTAAAACTTGAAAATTATTTGTTTTAAAATAGTTTAAAATTGCATTTGATTCTGAGATAGCAGGCGTAAATATAATGAGTGTTTCTTTTGAGTTTAAAAACCGCTGGTCAATATTGCTTGTGGCTGTTTCAAATTGAATTTCAACACCTATATCAACAAGAGATTCTGTAATCAAAGTGGGTGTTTTGTCATAACCTCCAACAACTTTACCGTCCGCTACAAAATATTTTGCAAGTGCACTCATACCTACACCACCGATGCCAATAAAATATACGTTATGGATGGTTTTTAAATTCATTTGTTTAATAGCTTTTCAATTTCATCGGCGATGGTTTGAGTCGCTTGTTTTAAGGCTAATTTTTTAATATTTGTTGATAATTTTTTCTGTTGAGATTCAGAAGCTATAAGTTCGGAAAACTGTGTTTCAAAATTTGATTCTAAATCTTTCTCGCTTATAAGTAAGGCTGCATTTTTTTCTGAAATTGCCATCGCATTTTTGGTTTGGTGGTCTTCTGACACATTTGGTGACGGAATAAATATTACTGGTTTTCCGACCACACAAAGTTCAGACACAGAACTGGCACCTGCTCTTGAAATTACAACATCTGCTGCGGCATAAGCTAAATCCATTCGATTTAAAAATGCATGCACTTGAACGCCCTTGTTTGAGTTATACTTATTATAGTCTTCCATATATAATTTTCCACACTGCCACACCAACTGGATGCCCAAGGCTTCTAAATAGTCGAGCTGTGACTCAATAAGCTGATTCATACGGCGCGCGCCTAAACTCCCACCTAACACTAACAATGTTTTTTTGCCAGGGTCTAAACTAAAAAATAAGTGTGCTTCCGCTAATTTCTGCTCTAAATCTAGTAAATCTTGACGCACAGGGTTGCCTGTTAAAATCAATTTTTCTTTAGGAAAAAACTGCTCTAGACCTTTATAGGCTACACAAACTTTATTGACTTTTTTAGATAATAATTTATTGGTGATTCCAGGAAATGAATTTTGCTCTTGAATTAATGTGGGTACTCCTTTCATAGTAGCAACTTGCAACAAAGGACCACTGGCAAACCCACCCGTTCCAATAACAACATCTGGTTTAAAAGCGTTTATTATTAGTGTAGACTTCAATAAACTGACCAATAACTTAAACGGAAATAATAGATTTTTAAAAGTCAATCGTCTTTGGATTCCTGCAATCCATAGACCTGTAATTTTGTAACCTGCTTGCGGTACTTTTTGCATTTCCATTTTATCTTTTGCACCTACAAATAAAAACTCCGATTTTGGAAATCGTGCCTTTAATTCGTTGGCAATGGCTATCGCAGGATATATATGACCTCCTGTTCCTCCACCTGATAATATGATTTTATATAGCTTCATTAAAGTGCTTCGCTTAATATTTCTAAAGGGTGTTGATCTATATTTTCTTGTGTTTTTTCAGCATCTCTTTTAGCACTCACACTGAGTACAATTCCTAATGCCAAGCATGTTACCCATATAGAAGTTCCTCCACTACTTATGAGCGGTAATGTTTGTCCAGTCACAGGAAACAACTCTACAGCAACACCCATATTTACTAAGGCTTGAAATACGATTGGAATCCCAACGCCAATACTTAATAATTTTCCAAAAACTGTTTCTGATTTTTGAGCTACAATTACGATTCTAAATAACAACCACAAATACAGAAATAGTAAAGACATACCTCCAATGAGTCCGTATTCTTCAATAATAATAGCAAAAATAAAATCAGATGAAGACTGCGGTAAAAAGTTTTTTTGAACGCTTTTTCCTGGACCTAAGCCCTGTACACCACCAGTTGCAATGGCTATTTTGGCTTTTTCAATCTGATAATCTTCTACTGTGACATCCTGATCCATAAAACTAGAAATACGACTTGTCCAAGTATCGACTCTATTTGGCATCAAATCAGGAAATGCTTTGGCTGTTAACACAAAAAGCATCAATACCATAAGACCTGACCCAATAATAATTGATAAATATTTGAATGGATACCCTCCCAAAAACGCCAATAAAATCACCATTGAAAAAATGAGTGCTGCCGTTGAAAAGTTGGCAGGAAGAATCAGTACCAACACAATAAAAACTGGAATCCATAACGGTAGAATCGAATTTTTAAAAGTGACCTGACTGTCATTTATTTTTGATAAATAACGTGCCACATATACCATTAGAACCAAAGAGGCCAAGGTAGATGGCTGGAATGTAAATCCTACAATTGGAACTCGAATCCATCGGCTGGCATTCGCCCCTCCAATGGTTGAACCCTGTAACATGGTCACCGTTAATAATATTAAAACTACCGGAATCATCACCAAAGAGAGCCCCCTAAAATAACGGTATGGAATTTTATGTACTCCATATATAATTGAGAATCCTAAAAACAGGTGCACAAAATGCTTGATAAAATAACTAAAAGTATTGCTGCCGTTTCCAGTATAGGCTAAATTACTTGCCGCACTGTATACCGGTAAAAATGAGAATATTGCCAATAGAGCAGCAATGGCCCAAATAATACGATCTCCTTTTATGTTATCAAATACTGTTTTCATTATAACTGTCTTACAGCGGCTTTAAATTGTTGACCTCGGTCTTCGTAATTTTCGAATAAATCAAAACTTGCACAAGCAGGAGACAATAATACAGCCTCGCCAGCAGTGGCAATTTTATAAGCGATTTCAACAGCTTCACTCATATTTTGCGTTTCTATGATGTTGTCTACCATGTTACCAAATGCGTTAAATAAGGGGTCATTATTTGTCCCTAAACAAATAATCGCTTTGACTTTTTCATTAATAAACGGAAATAAAGATGTGTAATCATTTCCTTTATCTACTCCTCCAACAATCCAAACGGTTGGGGTATTCATACTCTCTAAAGCAAAATAAGTTGCGTTCACATTGGTGGCCTTAGAATCATTTATATACTGAACTTTGTTGATTGTAAGGACTTGTTCCAAGCGGTGTTCTGCTCCCTGAAAACCTTCAAGGCTTTCTCTAATCGTTGCTTTTCTGATTTTCAATAGATGTGCAACGGTCGCTGCAGCCATTGCATTTTTGATGTTGTGCTTTCCTTCTAAAGCTAAGTTTGTTGTTGGCATAATTATGTCTCTATTGTTAAATTCTATTATTATATTATTATGTTCTAAATACGCCCCATTTACTACTGTTTTTGTGAGTGAAAAGGGCACTAATGTTGATTGAATTTTATGGGTATTTATATAGGATACGATGACAGCATCATCCGCGTCATATATCAAATAATCATCGGAAGTTTGATTCATAGCGATTCTAAATTTTGAAGCGATATAGTTATCAAACTTATGATCGTAGCGGTCTAAATGGTCAGGAGTGATGTTGGTAATAATAGCAATATGTGGTCTAAATTTTTCAATACCATCTAACTGAAAACTACTTAACTCCAAAACGTAGTTGGCATTCTTATTTAAGACTTGATTGGCAAAACTATCACCAATATTTCCGCCGATAGCTACATCCAGTCCTGCCTGATTCAATATGTGATGAACCATCATGGTTGTTGTCGTTTTACCATTACTACCTGTAATTCCTATGATATTCGCATCGGTAAACAAAGCCGCAAATTCAATTTCAGAAATTACAGAAATAGTGGCTTCGTGTAATTTTTGAATTAGTGGAATATGATCTGGTATACCTGGGCTTTTAACAACTAAATCTGCATTTAAAATTTTAGAAGTAGTATGGGTTCCTTCTTCCCATTCAATCTCATTATGTCTAAGAACGTCTTTATATGTTTTCGCAATCTTTCCAGCATCAGAAAGAAACACGTTGTACTCTTTTTCTTTTCCCAAAAGGGCGGCACCAACACCACTTTCGCCTCCACCAAGAACCACCAATCGTTTCATCTAGCGAATTTTCAAGGTGACAATGGTTAAAATGGCTAACAAAATTCCTACTATCCAAAAGCGTGTTACAATTTTACTTTCGTGGTATCCTGATTTTTGATAGTGATGATGCAAAGTCGACATCTTAAAAATTCGTCGGCCTTCTCCATATTTTTTTCTAGTATATTTAAAGTAACCTACTTGCAATACCACTGATAAATTTTCTGCTAAAAAGATACCACACAATACAGGTATCAACCATTCTTTGCGGACTGCAATCGCAATGACCGCTATAATTCCGCCTATTGTCAAACTCCCGGTATCCCCCATAAATACTTGCGCTGGATAGGTATTGTACCAAAGAAACCCAATCAATGCCCCTACAAATGCAGCGATATAAATAGTAATTTCTTCTACCCGAGGGATGTACATGATATTTAAATAGTCGGAAAAAATAATGTTACCTGACACCCAAGCAAAAATACCCAAGGTCAATACAATGATAGCGGATGTTCCTGCTGCCAATCCATCAATCCCATCTGTTAAGTTGGCACCATTTGAGACTGCTGTGATGATAAAAATAACTACTAAGATAAAAATAACCCATGCATACTTTTCTAAACCAGGATGGATCCAAGTAATCAAATCGGCGTAGTCAAATTCATTTGATTTTACAAAAGGAATGGTTGTTTTGGTCGATTTTGCTTCGGGATAAAATTGAATTGAGGATTGCTGACCAGAAACCGATTCAGCCTGTAAGCTCGTTGGAATTTTTTCTTTAATGGTAACATCACTATGAAAAAATAAAGTTGCCCCCACAATGATTCCTAAACCTACTTGACCTAAAACTTTAAATCTTCCTTTTAAACCTTCTTTGTCATTTTTAAATTTCTTAATATAATCGTCTAAAAACCCAATGGCTCCCATCCATAAAGTAGTAATGAGTAATAAAATAATATAGATGTTGTCTAATTTGGCCAACAAAAGAACAGGGATCAAAGTTGCCAAAATAATAATCAAACCACCCATTGTTGGTGTTCCAGCCTTTTCCTTTTGCCCTTCTAAACCTAAGTCGCGAATAGTTTCTCCAACTTGTTGATTTTGAAGAAAACGAATGATTCTTTTACCAAAAATTGTAGAAATTAGCAATGATAAAATAATCGCTACTGCTGCTCTAAAAGTAATGAACCCAAAAAGAGAAGCTCCTGGAAATTGGTGCGATTCTTCTAAATATTTAAATAAATAGTACAGCATATTATTTTTGTAATTGAATTAAAAACGATTGCGTTATTTCATAATCATTGAACTCACTTTTTACACCATTTATGTCCTGATATGTTTCATGACCTTTGCCTGCTACAAGTATGATATCATTGGGTTGTGCTAGCTGGCAGGCAGTTTTAATAGCTTGTTTTCTATCAGAAATAGAAATAGTTTTTTTATAATTTTGAGGTTCAACCCCCACTTCCATTTCAGCTATAATTTGCGCTGGATCTTCAGATCTTGGATTGTCACTTGTGAACACTACTTTTGTACTCAAAACAGAAGCGATATGCGCCATTTTTGGACGCTTGGTCTTATCGCGATCGCCACCACATCCGACCACGGTAATTAAAGTTTCATTTTTAGTGCGAATTGCATTTATAGTTTCCAATACATTTTTCAATGCATCGGGTGTATGTGCATAATCTATAATAGTCGTGATATTAGACTTTGAGATGAAATACTCAAATCTTCCATTGACATTTTCAAGAGCACTCATAAGGCGAAGAATTTCTGGTATTTCCAGCCCCAAAAGTTCGGCAGTTCCGTAAATAGCCGTTAAATTATAAGCATTAAAATTACCTATTAACTTTACCCAGACTTCGTTATCATTTACTTTGAGCAAAAGCCCTCTAAATTGATTTTCAAGAATCTGAACTCGGAAATTAGCATAGCTCTTTAAAGCATAAGTATAGTGCTTGGCTTTGGAGTTTTGTAACATCACCGATCCGTTTTTATCATCAGCATTGACCAACGCAAATGCCGAAGACGGCAATTGGTCGAAAAACGATTTTTTAACATCTCTATACGCCGCAAATGAAGCATGATAATCCAAATGGTCATGAGAAAGATTGGTAAAAACTCCTCCCTCAAAAGTCAACCCTTCGGTTCTAAATTGATGGATTCCGTGTGAACTAACTTCCATGAAACAGAACTCTACTCCTTCGGCATTCATTTTATTTAAATACGCATTGATCACTAAAGAATCTGGAGTCGTATGGGTTGTTGAAAATGAATGAGCTCCTACCATTATTTTGACCGTAGAAATGAGCCCAACTTTATAACCCGCTTTTGAAAACAATTCATAAAGAAGTGTTGCTACTGTTGTTTTTCCATTTGTTCCGGTTATTCCGACTAGCTTTAAATTGCTAGAAGGGTTTTCATAATAATTAGAAGCCATAAGTGCCAAGGCTTTACTCGAATTATCTACCTTCACATAAGTAACTGTATCTACTGTTTCTAACGGCAAATCCTCACAAACAACAACAGCAGCACCTTGCTCAATAGCTTTAGAAATATACGCGTGACCATCAAAAACACTTCCTTTAATCGCTACAAAAACGTCATTTAACTGTATACTTCGAGAATTATATTGTAATGACTCAATAGATTTATCTGTTGATCCTGTGATAGATTCAATAGATACCTTATATAGTATGTTTTTTAAAATTTTCACGTTAATGTAAGAGTAATTAAAGATTGAATTTTAATTTTTTGACCACTTTTCACAGATTGTTTGGATACAGTTCCACTTCCTAAAGTTTGCACCTTAAGACCCATATTTTCTAAAATAGCAATTGCATCCATAGCCGACATTCCTTTTAGATTTGGCATAATGGTTTTATATTTTTGTGCTACGGCATAATAATTCTCATAATCGACTTCAACGGATTCCGATTTTTCATTTAGGTCATCAACCTCATCAATTACAGGAGCATCTGTATGGATTTTTTGTGCAATTTTTTTAAATACTGGACCCGACACATCAGCTCCGTAATATCCAACACTTTTGTCTGGTTCATGAATCACAACGATGCAAGAGTATTTTGGATTTTCAGCAGGAAAATAACCAGAGAATGAAGAGATGTAATTCAACTGATCTTTGTTCGCATAATCTTTTTGACAAGTCCCCGTTTTACCTGCCATAGAAAATTTATCTGAGTACAAGCGGTGCCCTGTTCCATGTTTTTTTTCTACTACATTCTTAAGTAATTGCTGTAGTTTTGAAACGGTTTCTTTTGAACAAATTCTAGGGTTAATGATCTCTGTATCAAATGTTTCAACTAAGGACTCAATTTCTTTGATTTCTCGTAAAAATTTTGGACGCACCATCACTCCGTCATTTGCGATTGCATTATAAAACGTTAAAGTTTGTAGCGGCGTAAAAGACACTCCGTAGCCGTAAGCCATCCACTGCAGTGCAATTCCACTCCAACGTCCATTTTTAATTCGTGGGTCTGGAATGATTGATTTTCCTTCACCAATAAGTGGCAACATTAAAGAATCTTGAAGATTCATCCTGTACAATCCATCTACAAATTTTTCAGGGTTTTTCTTGTAAGCATTATGAATCACTTTTACAATTCCCGTATTTGAGGACACTTCAAAAGCTTTTGCAACAGAAATATTTCCATACCCCCCTTTTTTAGAATCTTTGACTTTTTTACCATAAAAAGACAATACGCCTTTTTCAGTATTTACCATTGTGGTAGTATCTATCACCTTATCTTCCAAAGCAACCGCCAAGGCCATCAACTTAAAAGTAGAACCTGGTTCATGGGTTTCTCCAACTGCATAATTCAAACGTTCATAATAAAGACCTTTTTTATTTCGACCTAAGTTAGAAATGGCACGAATTTCACCTGTTTTCGTTTCCATCACCACGACAGTTCCATGATCTGCCTTATATTTTTCTAATTGCTCCAGAAGTGCATGATGAGCAATATCCTGAATATTAACATCAATAGTTGTATAGACATCATAGCCATCTTGCGGATCAACTTGGTTGAAATCCTCAATAGGTTTCCACTGTCCTTTACCTATTTTTTGTTTACGTCTCTGTCCGTCCTCACCTCTCAAATATTTTTCACCAAAAGCACCATCAATCCCAACTCGCGTCACATTTCCATAGTCATCAAAACGCTCATACCCAATCAACCTTTGTGCTATGACTCCCATTGGATAATCTCGTTTTGTAGATTGCTCCACAATTAGACCTCCTTTAAAAGCACCTAAATTCAATAATGGAAAATCTCTGAATCGTAAATATTCAGAGTAGTCTAAATTACGAGCTAATAAAAAGTAACGGTTTTTGTTTTCGCGTGCCAAACGTAACTTGCGCTTGTATTCTGCTGATGATTCATTATTAAAACTAGCTAGCGAATCACATAAAGACTCTACAAATGCTTCGTAATTCTGATTGGACGGTGCTACTAAATCAATACGAATATCATATTTAGGGACAGAAGTTGCCAATAAACTTCCTCCTACAGAATAAACATTTCCACGATTTGCCGGAATGACATCATCTTTTATTGTGCGATCATCGGCAAGGCTACGATAATGTTCTCCCTGCACAAATTGAATAGTTACCAATTTATACACCACCAAAAGCGCAAAAACGAACATCACTCCAGAAGTGAAGTATAGCTTGTTCATTATAGACTTTTCAGTTGATTGCATTGAATTAATTAGATTTAGATTTAATGATGATTTTAAAAGGTGGATTCGATGACGGCTTGATACCTTGCCCCGATAAGCGCATTCGTATGACCGACTCCATTTTGAGTTCCATTAATTGCGAACGTGTAGCCACATATGTAGAACGGTAGGCTTTGACCTGTTCATTGAGTCTTGCTATTTTATATACTTTACTGTCTGCATTATGAGAACTGGCGATCATTATAAGTGCAAGTGCTAAAAAAAAGAAAATTAGACGCCAATTTTTAAAAGCTCCATCGCTAACGAGAAAGGTTCCTTTTAAAATATTGTACATCTTGTTTTTCATCTGTTAATCTGAGTTTAACTTTTCGGCAATTCTTAGTTTAGCACTGCGTGCTCTATTATTTAGTTTTATTTCTTTTGCATCTGGAACAATCAAACCGCCTACTTTTTTTAGAGGTACATCAAAATTTCCAAATACATCTTTTTCCGGCTCACCTTCAAATAATCCATTTCTAATAAACCGCTTTACCAAACGGTCCTCTAACGAATGATAGGATATCACACTTAACCGTCCACCGTTATTTAATAATTCTGGCATTTGCAATAAAAACTCTTTCAAAACTTCAATTTCCTGATTCACTTCTATTCTAATCGCTTGATATATTTGTGCTAAAATCTTATTTTCTCTTCCTTTAGGTAAATATTTATTCAAAACAGCCTTCAACTCAAAGGTTGTTTCAATTGCTTTTTCAGCTCTCGCCGCTACTATAGTTTTTGCCAAGGCTAGAGATGTTCTTAACTCTCCATACTGCCAAAACACACGTTTTAATTCTTCTTCTTCATACGTATTGACCAATGAATAGGCAGAAAGCACATCTTGTTGGTTCATACGCATATCTAATTGCGCATCAAAACGAATCGAAAACCCCCTATCAGCTTCATCAAATTGATGGGAAGAAACGCCAAAATCAGCTAAAACTCCATCAACAGATTTAATACCGTGAAATCTCAAAAAGCGCTTGACATGCCTAAAGTTTTCATTGATTAATAAAAATCGAGGATCATCTATAGTATTTAAAAGAGCGTCTTTATCTTGATCAAAGGCGATCAACCTGCCTTTTGGACCTAAAGATTCGAGTATTTTTCTACTGTGACCACCACCTCCAAACGTCACATCCACATAAACACCATCCTCTTTTATGTTTAAACCTTCAACAGTGTCGTTGAGTAATACAGGGTTATGATAATCCATCGGCATCGTCTTGTCCCATTACATCTTCAGCTAAGTCTGCAAAATCATTTGCAGCATCGTCAATGGCTTTTTCATACTTATCTTTATCCCAAATCTCAATGATATTTACGGCCGATGTCACTACAATTTCTTTAGAGATCCCCGCAAAGCCTACAAGGTCTTTTGGAATCAATAAACGTCCCGAAACATCTAAGTCTATTGATTTTACTCCAGCTGTAAATCGTCTGATAAAATCATTGTTTTTCTTTTTGAAACGGTTGAGCTTGTTAACATTTTGCATCATAGATTCCCACTCTTGCATTGGATACAATTCCAAACATGGCTGAAAAACGGCACGCTTCAAGACAAACCCTTTTTCCATAACGGAAGCCAGCTGTTTTTTAAACGCAATAGGCAGCATAAGCCTTCCTTTTGCATCTACTTTACATTCATATGTTCCAATTAGCGTATTCACTTGTAGTATTATGATTTACTATATTATTGAATTCAAAGCTAAAAAATATTTACCACAATTTACCACAATTTACCACAATGTTAATAAATTTCTATAAACGGTAAATTATACCGACAAACTGCATTAAATCTTAATGTATACTTAAGAAAATCAACGACTTATAAAGTGGTAAGAGCTATTAACAAAAGATTGTTAATAGCTCTTTTTGGTGTTATACTAGATTTTAATAGGGGTTGAAAACGTTCAAATCAATTGATGGATCCCTTTAAAAATTCAAAATTTTCTAAATTAAATTGTGTAGATTTGCCAGAGACCAATTTTTTATGTGAATATGAATTATAGTTTAAAACAAGAAGGTAAATTCAACTATGTTGAAATCGGTGAAGGACAGCCAATTATAATTCTTCATGGACTGATGGGTGGCTTGAGTAATTTTGATGGCGTTGCAGCGTTTTTTAGCAAAAACGGCTACATGGTTGTACTTCCTGAACTTCCTTTATATTCATTATCTTTACTAAAAACAAATGTTAAAAGTTTTTCAAATTACCTAAACGACTTTATTGAGTTTAAGGGCTACAAGGATGTGATCCTTATTGGAAATTCACTAGGAGGCCACATTGGACTGTATTACACAAAATTATACCCTAAAGAAATGAAAGCTCTTATAATCACAGGCAGCTCTGGGCTCTACGAAAGTGCAATGGGCAGTGGTTATACAAAAAGAAGTGACTACGAAGTAATGAAAGCGAAGGCACAAGAAGTGTTTTACGACCCTGAAGTGGCTACCAAAACCATCGTTGACGAAGTTTATGACACTGTAAATGACCGTGGTAAACTTGTCAAAATACTTGCCATCGCTAAGAGCGCCATACGTCACAATATGGCTAAGGATCTCCCTGAAATCACGGTACCAACTTGTATCGTATGGGGTAAGAATGATATAGTAACCCCTCCAAATGTTGGTGAGGAGTTTAAAAAACTACTCCCTGATTCAGAATTATTTTGGATTGACAAATGTGGTCATGCAGCGATGATGGAGCATCCCGACCAATTTAATAAAATCGTATTTGAGTGGCTTACAAAAAGAGGTCTCTAAAATTAAATTGCTATGCAAATTAAATCTGCTGAGTTTGTGATAAGCAACCAAGAGGTTGCCAAATGTCCCACAAATAAATTACCCGAATATGCTTTTATAGGACGCAGTAATGTTGGTAAGTCATCGCTTATAAACATGCTAACCAATCAAAAAAGCTTGGCAAAAACATCTGGAAGACCTGGCAAAACACAACTGATAAATCATTTTTTAATAAATAAAAACTGGTTTTTAGTAGACCTGCCTGGCTATGGTTATGCACGCGTTTCAAAATCAGCTAAAAAAACATTTCAAAAGTTTATTACAGCTTATTTTAGAGAGCGTAAACAACTGATCTCGGCATTTGTTTTGGTTGATATTCGCCATGCACCCCAAACAGTTGATTTGGCCTTCATGCAATGGCTGGGAGAACATAACATTCCATTCTCGATCATTTTCACGAAAGCAGACAAACTTCGCCCAAAAGCGATAGAAGATCATATTACCAAATACAAAAATATTCTTTTAGAGTCTTGGGAAGAATTTCCTAATTATTTTATTACCTCATCTACAAATTACTCTGGAAAAGATGCATTATTAAATTATATAGACACGATAAACGAAGAGCTTGTCAATTCCTCTAGTAAATTACCTTTTCAATAACAGATCCTGTAGCACCACTTGGAAAAGCAATTCCTAAAAGTGCCGAAATTGTAGGAGCAACATCTGTTACACTCGTGCGGTCATAAGTTTTACCTGGCTGAATTCCGTTGCCATAAAACAACAACGGCACATGTGTATCATAGTTATACCCAGATCCGTGCGTTGTTCCTTTTGGCCCATATGAAATTACACCCGATTCGAGGGTATACAAGACGTCTCCAGAAAGTTTTTGATGATAGCCATTCTGAAGCATCTTTTCCATACCATCTTTGAAGTAATGTGTTTGCATAGTTGTAGCTGTATAAGCCTTTTTTATGTGGGGATAACTGATGATTTGATTGACAACAAATTTTTGCACATCTTCTAAATTGATTTTTAATGCTGCAATCCGTTCCTGATTTAAAAAAACCTGATTATTACTGATTTTTTTTACAAGGTCTGAAACACCATATTTCTTTTTAAGGCTTAGATACAAGGAAGCAAAACTATTTTCTGGAACATACCCGCTAGGCATATGAATATCGGTTAGATAAGAAGGCACATCTGCAGCTCCGTGATCTGAAGTTAAAAACAAGGTGTAGTTTCCTGCCCCCACCTTGACATCTAAATAGTTAAGCAAACGCTCTAGCTCTAAATCTAAACGCAAATAAGCATCTTGCAGCTCTACCGAATTGACACCAAAATCATGTCCAATATAATCTGTTGAAGAATAGCTTACGGTTAGAAAATCAGTGAAATTGTCAGTACCTAAATTTTCGCCGTCAACGGCAGCCATTGCAAAATCTGTAATCATTGTATTTCCAAAAGGCGTATTTTTAATAATGTCGTACCCCCCATTTAATTCCTTCAATGCATTTAAATCATAAGGGAATTCCGCCGTTGCTTTTCCTACAAAACCTTTTTCATAATCCGATGCATCAGGGCCACTTTCGTTATATAGGTTAATATCATAAAGTGTATTCCATGTCTTTAAATACGCTGCTATTTTAGAAGGGGCATTAAAATTCTGAACCCATTGTGGAAGTGTGTCCATATAATAGGAGCTTGTCATCCATTTACCTTCATTTAATCCCTCAAACCAATAGGCTCCATTGGCAGTGTGTCCAGATGGAAACACTGCTCCACGGTCTTTTATAGAAACGCCTATTGTTTTACCTTTCATTTGTGTAAACAATCTGTTTTGATCGGCTAGCGTTGTTACTTTCATATTGTGAGGAGACACTTGTCCATATTTTGCAGCTGCACCAACAGGCGTATACGCTTTATCCGTTGTACAATAAACGGTTGAACCTGTCTCTTTATCATACCAACTATTCCCAATGATTCCGTGCCCACTTGGCGTGGCACCTGTAAAAATTGAAGCATGGCCTGGACCTGTATAAGTAGGAATGAAATTATAGTGGTGGTTGTTACAACTATACCCTTGATCTATTAGCCTTAAAAAACCGTTAGAGGTATATTTATTTTTGAAACGATTCAAATAATCGAAACGCATTTGATCAACAACCACGCCTATTACCAGTTTTGGCTGCGAAGTGCTTTGACCCAAACTAATGGAAGTTGAATGATCCGAATTATTTTTACAAGAAAAAACTCCTAAGAATAAAAAAAAGTAAATACTATTTTGAAGCTTCATAATAAGATTTGTTGAGCATCAAAAATACATTTTTTTAATGATTCCATTTTAATAAGGATAAATTAATGGTTAGATTTTTTTACTTTAGCAGCAATTATAATTGTATGAACTACCTTCACAATATTGGGTCTTATTTTTTAATGATTGGCGAAATGTTTCGCAAACCGACTAAATGGTCTGTTATGAAACAATTGATCCTCAAGGATGTTGAAGATTTAATTGTTGGCTCTATTGGTATTGTAGCTTTTATATCTTTTTTTGTTGGAGGGGTTGTTACCATACAAACGGCTCTTAACATTAATAACCCACTGATCCCAAAGTATCTTGTAGGTTTTGCGACACGACAATCTGTTATTTTAGAATTTGCGCCTACTTTCATTTCTGTTATTATGGCAGGAAAAATGGGGTCTTTTATTACATCTAGCATCGGAACTATGCGCGTTACAGAGCAAATTGATGCCTTGGAAGTAATGGGAATCAACTCTGTAAATTACCTAGTATTTCCTAAAGTTATTGCACTTTTACTGTATCCTTTTGTGATTTCTATAGCTATGTTTTTAGGGATTATTGGCGGTATGGCTGCCTGTGTCTATGGTGGGTTTTCAAGTTTTGAAGATTATGTGACTGGAGTTCAAATGGACTTTATTCCATTTCATATGGCCTATGCATTTATTAAAACATTTGTTTTTGCATTTTTACTAGCCACGATCCCTTCTTTTCACGGCTATTACATGAAAGGTGGCGCATTGGAAGTTGGCAAAGCAAGTACGACGGCCTTTGTTTGGACTAGTGTATCTATTATCCTCTTAAATTATATTTTAACTCAAATGTTACTAAGCTAATGATTGAAGTCAAAAATTTACATAAATCATTTGAAGGTTCTAAAGTACTGAAAGGGATCTCTACCGTATTTGAAGCTGGAAAAACAAACCTCATCATTGGGCAAAGTGGTTCCGGAAAAACAGTCTTACTAAAGTGTTTGCTCGGACTTTTTGATTATGAAGAAGGCAGTATTGCTTATGATGAAAAAATATTTTTAAGCCTTTCAGATAATGAAAAAAGAACCTTACGTTCGCAAATAGGCATGGTGTTTCAGGGAGGAGCTCTTTTTGACTCATTAACAATTGCTGAAAATGTCATGTTTCCTTTAAGAATGTTTACTAAACAATCGCAAAGTGAAATGGAAGACCGTGTAAACTCTGCTTTAAAACGTGTAAATCTAAAAGATGCACACAACAAAATGCCGAGTGAGGCATCTGGCGGAATGCAGAAACGAGTTGCAATTGCAAGAGCCGTGGTTAATAATCCTAAATATTTATTTTGTGATGAGCCCAACTCTGGTTTAGATCCCAAAACAGCCATCGTAATTGATAATTTAATTCAAGAAATTACCCAAGAAAACAATATTGTAACAGTCATTAACACTCATGACATGAATTCTGTCATGGAAATCGGTCAGAATATTGTCTTTCTAAAAGACGGACTTAAAGCTTGGGAAGGCAGCAAGGATACCATTTTCAAAACAGATAATGAAGTTGTAACCGATTTTGTTTACTCTTCTAACTTATTTAAAAAAGTTCGTAAAATGTATTTAGAAGACCACTAATTACTGATCACCTCAATATTATTTATCTGAAGTTCTTGTTCAATCCAAGTTTTTAAGGCTTGGTCTCTAATTACTACAAGACTATCCGATAAGGCAGAATTCCATTGTATTTTAACCAATTTAATAGTATCTGCATTCCTAAAATTTGAAGAGGCTAGCATTTTTGCATATCCAAAAAATTCTAAGTCAGAGAACTGAATTTTAGCATCTTTAGAAAGATTTAAAAACACATCCATATCCATTTCACTTTTCTGAGAACTGAGCGTAAGTTTCAGACTGTCAATAGTCATTTCTTTGGACGCAATGACACTATCTCGTTTTTCAATCTTATCAATTGATATATCATAGAGTTCCAGAATTTTATCGGTACTTCTATTTTTATTCCCGTTAATAACCAAGCTAAAATCTTGAAGATACTCATAACCTTTCAGCTCGTTGATTAAGTCTGATTTGGTGGCCTCCGTAATTTCACCATTAAAGTTTAGTGTTATTTTTTTGGCATTCGTATCCATTTTTTCACGTTGAAGCCAAAGATTATCGTTTTGATTGATTTCGGATTCTAAATATGTTTTATAATCCAGTTCATATCGTGTTTCTTGCAATACATCATAAAAAGTCCATCCAGCAGGAAGCATAGCGGCCACAGCTAATATGGTCACAATACGAGCAATGTTTTTTCGACGTTGAGAATTGGCATACTTTAACATTGGAAATCTCAGAATCTTTAAAACTATGAAGGTAGCTAAAGCAATAAAAATCGTGTTAATTGTAAACAAATACATGGCACCAAAAAAGTAATCAAAATTACCTTGAGACAAACCATAACCTGCTGTACATAACGGAGGCATTAAGGCTGTGGCAATTGCCACGCCGAAAATTACACTTGCGACCGTCCCTTTTTTAGTTCTTGCAATGATGAGTGCTAGTCCACCGAAAAATGCGATAAGTACATCTCTAATATCCGGTTTTACACGACCTAATAATTCAGAATTATCTTGGCTTAGAGGGAATAGGTAAAAAAACAAAAAGGCGGTTAGCAAACTCAATACGAGCATGGTTGCTAAATTGATCAAAGACTTTCTTAAGGTGTCAATATCATTAATAGCGATGGATAATCCAATTCCAAGTATTGGACCCATAAGCGGAGATATTAACATCGCTCCAATAACCACTGCAGTCGAATTGGCATTTAACCCTACAGAGGCTACAAAAATAGAACAAATCAATATCCAAGCAGTAGCGCCTTTAAAAGAAATATCCGATTTTATAGCGGCTATTGTCGCTTCTCTATCCGTATCGTGTCTAAAATCTAAGAGTTCAATTAAAAAGGTTTTCAACGAGACCAAAAGTCCTTTAGCATCTTCTTTAACCGCAGTTTTTGATTGCTCTGTTTTAACGTTTTCTAACTCTTGATTTAGATTATTATCCATAATTAAATGTGTTGATCTCCAAATTTATCCTTCACGCGTTTGCGTAATTCTTTAATGTCTTGGTCTTTACTCTTCGGAAAGATAAGTAAAATTTCTTTTTCTTCCACAACTATAAAATCATCTAAACTGTCAAGAACTACTATTTTATTCGTGTCAGTTTTGATCAAGTTTCCAGAAGCATTTTCAGCTAATAAACGTGCATTAACGATCGCATTTTCGGTTGGTTGATCAGTTATTTTATCATACAAACTTCCCCATGTCCCTAAATCATTCCAATCAAAATTAGCGGGGATTACATATACATTTTCACTGGGTTCCATAATAGCATAATCGACAGAAATATTTTCTGCTTTTTTATAATTATCAGACACAAAAGCAGCTTCTGTTTCTGTATTATAGTCGTTCAGTCCATTTGCAAAAAGCGAGTGTAATTTTGGTTGATGTGTTTCAAAAGCTTTCAGCACACTGGCAGTAGACCAAATAAAAATACCACCATTCCAAAGAAAATTTCCCTGTTGCAAAAACTTTTTGGCAGTTTCATAATTTGGTTTTTCCCGAAACTGAAGTACTTTCTTTTCAGAGTTCTGACTGGTTTTGTCATATTCAATATATCCGTAACCTGTATTTGCAAAGGTTGGTTGGATTCCTAAGGTCATCAATACATCTGAATTTTCAGAAAAATCAAATGCACTTTGAAGATTCGAAATAAATGCCGATTCATCCTCAATCCAGTGATCACTTGGTGCTACAACCATAACAGCCTCTGGGTTTTGTTTGTGAATTTTTAAAGATGCCATTAAAATACAAGGTGCCGTATTTCGCATAGCAGGCTCAGAAATAATTTGATTTTTATTAATTTGAGGCAATTGCTCAAGCACCAAATCGCAGTAACGCTCATTGGTTAAAATGAAAATATTTTCTTTTGGAATCAAGCCTTCTAAACGAGATGTGGTTTTCTGTAAAAGCGTTTGACCCGTTCCAAGCATATCGTGAAATTGCTTTGGAAACGATTCATTACTTACTGGCCAAAACCGAGAGCCAACGCCACCGGCCATTATAATTGCATAATAATTTTTATTCATCTTCATTTACTTATTAATGAACTCGTTTAAACTTTTTCAATAAGTTCAACTTCGGCATTGGGGTTAAAAACATATAACCGTCCTGAAGATAGTTCTGTGCATTCAAACCGTGTTCGTCTTTTCGGGCCTTTTCGAAACAATTTCCCATTGTAAAATTGAAACGTAGATCCTTCAGGCACTTCAAAGATAAATGTTTTTCCGTTAGGAGCATCGTATTGCTTGAGTTTCAAAGCTAAAACAGGGTCTGAGTCGCTACTTGCTTTTGGATTTTTGAAATGCATCGCTAATAACGGTAATACATCATTAGGGAATACTTCAGGGCGTATAAAGGGCAGCATTAAATGCTGAAAAACCGATTTCCATTCAAGTCCGTGCGGCTTGATCATTTTTCCGTAGGTTTTATAGGCTTCAAAGTGGGCGATTTCATGGATGAGGGTAATTAAAAATCGATAGATATTTAAATTGGAGTTGATGCTGATTTGATGGTTTCCATTTGGCAAACGTCGGTAATCTCCATGACGTGTTTTACGTTCTCTCTTGATTTTAACCACTAAATTATCATGGATCAATAACTGTGTTACTTGATCAAAAGAAGCTGGTGGAATAAAATCTTGTAAGGCATCAACCATAAATCTAAAAATTACATCCGCTCAGGCACCTGAATTCCTAACAGACTGAACGCATTTTTGATGGTCGTAGCAACGGCTTGCGATAGCTGTACTCTGAATCTAATTTCGGAAGCGCTTTCTGCACCCAAAATAGACACATTTTGGTAAAAAGAATTAAATTCTTTTACCAAATCATAGGAGAAATTTGCCACTAAAGCAGGACTGTAATTAGCAGCTGCCTGTTGGATCACTTCAGGAAATAAATGTAATTGTTTCAAAAGTGATTTTTCTTTGTCATGCAACGCATACTTTAAAGAAGTATCGCCCTTTGTTTCTACGGGTGATTTTCTTAAAATAGCTTGAATTCGTGCATAAGTATATTGTATAAATGGCCCTGTATTTCCTTGAAAATCGACAGAGGCTTGAGGGTCAAATAAAATTCGTTTTTTAGGATCGACTTTCAGAATAAAATATTTCAATGCGCCTAAGCCAATCGTTTTGTAGGTTTCAGATTTTTCACTGTCTGAATAGCCTTCTAGTTTTCCTAATTCTTGGGAGATAGCTTTTGCAGTAGAAGCCATTTCGACAATTAAATCGTCTGCATCCACCACAGTTCCTTCACGACTTTTCATCTTTCCACTCGGTAAATCAACCATACCATAGCTTAGATGTGTCAAGTTTTTAGCCCAATCAAATCCAAGTTTTTTCAAAATCAGAAACAAGACTTTAAAATGATAATCTTGCTCATTTCCTACGGTGTAAACCATTCCACCTACATCCGGAAAATCTTTTAAGCGTTGGATAGCGGTTCCAATATCTTGAGTCATATAAACCGCGGTTCCATCAGCTCTTAAAACAATTTTTTCATCCAATCCATCGGAGGTTAAATCACACCAGACTGACCCGTCTTCTTTTTTAATAAAAACGCCACTTTGAAGTCCTTCTTGAATAAATGACTTTCCTAATAAATAGGTTTGACTTTCATAATAGTAGCTGTCAAAATTGACTCCTAATGCCTTATAAGTCACTCCAAATCCGGCATAAACCCATGCGTTCATTTGTTCCCAAAGAGAAACCACAGCGGCATCACCTGCTTCCCATTTTACAAGCATTTCCTGTGCTTCTAATAAAATAGGTGCTTGTGCTTTGGCCTCGTCAACAGAAAGTCCTTTTGATTCTAAGTCTCTAATTTCTTCTTTATAAACTTGATCAAATTTTACATAGTAGTTTCCAACTAGCTTATCCCCTTTGAGTCCTGTAGATTCTGGAGTTTCATTATTTCCATAACGCTGCCAAGCCAACATACTTTTACAAATATGAATCCCACGATCATTAATAATTTGAGTTTTGTAAACCTTTTTTCCAGAGGCTTTCAAAATTTCCGACACACTGAATCCTAAAAGGTTGTTTCTTATATGTCCTAAATGGAGGGGTTTATTGGTGTTTGGAGATGAGTATTCAACCATCATTGCTTCATCTAACGATGGGGTTACAAAACCAAATGTAGGGTTTGCACATACTGTTTGAAATAACGTCATGAAGTAGGCATCAGAAAGTACCAAATTCAAAAAGCCTTTGACAACGTTGTAACCAACAACTTCGTCAACATGTTCACACAGATACGCCCCTAAATCTTCTCCTAATTGAGCTGGGTTCATTTTTATGGTTCGTAGCATTGAAAAGGTGACCACTGTAATGTCACCCTCAAAATCCTTGCGAGTTGCCTGAAATTCAACCGTTTCTAAAGGGGTATTGTAAAGCGTCTCAAACGCTTGTTTTATATGTTGTGATAAAGATTCCTGAAGTGTCATTTTATATCTGATTTCAGCTGCAAAGATACATTTTTTTTAATCCTAATTTGAGGGAGTTTTTGGCAAAAATACTTCGGCCATCATGCAACGTGCACTACCTCCGCCACAAGTTTCAATTGTATGTAGTGAACTTGATATAAGCGTCGCATGTGCTTCTAATAACTGTACTTGGGCTGGTCTTAAGGAATCAAAAGCGGACTGGCTCATTACCAAATAGCTATGGTCCTCGGCACCTTTGAGTTGTAGCATATTTCCTGCAAAGTTGTTGACTTGATCTTCTGAGATTTCAATCACTTTTTTTCCGTCTTCATGAAGGTGTTTAAGAAGATTTTTTCGTTCTTTTTTATCGTCAATACTTGCCAAACAAACCACTGCAAACGTAGTGCCTAAACACATCATTACGTTTGTATGGTAAATGAGTTCACGCTTGTCATTGACTGTTTGATACGCTGAAAAGACGACTGGAGTATATTCAAAATCTTCACAAAACTCGATAAATAACTCTTCATCAGCTCTTGCAGAGAGTGCACAATAGGCTTTTTGGTTGTCGCGATCTAATAAAATACTACCTGTTCCTTCCAAATAAAAACCATCAGCTTCTGCTTCCGTATAATCGATGACTGTTTCAATCTTGAAACCTTCCGCCTCTACAGCTTCTAAAATCGAATCCTTACGTTCGAGACGTCGATTTTCAGCAAACATAGGATACAATCCAATCGTACCATTTTCGTGGAATGATATCCAGTTATTTGGAAAAATTGAATCAGGGGTATCAAAATCTTTAGTGTCTTCTACTACAATCACTTCCACACCTGCTTTTTTAAGTTTTGAAACCATGGTGTCAAATTCTTTAGCAGCCATTGCATTTACTGTTTCAGGAAGGGTATTATCTGATGTTTTTTGATAAAAATTATTCACAGCTGTTTGTTCGTTCATACGAAATTGAACAGGACGAATCATTAGAACTGTATTGGTAGTTTGTGACATTTTAGTTTCTGTTTAAAGGAAGGGTTGAACAACGAAGCAAACCTCCTTGTTTAGATATTTCGGCATAAGGCACTTTTTCAACTGTAAACCCCTGAGCTGTAAGCCAAGTATTTAAGCGTATGAAATTTTGTTCTGAGATTACAACATCTTTTGAAATAGAAAACACATTGCAATTCATTTGAGACATTTCTTCTTGAGTTGCTATAAAAACATTGTCCTTTCCAAAAAAGTGAAGCAACCATTCAAAATCGGATTTATCTAAAAACCCTTGGTCATGGATCAAGACTTTTCCATTTCCTAAAGGTTGAAAACAACAATCTAAATGCAGTGCATTTTCAAGTGGATTTGAATTTGATTTGCGAAGTTCAAACGTTTTAACTGTTTTTAATGGGAATAGTTTTTGAATTGCTTCCGCTGCCTGAAGGTTGGTTCGGGCTGTTATATAATCCGCGTAATCACTACCTGAATAGACACCAATAAAAATATAATCATCACATAAAATAACATCACCGCCTTCTACATGACAGTCTTCGGGCAGCTCAATGAGATCCTCTGGATTGATATTCTTTAAGAGAACTTCTAATGCTTCGTACTCTTCGGCACGATCTGGAAGAATATTGGACTTAATAAACTTGTTATCAATCACAAAGGCAATATCTCGCGCGAATATTTGATTGCAATTTTCGATGATGCTTGGTCGAAAAACTTCGACTTCATATTTTTGAAATACAGCCATTACGGCAGACATTTCATGTTGCATATCAGCTTCAGTCGGATAGGTACCCGCTAAAACATGTGATAAACTGTTGGGATCGTAACAACTTTTTGCGGAAGGAACGGGTCCATTGCTTTGCGCCGTCCCAAAAAGAACCGCTTTTAAACGTGCATACTCATTATTGACATGAAGTTTCAGCATTTTTTACAGTCCTTTAGTAGGTTGAGGTTTATTTGGCTACGGATTTAAATGAACGAAAAGTACTTCCTGTGTAAATTTGACGTGGTCGACCAATGGGTTCTTTACGCAAACGCATTTCGCGCCATTGCCCGATCCAACCTGGAAGGCGTCCTAAGGCAAACATTACAGTAAACATTTCTACGGGAATGCCCATCGCACGATAGATAATTCCTGAATAAAAATCGACATTAGGATATAATTTTCTATCTACAAAATAGGGATCAGTTAATGCCTCTTGTTCTAGTCCTTTGGCGATGTCCAAAATTGGGTCTACAACTCCTAAATCATTTAAAACTTCGTCTGCAGTTACTTTGATAATTTTTGCGCGCGGATCGAAATTTTTATAAACTCTGTGTCCAAAGCCCATCAATCTGAAAGGATCGCTTTTATCTTTGGCTTTAGCCATGTATTTTTTAGTATCTCCGCCATCTGCTTTGATCGCCTCTAGCATTTCTAGAACAGCTTGATTAGCACCGCCATGAAGGGGGCCCCAAAGCGCCGAAATTCCTGCTGAAATAGAGGCAAATAAACCTGCATGCGAGGATCCTACGATTCGAACCGTAGAGGTCGAACAGTTTTGTTCATGATCGGCATGAAGGATGAGTAGTTTATTTAAAGCCTTTACCAATACTTCATTTTGAACATATTCTTCATTGGGTTGCTTGAACATCATTTTCAGGACGTTTTCTACATATCCCAAAGAGTTGTCTCCATAATCTAATGGCAGTCCTTGCTTTTTTCGCATGGCCCAAGCCACCAACACAGGAAATTTTCCTAAAATACGTACCACTGAATTGTACATGTCTTCAGATGAATCAACATTAACTGAACTAGGGTTAAAAGCCGTTAGCGCACTAGTCAATGACGATAATACACCCATTGGATGCGCCGATTTTGGAAACGCATCTATAATTTTTCTGATATCGTCATCTACAATCGATTCCGATTTGATATCTGCATGAAATTTATCTAAAGCTTCTTTAGTAGGCAATTCTCCAAAAATCAATAAATAAGCGACTTCTAAGAAATCCGCTTTTTCTGCCAATTCCTCGATAGAATACCCTCTATATCTAAGGATTCCCTTTTCTCCATCTAAAAATGTAATTTCACTTACACATGAACCAGTGTTTTTAAAACCTGGATCAATGGTTGTCACCCCACCAGTAGTCGCTCTTAACTTACTGATATCAATGGCGACTTCATTTTCAGAACCTACAAAAGTTGGGAATTCATGTTTTTGACCGTTGACTTCTAAGATTGCTTTATTTGACATTTGTAGGGATTTATTATTTATGCTATTATAATGAGTAGCGAATTTACAAAAAAAAAATGTTTTAACAGAAAGCCTACTACAGAATCTCTGAGCAGATATTTGTTTTTAATTCGACTGAAATAAACCTAAAACTAATAACACAAAGCTAAAGTCATATTCAAAAAAAAAGACACCTTAAATAAGGTGTCTTTTTTATAAACTAAATTGTATTACTTAATTTTAAATGCTTTTTCTTGTGGAAAATAAGCTGTTTCACCCAATTCTTCTTCAATTCGAAGTAGTTGGTTGTATTTTGCCATACGGTCACTACGTGAAGCAGAACCTGTTTTAATTTGACCTGTATTTAAAGCTACTGCAAGATCGGCAATAGTATTGTCTTCAGTTTCTCCAGAACGGTGCGACATTACTGAGGTATACCCTGCATTGTGTGCCATGTTTACAGCTGCAATTGTTTCTGTAAGTGTTCCAATTTGATTTACTTTAATCAAGATTGAATTAGCTATGTTGTTTTCAATTCCTCTAGAAAGACGTTCTACATTGGTTACAAACAAATCGTCACCGACCAATTGTACCTTATCTCCAATTTTATCTGTAAGGTATTTCCATCCTTCCCAGTCATTTTCATCCATCCCATCTTCGATAGAAATAATTGGATAGTTAGCTGCTAATTCAGCTAAATAGTCTGCTTGTTGTTGGCTTGTGCGCACATTTCCTTTTTCACCTTCAAATTTCGTGTAATCATAGTGACCATCAACGTAAAATTCTGCAGCTGCACAATCTAAAGCTATCATTATGTCATCTCCTAAAGTATAACCAGCATTCTTAACTGCTTTTGCAATAGTTTCTAGGGCATCTTCTGTTCCACCTTCTAAGTTAGGTGCAAAACCTCCTTCATCTCCAACTGCTGTACTCAGACCTCTGTCATGTAATACTTTTTTTAGGTTATGGAAAATTTCCGTACCCATTTGCATGGCATGTGTAAAGTTTTTAGCCTTCACAGGCATTACCATAAACTCTTGAAATGCAATCGGCGCGTCACTATGTGATCCTCCGTTAATGATATTCATCATTGGAACTGGAAGTGTATTAGCACTAACGCCACCCACATAACGATACAATGGCATGCCTAATTCGGCAGCAGCGGCCTTAGCAGCAGCCAAGGAAACACCAAGTATAGCATTTGCACCAAGTTTTGATTTATTTGGAGTTCCATCTAAATCAATCATAATTTGATCAATTAAATTTTGTTCAAAAACAGAAACACCTAGAAGTTCCTGAGCAATAATTGTATTAACATTTTAAACTGCATACAA
>UPTG01000528.1_pt1 | contig 30865 bp, 34 predicted proteins | sample 2160121 | NCBI WGS metagenome assembly UPTG01 (sample SAMN06266255, study PRJEB28933) | marine metagenome | isolation source: Columbia River Estuary | place: USA:Columbia River Estuary, USA | collected 2014-07-27
TATTTGTCGGGAAACCGGCAGGTTATTGTGGGCAGCTCACATATGCTATGACAACAAAGCGTTGACGTATTTTAAAACTTTTGATCGAATACAACGCCCTTCATCGATTCTAACTGTTTTGCTATTCTGAGTACTGCATCACCAGGAAGTTTTCGAATTACCTCTCCGGTGTTTGTATCGGTCACCTGAACAACAAAACGCTTTGATGCTTCATCTACAGAAAAGTCCAAGCTTGTTGGCACTTTTTTGACGGCTTTGTTGATTTCACTAATCGCCTCTCGAATTTCAGCTGCATTTTCTGCTAGCTCGTTCACGGATCGGCTTTTTTTGTTGTCGGCAACTTTGCTAACCTCTTCAACAGTCACTTTAGGGACTGCTGGGGAGGGTGCCTTGGCTTGAGACGAACTTATTGTAGCTGGCGGCGGGACGTTGTTTCCGACGCTTATTTCATTGGCAGCCATAGTTATTACCTATAATCTCGGACCTTAAAAATCAAGGTCACCTAAAGGGCGATATCGATTGCGGTATCACCAAAAAAAAGTCCTGTCTAAAAGTTAATCGGCAGCACATTTTAAAACTTTAATAGCTTTGTTCATTTTTGTGAAGATCGTCCATAATCTATAAAGCATTGACTGTTCGCATCTGCTAGAAGGTATAATCTAGACTCTAAAGATTATCTACTCAGCCAATAGAGAAGTGGTTCCTTTGAAAGCTCGTCTTGTTAATACTATTGAAAAATTTACCGAGCACACAGGGCGGCTTGTGTCCTGGTTAACGGTAATTATGGTTGTTGCGGTAATAGTTGTCGTCATTACCCGTTACTTTTTACAGATGGGGTCTATAGCACTCCAGGAGTCCGTTACTTATTTGCATTGCACGGTGTTTATGCTGGGCCTTGCCTATACCCTAAAGCATGATGGCCATGTTCGTGTGGACATTTTTTATCGAGGCTATTCAGCCAAAACAAAAGCGCTGGTTAACTTTGTTGGTGGGGTTCTATTTTTGCTGCCTCTCTGCGGTCTTCTCTTTTTTGTTAGCTGGGATTATGTGTTGGCCAGCTGGGCGATTCGAGAGACCTCAGCGGAAAACAACGGCCTACCTTTTATATACTTACTCAAAACCTTGATGCTGATGATGCCGGTTCTTTTGTTCTTGCAGGGCCTGGCAGAAACAATAAAGAATGGTCTGATGCTTTATAGCGGCGAGTCCGTATTTCAGAATGATGCAGATTCAGAGGGGCCTGTTCTCTGATGGTTGAATTTATACCCTTGCTAATGTTTCTTGCCGTTTGTTTGGTGCTCATGGCAGGCTATCCGGTGGCAGCTTCTCTGGCGGGCACTGCACTTTTGTTCGCAGCGGTTGGTTCAATCACCGGCCATTTTGATTTAGCTTTTTTGCAGGCATTGCCAAATCGTTTATTTGGTACCATGGAAAATACTACCCTGATCGCCGTACCTCTGTTTATTTTGATGGGGGTAATGCTAGAGAAGTCACGCCTATCTGAAGACTTATTGGAGAGCATGGCCGACCTTTTTGGCAATTTTCGCAGCGGTTTAGGTATCTCCGTGGTTTTAGTTGGGGCTTTGCTAGCAGCAAGCACGGGTATTGTTGGTGCCACTGTGGTTACCATGGGTCTAATGTCACTGCCCACTATGTTGAAGCGGGGCTATAGTTCTTCACAGGCCACAGGGCTAATTGCGGCCACCGGTACTTTGGGTCAGATCATCCCACCCTCTATTGCTTTGGTACTTTTAGGAGATACCCTGTCCGGTGCCTATCAGCAGGCTCAACTCAATATGGGCATATTCACTCCAAAAACGGTATCCATTGGTGATCTATTTGTTGGCGCTATAGTGCCTGGATTGATATTGGTGGTTTTCTATTGTTTGTATCTGGTGACTTTTTCAAGGCCGGCGCCCATAACTCAAGATGAGACTGCGCCACTTAAAGGCAACCTGTCTCGCGCGATGAAAAACCTTATCCCACCCATTTTTCTCATTGTTACCGTCCTGGGTTCAATCCTTGCCGGTCTTGCCACACCTACAGAGGCTGCTGGTGTGGGTGCATTTGGTGCCACGGCGTTGGCATTTCTCAAGGGTCAACTGACTTGGGATAAGCTACGGGAGGTTGCGCAGACCACCACTAAGATCACGTCCATGGTGTTCTTCATCCTGATCGGTGCAGCCGTGTTTTCATTGGTATTTCGTGGGTTTGGTGGTGAAGAAATTGTCGAGCAATTCTTTACGAACCTTCCTGGCGGTATTGTTGCTGCGACGTTACTGGTTATGTTGGTGATTTTTGTTTTAGGCTTTATTCTCGACTTTATAGAGATCACCTTTGTTGTGGTGCCCATAGTAGCCCCCGTGCTGTTAGCCATGGGCCTTGATCCGGTGTGGTTGGGTGTGATGATTGCAATCAACCTGCAGACATCGTTTTTGACACCGCCATTTGGTTTTGCGTTGTTCTATCTTAGGGGCGTAGCGCCAGCCTCTGTGGAGACCTCAGACATGTATCGCGGTGTTATCCCGTTCATTATTTTGCAATTACTTCTGATGTTAATGCTGTCCATCTGGCCACAGTTGGCCACATGGCTTCCTGGACTGATGTATAACTAATTAAAGTTTTAACGCGGCAAATATCTCTTGTCGTAATGCTTCTGATTCATTGACAAGGTGGTGGTTTGCAGTGTCGATAACACTTAATGATGATGATGGAAATTTGTGCTTGAATCGTTCTAAGTTGTATACCCAATCAAGTGTTTTGTCATTGTTTCCCTGGATGATATGAAGGGGAAATTGACTGATTGGCAATTGTTTAAATTCCTTGATCCACTCATCCATTGCACCAACCCAGTCAGTAGGCACTCGTCTTGGCTGCATTGGATCAGTATCTTTTAAGAAGGCCAGAAATTCTTTATCCCAGGAGCTAGGCCTAAAGACCCTCTTGATAGATTTAACAAACCAGCGAGAGAGATGGTAAAGCAGGCGACTCTGGTTCCATCCCCAAGGCTGCAATAAAGGGGTCAGCAGGTTCAGCGTGGTAAATGGATAGCTGGAGAGAGTACTTTGAGTGAGCAGATGCTTCATTAGCACGGCGCCACCCATGCTTTGACCTATGCCATGCAGTGGGCCATCAAAATGAGTCTGTGCTAACTCTATTACGTCTTCCAGAGTCTTAACGTATTCAGAAAAGCTGCTAATTGAGCAGGGTGTCCCCGCAGACAAACCGTGACCCTTGGCATCAAAGCACAGGACAGTGAGCTTGCGGTGGAGAAGATCACGAATAAGATGACCATAAAGACCGATATGGTCCATGTAGCCATGGACCAAAACAACAGTGCCTTGGCTATTAGCAGGATGCCAGGCCATAACAGCTATCTCCCCGTTTGCAGTCGTACCTGCAGCAAGCGAGAGATCCTCTGCTGGTAATGGGAGCTGATAAAAATGTAGATACCGAGTTAAGGCTTGGTCTGTACAGCTACTGTTATTGGTCAGCGTACTGAACAGGGGCAATCCATCGCGCAGAGTGCGGATGGTTCTTTGATCAAGGGTACCACGCGAGCTATCCATGTATTGTTTCCAGATTCATCTCTGTGAGGTTAAGTCAAAAGCACTGTATTGTCACAATGTTTTCACTTAAGGAGCTAACGACTGGCGTTGCGAATTTAAGAATTGCCTGGCGCAGAAAGCAAAAACCCCAGGCCAAGGCCTAGGGTTTTCGTAGTCTGGTAACGCTAAGGTGTCGGTTATTCGTCTGTCGATAGGGAGATGTCGTAAACCCCAGCTTCCCGAGCTTGGTCAGAAATCTTAACAAAAATTTCAGTCTTCGCCTTGGGGTGTGAGCTAATAACAACTTTCGCCTCTGGCTTTTCTGCATGAAGGCGTTCAACGTTTGCTCTGACAGAACGGATATCAATTCGACGGCGATCCAAAGTAATTTCGTTACTTTCAGATACTCTAAACACAATATTAGTATTCAGCGAATCAGGCGGAGGCTGATCCGAGGTCGGTGGACGGCTTACACCGAGTCCAGATTCGTTGACAAATGAGGCTGTTACAATAAAGAAAATGAGCATGATAAAAACAACGTCAAGCATTGGTGTCATATCAATTTCGTTTTCTTCTTCTTCCCTACGTCTCTTTCCAAGCGCCATCTTTGCTCTTACCTTTGCGTAGCTAGTTTTAATCGAGTGTCGGCATTTTACTGATTTCCTGAGAAAATACTAGCATGGATAACGACAGACTTTTACACAATATATACTATTATATCGATTTAGAAACCAATTAGTGCGAACAAACAGTCACAACTGACAATCTATTTAAATAATGAGAGTTTAAATGCCTGAGTTACCCGAAGTTGAAACAACCCGAAGGGGCATTACACCATGGGTTTATAATCAAAGGATCCTGCGGCTGATTATACGCCAAGGATCACTCCGCTGGCCGGTACCAGATGAGATGCCGGAATTGGTAGAAGGCCAATTAGTGGTAGGAGTTTTTAGAAGAGCTAAGTATCTGATATTGAAATTAGAACAGGGATCAATGCTAGTGCATCTTGGAATGAGTGGCAGCCTGCGTGTAGCGAAGCCAGATACTCCGTGGCGCAAGCATGACCACATTGAGTTGCAGCTGGGCAACGGTGCTACGTTGCGCTATCACGACCCTCGTCGGTTTGGCGCCTGGTTATGGAGCGTAGGCGAGCATGATCAACTTGCGCACCTTGGCCCAGAACCACTGTCTAGTGACTTTGATGGAGAGAGATTATGGCAGATGGGGAAGGGGCGAAAAATGGCGGTTAAGCCTTTTATCATGGACAACAAGATTGTTGTTGGCGTTGGTAATATCTATGCATCGGAAGCCCTATTTCGCAGCGGTATTAGACCTAATAGAGCCGCTGGGCGTATTTCTAAAAAGCGATACTTAGCACTAGGTGAGCATATTAAGGATGTGCTTGCAGCTGCAATTGAGCAAGGGGGAACCACCCTGAGAGACTTCGTTAATAGTAGTGGGGAGCCCGGTTATTTTCAGCAAACACTCGCTGTCTATGGGCGTGGCGGCGAAGACTGTATTGACTGTGGTGGTGTGTTAAAAGACATACGCCTGGGGCAACGCAGTTCTGTTTTTTGCCCAAATTGTCAGCGTTAGGTTGTGATCAAAGCGCTAAAATTAGGCAAACTTCTTGATCAGGGCATCGCCAACATTAGCCGGGACAAACTTACTCACATCGCCTTTTAAGGACGAGATTTCTCGAACTAAAGATGAAGAGATATACGAAAACTTCTCGGCAGGAGTTAGAAAGATACTTTCGATGTCTGGGCTTAGCGCACGGTTCATATTAGCTAATTGAAATTCATATTCAAAATCTGACACTGCCCTCAGACCCCTCATCACAGCATCGGCTTCGCAGTCGTTGACAAAATTGACCAAAAGATAATCAAAGCCTTTAATTTCTACGTTTGGCAAATGTTGTAAACACTCGCCAGCAAGAGAGATTCGCTCATCGATATCGAAGAGAGGGCTTTTTTTCTGATTACTGGCGATTGCGACAATAATCTTGTCAAATAACTTAGATGCTCGCTCAATAAGATCAATGTGCCCGTTGGTTATCGGGTCAAAGGTACCTGGGTAAACGATAGTCTTCATTAATAAACTCCACTATTGCGCGCTGTCTTGGGGCGCATATTACTTAAATTACGCGCCTGACTCAATCCGTGAATATAGCATGTAGCGTACCCCGCTGGCGATTTTATCCTTTTCTATCCGCCAACTTGGTGGCGTGGCAAATAAGTTTTCTGTGGCTGGTAATTCACAGTAGATAAGTGCGTCAGGGGCCAACCAGCCATTACTTTCAAGCAAGGCGCAACTTTTTGTATGTAGAGTCTTTGAAAAAGGAGGATCGACAAACACTATATCAAACACGCGCCCAGAATTTTTGTGTTGTAGAAATTTAATGCTATCGGCATTAATAATAGAGAGATCTGCTCCCAATTCACTACTATTAGTGTGCAGCTGTTTAACAACTGTTGGGTTATTTTCCAACGCCGTGCACGTAGAGGCTCCTCGCGATAAGGCTTCGAAGCCTAAGATTCCTGAGCCAGCGTAAAGGTCAAGGCAATGAGCGCCATCGATATTAATTCCGAGCCAATTGAACAATGTTTCACGGATTCTATCGCCGGTAGGCCGCAAACCGGGAGCTTCAAGAAAAGAAATTTTACGAGAACGCCATTGACCGCCAATAATCCTAATACGGCCACCACCCTTTTCTTTAGGTTGGTTTTTCTTATTCGACAAATTGACTCCCTGATGTAGCTTCTTTTAACCACTTTTTTCGATGTAAATGTTAGGATACACCAAATTTAACTAACTGTAGCGACTGGATTTAAATGGAATCGAAGTCAACCAATGATAACAACCCTAAACCGGCTAAACGTTCCTTTCTCGATCGCTTTAAGCGAAATACCGAGACTGCTGATGAATCTAGGGCCGAGTCTGAAGAGTTACCTGAGCCTCAATCAAAGATATCTTTTGGCCAACGAATGCGTTCGGCACTTTCTCGAACAGGCGAAGGGATAGGCAGTCTATTTCTTGGGACCAAAGTTATCGACGAGGCTTTACTTGAGGAGCTAGAAACGTCTTTGATAATGGCGGATGTCGGTATTGAGACCACCACAAAGATTATTGCGGAGTTAACCAAGCAACTAGACCGAAAGTCCTTAAAAGACGGAGCGGCACTCAAAGAAGCGCTTTACGAAATATTATTGAACAAGCTTGCTGCCAGTGAAGGCGAGATTAATTTCGATGGGTGTGAGAAACCCTTCGTGATGTTTGTTGTGGGGGTCAATGGGGTGGGCAAGACGACCACTATTGGCAAGTTGGCAAGTCGACTCAAAAGTCAGGGGAAATCGGTCATGTTAGCTGCCGGTGATACGTTTCGAGCTGCGGCTGTTGAGCAGCTGCAAGTGTGGGGTGAGCGCAACGCCGTACCTGTGATTGCACAGCATACAGGGGCAGATAGCGCATCAGTAGTCTTTGACGGTATCCAGGCTGCTAAGTCTCGTGGCGCTGATGTCATTATTGCCGACACGGCAGGCCGTTTGCACAACAAAAGCAATTTAATGGAGGAGCTAAAGAAGGTTAAGCGTGTTGCTAGTAAGATTGATGAGCATGCTCCCCACGAAATTCTCTTGGTACTTGATGCAGGTACAGGACAGAATGCTGTGGCTCAGATGTCCGAGTTTAATCAGGTAGTGGGCGTGACTGGTATTGCGCTCACTAAGCTTGATGGAACAGCCAAGGGAGGTATTATATTTGCCCTGGCCGATAAGTTTTCTGTGCCAATTCGCTATATCGGTGTAGGAGAAGGGTTGGATGACTTGCAACCTTTTAATGCCAGTGAATTTGTTCAAGCACTGCTAAATGTAGAGGGATAAGACTTATTTCAATGATCCGTTTTGACAATGTCAGCAAGCGCTATGAATCTGGGTTAGACGCTCTGAAAAGAGTTAACTTCGAGCTTGAGGCTGGAGAGATGGCTTTCCTAACTGGGCCATCTGGGGCTGGTAAGAGCACGTTGCTTAAATTACTCATGCTCATGGAGCGACCTTCTTCGGGAACATTATTGATAAACGGGAAAAATCTAAATCGGTTGTCAAGATCATCCATTCCATCTTATCGACGCCAAATTGGCGTAGTTTTTCAAAATCATCAACTGCTTTCTGATAGGACAGTATTTGATAATGTTGCCTTGCCCTTGCAAATTTTGGGGTATCCCTCATCAGAAACTGGTCGCAGAGTGCGTGCAGCACTGGACGGTGTTGGGTTATTGGATAAAGAGGCGAAGAGCCCATTGACACTATCTGGTGGGGAGCAACAAAGAGTTGGCATTGCGCGGGCAGTGGTGCATAAACCTAAAATTCTTTTAGCAGATGAGCCTACGGGAAACCTAGATCCAAAATTGTCCGCTGAGATTATGTCTCTTTTTCGTCGCTTCCAAAGCGTCGGCGTTACGGTGTTGATTGCTACCCACGATATTAACCTGATAAATCGCCTTGATCACAGAATCATGTACCTCGAAGACGGCATAATGGCGGATAACGGGGTGTCACATGGCGGGGAGTAATAAAGCAAAAAGAGAAGCTCCATCGCGAGGAGCTAGAGACCAGAAAGTCAAACTCTCTGATCGTTGGAGAAGTTATAGGGCTCATCACAGCAGTACCTTGCGAACCACCCTTGCGAAAATTTTCGGTGAGCCTATTCAAACACTCTTAACCGTCGTTGTAATCGCCATTGCTTTGGCATTGCCCTCAGCCATGCTCTTAGTCTTGCACAATGTCCAACAGTTAGGCACTGGCATTGAGTCATCACAGCAAATGACAGTATTTGTTGAAAAAACTGCAACGAGATCGGCGATTGATCAACTTGGCGATGACATTGAGCAATTAGCACATGTCGCCTCAGTGACTTACATTTCTGAGGAGCAGGCGCTTGAAGAATTTAAGGCATCCTCTGGCTTTGGATCGGCATTGCAATATTTGGATAAGAATCCGCTCCCAGCAGTTTTTCTGGTACAACCTAAGTCAATAAACACCACTGATATCACCCATACTCAAGACTTGGTTACAGCCATTGCTGAATTAAACGCTGTTGACGAAGTTCAGATTGACATGCTGTGGATGCAGCGTCTACTGACTATTACGGAAATTAGTCAAAAGCTAGTGTTGGCTATCGGAATCGCTCTAGGCGTCGGTGTTTTGTTAGTGATTGGCAACACTATTCGACTGGCCATTCAAAGCCGCAGAGACGAAATAATTGTAGTTAAGCTTGTCGGAGGGACTGATGCCTATGTCCGTCGACCTTTTTTATACACTGGGCTTTTACTGGGTCTGTTAGGTGCAATGATGGCATCTTTAATGCTAGTTACATGTGTTGTTTGGCTAGGGCGATCTGTAAATGCGCTAGCCGACCTATATCAAAGTCAGTTTCATGTTGTAGGCCCTGGATTCTCTGGTATTCTGACTTTATGGATGATTGGCGCTTTGATCGGCGTAATGGGAGCCTGGGTGGCAGTTATGCAACATTTACGAGAAATTGAGCCAAAATAAAGTAAATTTGAGCCAAATAAGCCCTTAACCCGTATTCTGCCTACCTTTTAATGAACTTTTTAAGGTTTTGAACCACTAAACAATTAATGTTATTATAATCGACCAGCGACTTTAAGAGGAAGTCATGAACAAAGCACTTCAAACAATGGAATGGATGACCCCCGGCGCGAACTTGAATGCCTACATTCAAGGGACGGCGACTGTGCCTATATTATCTCTGGATGAGGAAAAATCTTTAGGCGAAGCTTTGTACTACGAAGACGACTTGGACGCTGCACGAAAATTGGTTATGTCGCATTTGCGATTTGTTGTACATATTGCTCGTTCTTACAATGGCTATGGGTTACCTCTGGCTGATCTTATTCAAGAGGGTAATGTTGGCCTGATGAAGGCCGTACGACGATTTAATCCTGAAAAAGGAGTGCGGGTAGTTTCTTTTGCGGTGCATTGGATCAAAGCTGAAATTCACGAATTCATTCTGCGTAATTGGCGTATTGTTAAAATTGCTACGACCAAGTCGCAGCGCAAATTATTCTTTAACTTAAGAAGTGCCAAAAAAGAACTGCAATGGCTTTCAGCGGATGAAGCTAAGGCTGTTGCTGAAGATTTAGGCGTAGAAGTTAAAGACGTCATGGAAATGGAGATGCGTCTGACATCTAGGGATGCGACGTTTGATGCTCCGGCAGATGACGACGAAGACAGCGTTGCGTATTCACCATCACTGTACCTCGAATCTAAGGGTGCAGATCCGGCAGAGCTTATCGAAAACGATGATTTTGAAGATGATAACAATTCCCGTCTCGCAGAGGCCGTGAACAGTCTTGATGATCGTAGCCAGTCTATCCTTCAACGCCGTTGGTTGGATGACAAAAAAGCAACCTTGCATCAGTTGGCTGATGAATATGGTGTTTCAGCTGAGCGTATCCGCCAGCTTGAAAAGAATGCCATGAAGAAAGTTCGTCTATTAATGGAAGCCTAACTTAATAAACCACTATGACAAGCCGCGCTTAATAATGTGCGGCTTTTTTATTGCTATGAATAAAATACTCTGGTTAAGACTCATTGCTATAAGCGGCGCTCTCTCGGTTACATTTGGGGCTTTCGGCGCCCATGGGCTTGAAGATCGACTATCAGCATCTTATCTGGATACCTTTAATACAGCGGTGCGCTACCAGTTCTTACACACTCTGGCATTATTGGGGATAATTTGTTTGCCGGATCATCTTGTTAAGCTGCGAACTCTTCATTGGGTAGCGATCAGTTTTACTGTAGGCGTGCTGTTGTTTTCGGGATCGCTTTATCTATTGGTTCTTTTTGATATCCCTAGCTTAGGGATGATAACCCCTATTGGTGGGGCCTCTTTGATTTTAGGATGGGTGCTACTTTTATTATCGGTGAGGCGTCACTAGTAGATGGATATTCGGCCAGAGTATAGAAAAAAATCTATTCGTAGTTACGTCGTTAGAGCCGGACGTATGACGGAAGCTCAACGCAAAGCGTATGAGGTTAGTTGGCCGACTTATGGTTTAAAATTGGCTAATGGTGTTATTGATACAGATGCAGTCTTTGGCCGCTCTGGTCCAAAAGTACTTGAAATTGGATTTGGTATGGGTGATTCGCTGGTAGAGATGGCAGTTGCCGAGCCGGAGACAGATTTTATTGGTATTGAAGTACATCCTCCAGGGGTAGGTACCATCATGAACAATGCCCGTTTACAAGAGCTGTCTAATTTAAGAATATATTTGGCGGATGCCAATGATGTTCTGGATGAATGTTTCACTGAGCAGAGTATTGATCGATTACAGCTATACTTTCCTGACCCTTGGCACAAAAAGAAACATAACAAGAGGCGTATCGTACAGAGTGATTTTGTTCAGAAAGTTCGTCAAAAGTTGCGAACAGATGGCATATTGCACATGGCGACAGATTGGCAGCACTATGCTGAACAAATGTTAGAAACCCTCAGCGAGGCCGAGGGCTTTGAAAACTGTGCAGGAGCTGGGGCGTATTCGGAAAGACCTGAATATAGGCCCTTAACGAAATTTGAAAAGCGCGGTCAACGTCTCGGACATGGAGTCTGGGATTTGCTCTTTAGAAAGACCAGTTGATACTATTTTAGAAATAATCTAAATTAAATTACTACCTATCGAAAGATAAAAACTAATAAAGGAAAAACAATGAACCTAGTAAAAATTCTACCGCTTACGGCATTGCTGCTCTTATCAGCATGTGATGCTCCTCAGGCAACAAATGATGAGACTGTTACCGCTACTGCAGATGAAGTGGCTTTATCAACTCAGGCTCAGAAAATAAGCTACCTCTTGGGTTTAGATAATGGCAATAACATAAAGAGTATGGACATTGAATTTGATACTGCGGCTTTCCAAAGTGGTTTGAACACCGCTTTAGCCGGTGAGCAGCCACGTTTAAATGAAGAGCAAATTGCCATGACAATTCAGCAATTTGAGGCAGATATGAAAGTTAGAGAGGAGGCCATGCAATTAGCTCAACAGGAAATGATGTCTGCCCAGTCAGATGGCAATGCCACAGAGGGCGCAGAATTTTTAGCTGCAAACAGCGTAAAAGAGGGTGTCATTACTACTGAAAGTGGATTGCAGTACAAAGTCCTCACTCCTGGAACGGGTCCGAAACCCTCTGTTGATAGTACCGTGGAGGTACATTACGCAGGCCGTTTATTAGATGGTACTGAGTTTGATAGCTCTGTTAAGAGAGGTGTTCCCGCTCAATTTGGCGTGACTCAAGTGATAGCAGGTTGGACCGAGGCATTGCAACTAATGCCTGAAGGGGCCAAATGGGAGCTTTACATACCAGCAGGCTTGGCATACGGACCTGGCGGAACAGGGCCGATTGGTCCTAATGCGACATTAATATTTGAAGTGGAACTTTTACAGGCCAATGTTGGTAGTGAATAGCTTTTACAAATAATCAAAAATGTAAAAAGCCCCGCTATGCAGGGCTTTTTTTATACCTAAAAAAAGGAGTTTAATTTAAATAGAGTTAGGCTCTGTCTCACCGATTAATTTTGAAACGTTTGTGCTATGAAGCAAATCAATAAGCACATCTTCATCAGCAAAACGCTGGACAAAGGTTTCTCCAAGAGCAGCAAGGTCGATGATTAGAGCATCCAAGTCCTTAGCAGTTATGTATTTGTCATTAAAGTCGAGAATGAGTTCGGTGGTTGTCTGGATTTTGTCTATAAGCTCGGGACTCTTATCAAGACCTTGGTCATTACCAAAAATCTCAGCTTCCTTTGTAATCTGCTCAAAGACTTCAAAATGTCCAACTGAAACGTAATCGACCATTATTTCGCAAAACTGTTGAAGTTCAGCGTCATAGTTGTTTTCGGGGTCTGAAAAGTCTGTCACTTCGGTTAGCTCACAGTACTTCACTAACAATTCACGGCGCTCTTCAATCCACCGCTCTATCATCTCGCTCACACTGTTCCAGTGTCCCTGTAATGTTTCATTATCCATAATTTTGTCTTAGTTGCCTTTGGTTGTCGTGATGATAAGAGTGTACATCTTTTTATCCCAAAGGATAATCTTTCACAAAACAAAAAGTCGCATTAATGGAATCAGGAAGAAAGAAGTCCATATTCCATTTAGGCCCATACCAAGAGTTGAAAAAGCGCCACATCGAGGGCTTTTCTCAAATGCTTTAACTGTTCCAATTGCATGAGAGGTAACGCCTAAAATTAAGCCTTGCCAGCGCTCATCCTGAAGCTTTGTTATATCAAAAATACGCTGGGCCACAACGATGCCAACGATACCCGTGAACAAAACGATTACGGTGATGAGGGTGTATAAACCGCCAAGCTGATCAGTAAGAATCATCGCTATAGGTGTTGTCACAGACTTGGCTGCTAATGATGAGATTATTAAGGGTTCAGGGGTTAGCCATAGTCCTAGCATCACTGCGCATATTGCTGCAAAAAGCCCACCGCAAGTTACTGCGATCATAATTGTTGGTAGTAAACGAGATAAAGGTTTTAAGTGTTTAGAAAGAGGTACCGCCAAGGCAACAGTGGCGGGACCCAACAGCCAATTCAATATTCCGTTGGCTTGGTAGTAAGTATCAAAATCGATTTTTAACCAATACATAATGGCAGCAATCAGTGGTGTACCGATTAACAGGGGATGGAGTAGTGCATGGCCGGCACTGCGGCGGTACATAAAAATACCGACAGCAAAACCGATAACGGAGAAGATGATCAGCCAAGAGCTATTTTGAATTTGCTCCCATTGTTGAAAAAGAATATCAATCATCGCTAGATCTTCTAATCAACTTGATCAGCAGGCTCATAAACAGAATTGTCAGTAGCGTGCTGAGAATAACAATAATGAGTAGATTAGGTAGCTGGGAAGTGATTTCCTGCCCAAGAAAAAAGGCACCCACTGAGGCAGGTATGAAAAGTAGAGAGAGATTTTGAATCAAACGAGAACTGATAGGCTCTACCAAACTGACTAGATCGCTGGGGTACATAAGCACTAAAAGCAATAAGAGCATACCCATCAATGGGCCGGGGATAATGACATTAGTCCAAAGTACTATGAGCTGGCCCAGCCATTGGAAGGAAACTAATACCACTAACCCAAGGGTTAGCTTTAGTCCTTGCGTAATAACTGGAAAATACCTACGCCGGCCATTGCGACAAACATTAATAATACCCAACCAGGCATGCTGACACCGAGGAGTTCCCACTGCACCTTGGCGCAGTTACCATCGCCACGAATTAACATAGTGATAACTTCTGAAGCTGGGAACACATCAAACAGATAATCTACGGGAGGGCCACATGTGGGGATATTATCTTCAGGAAGATTTTGTAACCAAAGCTGCTTTGCAGAAAAATAGCTGCCACCAACTGCACCGAGAAGACCGAGTCCGGCATAGATTTTTTGGCCACGAGGATTGGGATTATGAATGGCAGCAAACAGAAAAATAATGCCTACAATAGCGACAAATACCCTCTGAGTGATACACAGATAGCAAGGCTCAAGCCCAAGGTATTCTTGAAAATAGAGAACGGCAACGAGGAGCAAGGCACCGCATCCAAGAGCCACCGAGAGACTAACGATTCTATTGTTTGGGTAAAGCACTAGCAACTCCAGGTAACAGGCAAATTTAACGTCTAAATTATATCATCATTGATAATAAGTGGAGAGGAACTCCTCAAAAGAGAGTGTATCACTGGCCTCAATAGCCGCCTGTTCTTTTAGAGATTTGGTTGCGACTGTTTGGTAATTTTTCATGGCAGCATCGTCAGGTGGACTAGCTTGGAAGTAGGCTCTATGTTCGCAGGCCTTCCGCATAGCCATAGCGTAGTAGGTTTCGTTATTTGATTTCATTTCCCTGAGCACTGTTGCTGCAGGCGTTGAAGAGTCATCAGCTAGTCTGGTATCCATGGCACCAAATGCTTTGCTGTAACGGTCAGTTTGGTTCGCTGTATCTAGAAGTTCTGCTACTGGACGTATTTGATCAAGAAGAGATTTCCCCCATTCACGCAAGGGAATTTCTGAATCCCCCTGGAGTAGAGTTAAATTCGGATCCCGCCCAGCATAAACTGTACGATTAATATTCTCTGGAATTTGTGCATATTCTGAGGCATTGGTTTTTGGGCTATCTTGAAATAAACAAAATAACAAAAAGGTATCTAAAAAACAGATGGTCTCTTCATCTATGCCGCAGGGCAGCAAAGGATTAAGATCTAAACATCGCACTTCTATATATTCTACCCCGCGTTCCTTTAGCGCATGTACCGGTGTTTCTCCAGACGCAGCGGTTCGTTTGGGTCGAATAGAACTGTAGAACTCATTTTCGATTTGTATGAGGTGGGTATTCAGCTGTTTATAGTCACCATTAGCTTCTTTCAAACCTATTTCATCATAAGGAGGATAACCTAAAGAAATCGCTTCAGAGAGGGTATTGGTATATTGAGTTAAATCGTTGTAGCAAACCACCAAAGAGCTTTGCGCATCGCTTTGGTAACCTAAGTCGCCCATTCGCAGGGAAGTTGCAAAGGGCTGATGTAGGCTATGACTATCTTGACCAAAAGGGACAAGACGATGTTCACGATCGCGAACAAAACTTTTACACACCGCTGGTGCGGCTCCCAGCAAATAAAGTAACAACCACGAATATCGGCGAAAATTTCGTATCAGACTGAAATAACCGTCTGATTTGAAGTCTTGCAGTGGCTGGTCTTTGCCAGTCAAGCTATAAAGATCTTCCCACAGGGTGTCTGGAACAGAAAAATTGTAGTGAATACCAGCAATTGTTTGCATCAAACGGCCATACCGATGGCCAAGACCTCGGCGATAAATATTCTTCATCATCCCAATATTTGAAGTGCCATAACGACCGATTGGAATACCGTCATCTGAACCTAACTGACAAGGCATGCTGTTAACCCAGAGTAATTCGTCGCCGATATGCTGGTAGGTAATTCGATGAATTTCATCTAACTGGCCCATCACCGTTGCGATTGATGATGAGGGTGGGGTAATGAACTCCAACAGAGCTTCAGAAAAATCTGTGGTGATACTTGGGTGAGTTAGCGCTGAACCTAGGGCTTTAGGGTGGGGGGTTTCAGCAAGATGCCCCGTTGTTTGTACACGCAGACTTTCCTTTTCGATACCTCTAGTAATTCCGGTAAGGCGATCTGCTTTTGCAGGATCGCTAAATAACTCTAGGTTGGAATCTAAAGACAAAATACTATCCTCGATTAAGCTGCATCAGGTTGGACGCCGATAGCAACCTGTTGAGTATTTTCAGCTTCGAGCAAAAGCACTGGACGTCCTTTAGAATCTGCGTCGCACTCAACGATATCTGCCCTTAGATCGATATTTTTAGCGTTGAGTTCGATGAGTTGATTGAGAGCGATGTCTCTGTGAGGAGTATAAAAAACATCACTGGGTTTGATGTCTGAGATCCATTCTAAATCGCTATTAAGCGTCGTTTTATCGTGCTTCTGCAATATATAAATTTTCATGGTCTTCCCGTGACAGAATAGATTAATTCGGGCACAGTGTAACCTATACAGATGTTGGATAAAAAGGGAAATCACATGACTAAACAAGCCTTAGTTCCCATTGCTGATGGGAGTGAAGAAATAGAAGCTGTCACTATCATAGATGTGCTACGCAGAGCTGGAGTAGAGGTTACAGTAGCCTCTGTTGGTGTTGGTAAAACTAAGCAGATTACAGCGGCTCGTGGTACTAATATTGTGGCCGATAGCTTTATTGCTGATTGTGCGGATAAGGCTTGGGATTTGATTGCGGTTCCGGGGGGAATAGAGGGGGCAGACCATCTCGCTGCTAGTGAAATTTTGGATCAACTATTACGTAGCCAAGCACAACAGGGAAAGTTTTATGCCGCTATATGTGCTGCCCCAGCAGTAGTCTTGGGCAGTAAAGGGTTATTAGCCGACAAGACTGCGACTAGCCATCCACGGTTTTATCAATCGTTAATTGCCAAAGAGGTAGATACAGAATCTCGTGTCGTAGTTGATGGAAATTGCATTACCAGTCAGGGTCCTGGAACAGCAATTGATTTTGCCCTTGAGCTGGTTGAGCAAATATGCGGAATCGTAAAGCGCGAAGAGGTAGCGTCACCCTTGGTATTGACCACCTCGGCTACGGCTTACTATTAAAGGCTTAATATAACCTTTGAAAAAGTAAGCCTGCCGCAACCATCTCTGTGGTTCTAATTTCCCGGTGCTTTTAGAGGCGTTTCTTGCTCAGATGTGTCGTTAAAGATAGTTTCATCCAGGCGTCCTTCACTGTGGGCAACAACCGCGGTTACCATTCCATCACCAGACACATTAACCACCGTTCTCAGCATATCCAATAGTCGATCTACACCGATAATTAAGCCTATTCCCTCAACCGGCAAGCCCACTTGTTGCAAGACCATTGCTAGCGTAATTAGGCCTACGCCGGGTACTCCTGCCGTTCCTATGGATGCAAGGGTAGCTGTGGCAATAACTGCAACGTACTCACCCATGGATAAATCAAGGCCATAGGCTTGAGCAATAAATACGGTGGCGATGCCTTGCATAATAGCCGTGCCATCCATGTTCACCGTGGCACCTAAGGGTACTGTAAATGACGCAATTGAATTGTGTGCACCGACACGGGTTTTAGCGACATTTAAAGTAATAGGCATAGTCGCATTACTAGATGACGTGCTAAAGGCAAATAGTAGAGCTGGACGCATATTTTTGAAGAGAGTTATTGGATTTAATCGTGTAAGCAGAGCAAATATACTGGTGTATACCGTACTCGCATGCAATAGAAGAACAAACACGATGGTGCCAAAATAGAGCGCAAGGTTAACAATTGCTGAGAAACCTTGGCTAGTAAATAATTTTGCCAGTAGGCAGAACACGCCGTACGGGGCAAGATTCATCAAGATAGATACCATACGCATAATGACATCGCTAATCATCTGACACCCACGCAATACTGTCTGCCCAGATTCGCCCGCCTGTAATATGGACACACCCACCAAGATAGCGAATACGATCACTTGTAACATATTCCCCTCTACCATGGCCTGGAAAGGATTAGAGGGGAAAATCCCTATAAAGACCTCTTTAAATGACGGCGCCTCTTTAGCGACATAATTTGCAGCTTCAGATGTATTGATCCCCACGCCTGGGTCAACGATATTGGCAACGGTCAGAGCAAGGCTCACAGCAATTGCAGTAGTCGTTAGGTAAAGGGCGACAGTTTTTAAAGCAACCTGTCCCATTTTCACATCTTCACCCATAGAGGCAGAGCCGCAGACCAGAGAAAAGAATACCAAAGGGACAACCAATAACTTCAAAGATATGACAAAAATCTGACCAATAACATCGAAGATATTATTAACAAACCAAGCAATCATAGGGGTCTTGTTAGGATCATCCCCACCCAAGGCATTGAGTATCAAACCTAGAATGATGCCAAGCGTCATCCCCAATAGAATTCGTGATGAAAGTTGCATAAGCGATAGCGTCCCTTTTAACGATTAGAGGTCTGTTTAAACCGAGTTGATAACCACAATGAAAAGCGCGAGAAAAATTCAGGTACTCGTATAAAAATTATTCCAACGAAGATCAGATTCATTACAGCTACAATAATAAAAAACTCCATAATACTCCAGCCTAAAAAGCTGAGAAAAAATATCCCAAGCAGACTGCCTCCCACCATAAATGCCGCATTGACGATCGCGTTGACAGAGAGAACACGTGCACGTTTGTTACTGGCCGTGCGCTGTTGAACCATAGAATTTAGTGGCACGATAAAAAAACCGCCAAAAGTGCCAATCAGCATTAAGTCGATCAATATACGTGGACCGCCGCTAAGACCAAAGAACTGACCCGGCATAATATCATTCATGGATGTATGAGCTTCTTGATAGGCCATCGATGTAAAACTTAAATCAAAAGCAAAGATACTCAGCCCCAGCGCTCCTAGGGGAACAATGCCCGGTTCGACAACTCCCCTAGATAGACGATTACAGAGTAGGGAGCCGACGGCGATACCAACAATAAAGGCCCCCAGCAAAATAGAAATTAAGCGGGGGTGGCCATTAAGGACAGTCACCGTGTAGTTTGGAACCTGTGTTAGAAAACAACCGCCATACAACCAAAACCAAGAGATCGCCATAATGCAGTAAAAGACAGTACGATTTTCGCGAGCTAAGCCAAAATTTACAGAGGTTTCTGTGATGGGGTTTAGGCGCAGCTTTTTACCGGGATTTTCTGAGGGAGCTGGGGGAATTTCTCTGCTACTTAACCAACCAATTAGAGCTACAGTAACGGTTAATCCGCATAACATGGTGATGCCGTTATCCAGTGTCACCATCCAACCACCGATAAGAGTTCCCAGTAAAATAGAAACAAAGGTTCCCATCCCCACCTGAGCATTGCCTGCTAACAATTCCTCGTTACTCAGATGTTGCGGTATGAGTGAGTACTTCAAGGGCCCAAAAAAAGCGGATTGGGTACCCAATAAAAATAAAATAATCAGCATAAAATCAAGATTTAGTGTGATCAATGCATAGCTTCCTGCCAGCATTATAAAGATCTCAGCAAACTTTACTTTACGCATTAACCGGGCTTTATCGTAGGTATCTGCTAATTGTCCCGCTGTCGTAGAAAACAAAAAAAACGGCAGAATAAATAACCCGACGGCAAAATTCGTGGTGAAGTTAGTGCTAGCGTCTGAACCGGCTACAGCGGAGCTTACAACAATGACTAAAAGGGCATTTTTAAAAAGGTTATCATTTAGCGCGCCGAGAAACTGCGTAATAAAGAAGGGTAAAAACCGTCTCTGACTAAACAGGTGGAACTGACTCTTTAGCTTTGAAGTTTGTTCCATACCAAGGCTCCTGGTTTTTGGCTTTTGGGATCTAATCTTGTAATTTAAGACTAAGGATGGATGTTTTTTGACTGCCTGCCTCTCGTCGTCTTAGATCAACAAAACAATCTAGCTCCTTAAACCCCACTTTCCTCATCATACCAGCAGAGGCTAAATTCTGCTCATGGCGATCTATAACCAATTCTTTAGCCCCCAACTTTTTTGCAATCATTATAATTTCATCCATAAGGGCGCTGCCAATGCCTTTCCCAGTGAACTCTGAGTGGACCACCACCTCAGCGACATAAACCACATGACTGAGGTTGACAAAGTTGGTAAAAATCTTGGGGGCATCACCGGGTTGGCGATAGATAGCCATGCCTACAACAGCCTCGTTATCGACTGCCACTAAGCAGCGATCAGACCCCAGAGTCAGACGCTGGAACTGCTCGTTCACGCCAGCTTCAGGGAGATAATTCCATTGGTTACTTCCCTGCTCAACGAGGAAAGCCTGTAAATAATCAAGCTCATCTTCCAGGGAGGAGCGTATTATCATGTTATTGGCCAGCTCCTACTTTGCTATCTTAGTAACGCGACTGTTTTGACTTGGGCATAGACCATGTCACCGATCTTAAGATTGAGTGACTGGGCTGATCTACAGGTTACCCTTGCGAGTAGAGGTGTCTTGCCAGCAAGCAGCCTAAGGGTCATTTGCGAGCTGCTTTCCTTGACAAGGTGATCAATAGTAACCGGAAAAATATTGAGGATACTCGTGTCTTTCTGATGCTCAAGGGTAACACTTACATCACGCGCTAGAATCTGCAGTCGAACATTTGTCTGACTCTCCAGCGGGTTGCTGGCCACAACAAACTGACCCCCTGAAAATTTCAAAGTAGCTAAGCCAAATTCAGCGTCATAGGAAATGACTGTGGTGTCAATAATAGTCTCTGCATGTGCTTGATGGGCGAGTGGCAAATCCAAGGAAGTAAAAATATCAGTCACTTTGCCATAGGCTGTAATAGTGCCTTTATCGAGTAACAATATATGATCTGCAAGACGAGCAACTTCATTTCTAGAGTGACTCACATAGAGGACGGGGATATCTAGTTGCTGATAAACGGATTCAAGATAGGGCAATATTTCTGCTTTTTGCTCATCACCTAAAGCGGCCAACGGCTCATCTAGCAATAGCATAGATGGATCTGTCACCAAGGCTCTTACAATAGCGACCCTTTGTTGCTCGCCCCCCGATAACTGCCACGGCATTCTTTTCAATAGATGCTCAATGCCCAGAAGGCTTATTACCTCGTCTAGTGAGCGCTCTGTATTGTCTCTCTTAGAACGTGCCAAGCCATAATTGATATTATCCTGCACATTGAGATGTTGAAAAAGGCTAGGCTCCTGGAAGACATAACCGATTTTACGTTCATGGGTTGGTAAAAATGTATTCGTATCTTGCCATACAACACCGCCGACTTTTAGGTAACCGTTTTCGGGTGCTTCTAAACCAGCAATAGCTCTTAACAGGGTTGTCTTACCGCTACCTGAGGCACCGAAAATAGCGGTGACGCCGTGCTCTGGAATCTCAGTATCGATAGTTAAAGAGAACTCACCTCGTTTAATCCCAAAGCGCACCTCTATGCTCATGGTTGAGCCACCGTGTAACGGCGGTTGGCGCCGTAAACCACAATTAACATTAAAAAGGAAAGTGCCAAGAGACTTCCCGCCAACCAATGGGCTTGCCCATACTCAAGGGCTTCAACATGGTCATAAATGGCAATTGAAACCACCTGTGTGCTGCCGGGAATATTTCCACCAATCATCAATACTACGCCAAACTCACCGAGAGTATGAGCAAAGCCCAATACGCTAGCTGTAATGAATCCAGGCTTAGCCATTGGTACGGCTATGGTAAAAAAACGATCCATAGGTGAGGCTCGGAGTGTAGCCGCCACTTCCAAAGGTCTTTGGCCAATGGATGAAAAGGCATTTTGTAATGGTTGCACAACAAAGGGCATAGAATAAAAGACCGAACCAATGACTAACCCTGTGAAGGTAAAAGCTAATGGCGCACCGCCAAGAGCATCAACGAGGCCCCCGATTGGGCCATTGGGGCCGATAGACACAAGAAGATAAAAGCCGAGCACTGTAGGCGGTAAGATTAGGGGTAGAGCAATGACGGCTTCGATAAGGTATTTAAATCGCCATTGGCTTTTTGATAGCCACCAAGCCAGAGGTGTGCCGACAACTAATAACACGAGGGTACTCACTGACGCCAACTTAAGTGTCACAAAGAGCGCGGTTAAATCCTGCTCGGTGAGTATCATGGTAACTCGTACCCGTAATGTTGAATAAGTTGACGCGCCAAGGGGCTCTTCAAGAATTCCAAAAGATCCTTAGGGCCTTGCTTGCTGGTTAATAATACTGCCTGCTGATCAATTGGGCTATAAAGAGATTTTGGAGGTATCCACCAATTACCTTGTAAAGGTCGATTAGGATTGATCACCTGGGAATATGCAACAAAACCTAAATCAGCATTACCACTGTGCACGAACTGAAATGTTTGGGCGATGTTCTCCCCACGCACTAATTTGGATTGCACTTTTGGCCATAGATCAAGTGTCATCAGCACCTGCTGCGCAGCTATGCCATAGGGAGATAATTTAGGGTTAGCAAAAGCCAAGTGGCGCATATCTTCGTGGTTATTTAGGGCGACTTTAATATCCTTGATCTCCGGATTAGAGGCCCAGACGGCGAGCCTCCCTCGCGCATAGGTAGTACGGCTACCGATAATAGCGATCCCTTGATCTTCTAAAAGCTGCGGCCGTGCAGAGTCTGCAGCAAGAAAAAGATCAAACGGAGCCCCATTTATTATTTGCGCATAGTGCTTACCCGTAGAGCCAAATGCAAGCACGATTTTATGCTCTGAGGTCTCTTCATACTCTGACACTATCGCCTTCATCGCACCAGAAAAATTACTTGCCACAGCTACCCTTATTTCATCAGAAATGACACTTGTAGCACTGCTACACAGAGCAAAAACAAGTGAAAAATAGAGAATTAGCTGTTTAATGGTGATGGTGTCCAAGAGCAGAATATGTGACCAGCTATGCTACTGCTTGGACTACCATGCTGCAAGCCACCGAGATGTGTTACTAAACTAGCCGAACAGCCAGGTGTGTATTAAGCGTCCGGGTGACAGGGTGAAAGCCCCCGCTACCAGAAGAGCACCCACATATAAACCAACCATTTTACGTTTATGCAACTTGATGTTGCCGACACGTATGGCTCTATAAGCGGTGGGCACCGTGTATAAAACAAATAAGCTTAGTAAATGGAGGAAACCAAAGTGATTTAAAAATTTAGGGCCCACCAAAGCTTCCATAAACAGGGTGATGATGGCAGTAAATAACATTAACCCCATGTAAATCTTGCCAAGTAATCTGTGGACTGGGGTTCCTTTGCGGTTGAGCAGCAAGTAACTACCGATGACAAAAGCTGGCACCAAAGAACCAAGGTGCAGATAGGTTAGTTGCATGTAGGTCATTACAAATCCTTAAGGTCAGGTTGTTCTGGTTTCTATCATTCTAAGCTTCGACGTCCCCAAGGAGAGGGTGGCACGAATGTCGAAATGTACAAATTCTCTACTTTGTCTCTGGCCCAAGGCGTTCGGCGTAAAAATTTTAAGGATGATTTAATCGAAGGATTGCTCTTAAAGCAATTAATGTTGATGCGCTGTGCAAGCTCACTCCATCCATAATGATCAACGAGGTTCGTTACCACCATCTCTAGAGTGATACCGTGTAAAGGATTGTTTGGCTGACTTTCAGTCATGTGACGCTACAGCATTGCTTGTTAAAAGTGACTCTAGATACTCTTGATAGTGTTTTATTACCTCAGCGGGGGCCTCCACCTGAGGGTAGTGGCCAATTAAGGGTAATTCCGCTAAATAATCAAGCCGACATTCTAGCTCTTTGTATCGAGCCACCATATGCGCACCTGATACTGGGTCTACGGACCCGTTAATTAAGCCAATTGGAGCAGTCGATTTTTGTAATGCATTAACCCAGCGATCGCGATGTTCGAGACGATCACGCATGTAAGTAATCAGATTGTGGAAAATATGTTTTCCATTGTTGAAATTAATTAACCACCAGAAATGCAATAGCTCTTGCTCCGTGGGTTTGCTTTGTGGGCCAAAAACTGAACTAAAATTACGGCTAAATTTCGAAAACCCAGTTAGACGGTTAACAAATTTACCCAGAGGACTTAACAACAGTTTTTGTGTCAGCAGTGCTCGATGGGTTTCAGGAAACAAACCTCCATTAAGAAAACAACATGAGAGCCACGAACCTTCGCCAGAACCTTCAACTTGCCGAGCTAGTAATTCCTGGGCCACGGTATCGCCATAATCATGAGCTAATACATGGAACTTTTTAAGCTGTTTATCTTTAATTAAAGCCTCAACAATATCGGCCTGTTGGTGAATAGTGTAGTTTCGATGATTAGGTTTCTCAGACAATCCAAAGCCCAGCATATCTAGAGCAATTAGCCGATAATTCCTTGAGAGCGCTTGCCAAATCGGTACCCAATCCCAACTTGCTGTGGGAAATCCATGAAGTAGCACAATAGTGGGTAAGGTCTCGGCGCCCTCGTCGACAACAAAAATGGAGTGACCCAATAAGGTTTTAAGCTGTCCTCTAGACTGCCATTGCTTCGGGGTGGTTGAATCAAGATTGTCAATTGACACTATTCAGCGCTCCAAGAGAAAATTTCCAGTACCCTGAGGTCACGGTAGCAAGGGCCTGAAGCTTGACCTTAATTTCGACTAAGTGCAATACTCTTTCAACTACAAGCTGACGAGAATCACAGTAAATGAGTTCGGAAATTCAAAAAATCGATACGCTGATTAAGAATGCCAAAGTATTCAACAATGGAGACGACCCTGTTGTCCAAGATGTTGCTATTGCAAATGGAAAAATTATTGCTCGAGGTAAGGCCTTAGCGGCAAGCAATGTTGGTAGGGTTGTTGATGCAGAAGGTCTATGGCTCATGCCTGGGCTATTCGATATACATACTCACTATGATTTGGAGTTAGAAGTAGCTCCTGGGTTACCTGAATCTACCCGCCACGGCACCACCTCGGTGGTAATTGCGAACTGTAGCTTAGGTTTAGCTTTTGGCTCTCAGAGAGATGGCACTAATGATCCCATCGTTAGTTGTTATGCGCGAGTTGAAAACATTCCCAAGACTGTGCTCAAGGACTGTGCAGACAGTATTACGTGGGACAACCCGAAAGCCTATTTGGATCATTTAGAGCAACTCAACTTGGGGCCAAATGTGGCGGTATTATTTCCTCACTCAATGCTGCGTATTGATGCAATGGGTTTCGATAATAGCGTTACTCGAGACCCTACTAGTGCTGAACTTAACAGCATGGCAGACACTCTTTCTGATGCCCTAAAGAGCGGTTACGCGGGCTTCTCAACAGATGCACTTCCGTTTCATTATTTGGCTGCTCAGCCACACTGTGAGAAAACCATTCCGACTCAGTTTGCAAAATACGGTGAGCTCAAGCAGCTCGCTCAAGTAGTCAGAGAGCAGGAGTCTACTTGGCAGGCGACGCCTCCGAAAGACAGTGTCATAGGTACCTTGAGAACCTTCTTGCTCACTAGCGGAAGACTCCACGGGAAACCTTTGAGAACAACCGTGGTTGCAGCTTTAGATATTGCCAACAATTGGAAACTCTCAAGGATGGTAAAAACGTTATCTCAGTTGCTTAACTCTTCGCTAGTGAGAGGAGACTTCCATATGCAAGCCTTGGGGGCACCTTTTAAAATATGGTCTGATGGAGCGATTACTCCGATCGCGGAAGAAATACCTGAATTGCGTCGACTCAATGAAACTGACCTTGAGGATCGGGAAGCTCGGCAAAAGATTATGCACGAGCCAGATTACATCAAGTCATTCAAGTCAATGTGGATGAGAGGTAAGCAGGGGTGGAATCTAGATCGACTGAAGCGAAAGTTTAACCTTGAAGATTTCGCATTTAACCGAACACTGGCTGATATGACAGTGGATAGATGCCCTCAAAAGAATTGGGAGGGCATGGACTTTCAATCGGTATTTGATCGTGTTGTGTTGATAAAACAAGATCAGTGTCAGGAACCCGTGACGAAAGTTGAACAAAAGCTAGTCCAAAAAGATTTCTTTTGGATAGCCGATGAAGGTGACTTCATGCTCCAAATGCTAAGAAGTTTTGATACTGATTTAACCTGGAGCACGGTGACAGCGAATCGTGACTTAAAGGTGGTACGAGAACTATTAATGAACCCCAAGTTACTGCCAGGGTTTAATGACAGCGGCGCGCATCTGACCAATATGGCGTTTTATGACGTTAACCTTCGTAGCCTTCAACTGGCTGCCCAGGGTGGAGATAAAGACGTCAGTTACATGGTTAAACGTCTGACCAAAGATGCAGCGGATGTTTTCGGTGTTGCCGGAGGTACGGTTGATGAAGGCGATGTTGCGGACTTGATTTTAATCGATCCAGAGCAGCTTGCTAATTATGATGGCGAAGGCAATGTTCAGCGTATTCATCGAGAAGAGTTTCAACATGAGCAGTTGGTTAATCGATCAGACGGTGTAGTTCCCTTTGTCATGATTGGTGGCCATGCGGCTTGGGAAAACAATGAATTTACCTCTGATTTAGGGCAAAAACCAATGGGCCGTTTGCTGCGCGCTCTTAATTAGAAAAGGCAGTAGTTCTTCTCCAATGCCAAGAGATGTTTTTTTAACGGTAAACCGCCTCCATAACCACCCAAACTGCCATCGCTTGCAATAACGCGGTGGCAGGGAATGATAATAGCTAACGCATTAGCTCCGTTGGCACTTCCCGCCGCCCGCACAGCGCCTTTGCTTCCGACAGCTGTCGCCAGTTCGAGGTATGAAACTGTTTCTGAGTAAGGTATGTCTAACAATGACTGCCAAACTTTTTTCTGGAATTCTGTGCCCACGGTCAAAAGAGGCACATCAAAGCTTTTGCGGCTACCTGACCAGTATTCTTTTAATTGCGCCTTGGTTAACTCCAGTACTTTATTACTTTGTTCAGTAAAGCTCGCGTTAAGACCCTGTTGTATTCGCTTATCAACAGATTCGCGCATTCTTCTATATCTAAAATCACACAGACATAGTTTGTCCTCGAAGGAGCCTAATACGAATTCCGCTTTTGGAAGCTTAAGATATTGAATATGGATTTCATTTAACATATTCATTACCAGAGTAAACTGATTGCTAAGGCTGACATTATTATTCCAATAATTACCTCTAGGATTTGCCACGCTCTGGGTTTTTGGAACACAGGAATTAACACGCGAGAGCCATAGCCAAGGCTATAAAAGAATACAAAAGATGCGCTTATAGCCCCCAAAGTAAATGCCTCTATATTGTCTGAGTATTGAGTCGAAATTGAGCCCAGCAACACTACTGTATCAAGATAAACATGCGGGTTTAACCAAGTAAAGCCTAGGCAGATCAGAGCAATTTTAAGCGCGGACTCAGGAGCGGAACCCTCTGGATTAAGGCTATGCCTCGTCTTATATGCAGAGTAAAAACTCATGGCGGCATAAACCATTAAAAAGGCTGCACCACCAAAGCGAGCTATTTGTTCAACGATTGGAAAGCGTTCAACCAGCGCCCCAAACCCTGATACCCCAAGTGAAATTAATATCGCATCAGACAGAGCGCAGATGGTGCAAACTAAAAAGACATGCTGTTTTTTTAGTCCTTGTTTCAGCACAAAGGCATTTTGTGCACCAATCGCTAGAATTAGAGATAGCCCAAGAGCAAAGCCGGGAAGATATGCTTGCATGAAATTAAAAAGCCCTAGAATCAGTCGATGAACAAGTATAACTCAATAAATTATTTCTGTTTTTAAAGCACTTGCCATGAGGTGGCTAAGTACAGTTCCCGCCGCCTCCATCAAACAAGTGATCTAGGAAGCGCTTCATAAAACTAAGTACCTATTAAATACCCATGCAAGCCCAGTATATCTGGTCATGTATGGCTCTTTTAAATTCCATAACATCCGTTTACGGTTACCCAACTTGATGCTTTTAATCTTGGCGCGGAGGTTACTGACTAGTGACCACAAGGTAAGCGACTAATTCGCAGTCTCCGCAGTTTTCAATACTGGGGATAAGATCCCCACGATAATGCGCTAAGTCACCCGCATTGAGTTTGCACTACAGGCGTTTGGTCGCGTCAAGCGACAGCTCAAACTCAAGGGGCACTATCAAGTATATAAAAAAGGACGACTCAGATGAGTTGCCTTTTTTATTATTAATGATTGACTTCGCAGTCAATTCCTTGTTGACCTGCCGCTGTACCGTTGCTGTTGTCAATGGGATGATAATTTTTGCTAGTGGGATTTAATGGTGGGATTTGCGTGCTAAGGATGGCTTTTTAGAGGCTTTTTAAAAAATACTTGGGAGATAATCATGAATAAAGATAAAGATAAAGATAAATATTTAAAACCGTCGGGCTTGCAGTCATGCTTGCTAGCGGCCCTTTTGGTTCCCTGTAGTGTTGGGGCAGACGAGCTTAACGAAATTATCGTCACAGCACAGAAGCGGGAACAAAACCTGCAGGACGTAGGAGTTTCAGTCACTGCGCTCGACCAAACAGCTATCAAAAATGCAGGTATTCTTGACATTTCGCGACTCGAGTTTGTTACGCCAGGTGTGACCTACGGACATATCGGTACAGATTCGAAGATTGCTATTCGCGGAGCTAATTCTAACAACACCTACCGAGATAATTCTTCAATCGCGGGAGCATTTATCGACGGCGTGTACCAAACTCGTGCTGCTCAACAAAGGCTTGGTTACTTCGATGTGGAGCGAATGGAGATTTTGAAGGGTCCACAGGGCACTCTCTATGGGCGCAATACGTTTGCGGGCGCTGTAAATATGTATACGAAGCGAGCATCTACAGAAGCAGTTGACGTTGGTGTGGACGTAACGGCTTCGAGTTTTAACAAAATACGCAGCGAGATGTTCGTAAACGCACCCATCAGCGACACCTTCGCGCTTCGTCTGGCTGGTGTCACTGCCTCCAGTGATGGGCATATCAAAAATATCGGAATGGGCGAGGATATGGGCGCTATCGATCAGCAAGGCGCTCGATTATCGGCTTACTGGGCTCCAAGTGATGATGTGGAAGTGATTGCCCGATACACTACTTTAAGTGATGGTGGTACATCAGAGGGAGTTTGGGCTGCGGAGGGGCTATGTGTGCCTGTGAATTCTACGGGAGTTACGGACATGGTGGGGACTGAAATCGATTGTACAAACCCGAAAGAGGGTTCTCTCGGTATTGACTCGGCTTTCGATAGACCTTTTGTGGTGAATTACGCCTGGGATTCTTTTCGCGATGTGACGTCGGATAATATGACGGTCGATGTCACCTGGGATAGAGGGTCAGTGGCCATTAGGTCGATCACTTCGTATACCGATTTCGAAAGCGCCTATACTAAAGGTAGCATGAACGGCAGACCCGGCGCTCAGGGTTACTTCGACGAGTTAACGGAATCCTTCACCCAGGAAATCCAGCTCATGTCAACTGACAATGAAATCTTGGAGTGGACACTAGGTGGCTATTATTCTGATGATGCGATTGTGGTGGGTTCTGGAGATTTCGACACCTTTTCATACGCCGATCACACGATTAAGGGATATGACGATGCGGGCAATGAGATTACAACATATCATCCAACTGAGTTGATTGACGTTTATGGCGGTGGAGACTTTGACGACGGATCCAAATACCAGCACATTGACACGATTACCGAGGGTGTATTTGGGCAAGCTGCATGGTCCATTAAGGACGATGTCCGACTGATCGCTGGCATTCGTCACAACAAGGAAACAAAGCGTAGTGAAGTGCATAAGGGCAATTCGGTCTTTGATCCGGACGATGCGCCGTACGGCTACGGATTAGTTGGTCGCCCTCTAGACGTTTATGTATATCCCGCCGAACCTTCTTGTGCGACTAAGGTTGTCTATGACAAGGTCACCTGGCGCGCGGGAGTTGAATGGGATATGGACGACGATAGGATGCTCTATGCAAATAGTTCAAACGGTTTCCTCTCCGGCGGCCTGAATAGTAATTGTTCGACCTTTGACCAGCAGGATTCGGAAGCCATCGAAATAGGATTTAAAACTCGCTGGGCCGACAACAAAGTACAGATCAATGGGGCACTCTACCGTAACGACTATACCAACCTGACGGCACAGGAACTGATCTTCGTTCCGGGGGAACAAGGCGCAGCCGGAAGTTGGTCAACGATCACGCTCAATGGTGGTGATATCGCCGTCAATGGCGCTGAGATCGAACTCATATGGTTAGCGTCGGAAGCATTGACGATTACTGCCAATGCCTCAGTCATGGATGCTGAGTTCGGTAAGTTCGGAGTGAAAAATCCGTTCCAGTTGTTCGACGGTGTCAAGGCAAAGTCGACCGTTGATGCGGATGGGAACCCGCTCAAGGGCTTTATTCGTTTGGATGGAACGACGCCAGGGTGGTCACCCGATACCACAATGGGCCTAACTGCCGCATACGATCATGACATGGGTAGCTCCGGAGTGCTGACGACGTATCTTCAGTTTTACTATTCGGACAGTTACAACACGGACGATGTTTCTCTCTATTCCACGCAAGTCCAGGATGCCTATACCAAGACAGATTTGCGCTTGACTTGGACGTCGGCAGACGAGAATTTTTCGATATCCGGTTTTGTTGAGAATATCGAAGATGAGACCGTACTGTCGCGAACCAACACAGGCAGCGACGATCTGGTACAAGGTAGTTATGCCTTTCCTAGGAATGTGGGTGTAAAATTCTCCTACAGATACTAGGCTAGACGCCACCGTCCTCGTGATTACGTTATGCGAGGGCGATGGCCCTGCGTCCTCCTGATCGTGTGCAGTAGTAAAGCGAGACATCACAGCTTATTTCAAGGGTCTCATCCACTCGGCCAAATCAGCGAATTTATACCTTGCATTGGATGCCGAATATTAGAAAGTCCGAAATCAAGGAATGCTCCTTCTGGGCCTCAGTAACAACTTTATCCAAGCCCAGCCTTTATGTTGCCGCCGAGTCGCGTTAAAGCTGGCTAAAGTCTAAACTTGTCGACACCTTCTTTTATTCAAATGGAGTTTCATATGAAATTATATAATGTCGTTCAAAAAAGAACAGGACGGGCGCTCTGGGATTTATTACTTTTTGCTCTTATGACCCTAGCTCTTGTTGGATGCGCATTATTTCCGCCCAGCCAGCTACAAAGCAATCGCGCAAAAAATATCATCCTATTTATCGGTGACGGAATGGGAGTTTCCAC
>UPTG01000529.1_pt1 | contig 30838 bp, 30 predicted proteins | sample 2160121 | NCBI WGS metagenome assembly UPTG01 (sample SAMN06266255, study PRJEB28933) | marine metagenome | isolation source: Columbia River Estuary | place: USA:Columbia River Estuary, USA | collected 2014-07-27
CGCCGTCCAAAACAGCCATCGCTTCTAACACATCTTGCTTCTTTCCGCTATCCTCGGAGTCCAATAACACCCTCTGTTTATTAATCCCCTTCAAATCCCCTTCTTCAGACAGTCGCGAAGAGAGGGATAAATCTCCTGAGTCTTGAAGACTTGCAATTGAATCGCTCTTCTCTTGAGCTACTGAATCATCCGTCATCAAGGAACTCTCCTTCTCCGATCCAAGCGGTTGACTCAACACAAAGATCATCAAGGTTAGAAATACACAGGCCGCACAGGCATAAATCAAACGTCGTTGGGCGATCAAAGAAATCTGTTTCCGCCTTGCCTCAACCATTTCATTACGCTTCTTCTCATCAATCTTCGCTAGGATCTTTCCACGTCTATCCTCCGATAGCTTCCATTTTGGATCCTCCTTTGACTCCTGCGCTTCCGCCAAAACACCGTGAACTTTTTCGAGACCTATCCGATAACTTTCAAGTTCAGGTTTTTTCGACATCAATCGCTCCAGGTCTTCCGCCTCAAAAGCTGAGGCTTCCCCGAGAACCAAAGCCACAATGCGAGCTTCCAGCTCGGGCTCAATGTAAGTTTGAAGATCGTCGTTCATATGGATATGGATGTGAAATTAAAAGTGGCTAATTCCGGACTTACGAAGTCGCTCCCCAAGATCTTTGAGTAAGTGGTGGAGCCGGTAACCGACGTTGCCGACACTCATCTCGAGTTTATCGGCAATTTCCTGATATTTGAGACCCTGAAAATATTTCATTCGGACCATGGACTGATCTCGCTCGTCCATTTCAGAAACAAGCATTTGAATCATTCCCACCGCTTCTAGGCGCCCCAATTCGTGGTCCGGGCGCTCGAGATCTGATTCACGATCATCCGGCGCTTCATCAAGCATTTCGCGTTTGTTTTTGCGAAGAATGTTGAATGAAAAATTGCGCACGCAGCGAAAAAGCCACGCTCTCGGAATCTCAACCTCCTCCCAGTGTTCGTGAAGCTTTAAAAAAGCGTCTTGAACGACCTCCTCAGCAAGCTCACGACGTCCCAGCAATCCAAAGGCATACCGAAGCAGCGGGCTTTCCTCTTCGAAAAAAACCTTTTCGAGAGTTAGCCGTCTTACTGGCACCTTGTTTTTACCGGGCAGACGCATGATCGACTGCCGAGAGGCCTGATGTGAACTTCCTTGAGACACAGATAAACATTCTTTTCATTAGGAATGACATCTCAAGAGCCGATTCCTTGGAAAAAAAAAGATTTTCTTTGAAATCAATTTAGCCTCACGATCTCAACCGTAGTTATATCTTTACCCAGCCTCAATTTGCCGTGTGATTTCAAGAGCAATAGCGAGGGCATCAGCACCTTGTTTTCCAGTAACTGCAGGAGTCTTACCATCTTGGACACTTTCCACAAAGGCAGCAAGCTCAAGCTTTAGAGGCTCGTCCTTTTCAACTTCAACCGTCGCTTTTTGAATCGCGCCTCCTTCTTTCCAAAACATTTCGCCCGATTGCTCCTGATAATCCAGCGAAAGATAACCATCGTCTTGAAAAACCCTGATCTTCCGCAGCCTTTCGGGACTAATTCGGCTCGCGGTGACATTAGCAACACAACCATTTTCGAATCGGAGCCGCGCATTGGCAATATCCTCACTTTTCATCAAAACTGGAACACCCACTGCGTCGATGCTAGCGACTGGCGATTTTACCAAGTGCAGAATGATCTCGAGGTCGTGAATCATGAGATCCAGAACCACTCCAATATCGATACTGCGGTTGGGAAAGGGAGAAAGTCGGTGGGATTCAATGAACTTTGGGTGATTTAGTTTCGCTTCAAGCTCTCGCATCACTGGATTGAAACGCTCAATATGTCCAATTTGAAGGATTCGGTCGCGTTCTTCGGCCAACTCAACAAGCTGCTTAGCCTCTTCAACGCTAGGAGCAATGGGTTTCTCCATGAGGACATGCAGTCCACGCCTCATCAATTCACCACCCACCTCAAGGTGAGCGATTGTAGGCACCGCAACACTGGCCAGATCACAGGCTTCAGCAAGAGCTTCCAACGAATCCACTGCTTTTGCCCCGAATTCTTCAGCAACGGCCTGTGCTCGCTTCAAATCAGCATCATACACAGCAGCCAACTCGACCTCCTGAATGAGAGAGTAACACCTAGCGTGATTTCGCCCCATTGATCCTGACCCTGCTACTCCAGCTCGCAATTTCATAAAGAAACATCTCGCAGACCGTCTGAAAATTACCAGCGAACTTTCCGCTTGAAAAAATTCCTCTTCCATTAAGATTTCAAAACAAGTCAGGGCAGTTCGACGCTCCCTACGTGTATCAAACGTATTTTATCATCCTATGATTGAAGTTACCGGTCTCACAAAACGTTTCGGCCCCAAAGCGGCCGTAGACGATCTTTCGTTCTCAGTCAAAAAGGGCGAGGTCCTCGGGTTCCTCGGCCCTAACGGCGCCGGGAAGTCCACAACCATGCGTATGGTAACCGGATTTCTTCCCGTAACCGCCGGCGAAATTAGCATCTGTGATATCTCAATGATCAATAATCCTCAGGAAGCTAAGCGTAAAATTGGCTACCTTCCCGAATCGGCACCACTTTACAACGACATGTCCGTCCAGGGCTTTCTAAAATTTTGCGCTTCAATGCGAGGTCTTGTGGGATCGGCACGGCGCGAAGCAGTCGCGAAATCGATCGAGACTTGCTTTCTCGAAAGTGTCGCACGTCAGTCGATCGGAACTCTTTCTAAGGGATATCGCCACCGAACTTGCCTCGCGCAGTCCCTCCTACACGATCCCGAGGTGCTTGTTCTCGACGAACCGACCGATGGTCTCGACCCCAACCAAAAACTAGAGGTCCGAAAACTCATCAAGAACCTTGGCAAGGAGAAGGCTATTCTCTTCTCGACTCATATTTTGGAAGAGGTCACAGCGGCCTGCACCCGCGCCGTCATTGTTGATCAAGGAATCATCGTAGCCGACGGGACTCCGAAGGAACTAGAAGCTCAAGGCGGGGGTTCACTTTACGATCTTTTCCACAAAGTTACGACCTTCGAAACTCCGGCTGCCTAACTCAAACTCTGAAAGATCTTTCACAATGAACATGCTCACTATTTTCAAGCGCGAGTTGACTAGCTATTTCACACAGCCAACCGCTTACGCCATCGTCATCGTCTTTGGCTTTCTCTCATCGCTCCTAGCCTTTACCTTAGGGCAATTCTGGAACGTCGCCGATGCTAGCCTGAACGGTTCGTTCTTCGTCTATCATCCCCTTCTTCTGATGATACTTGTCCCTGCCGTCAGCATGCGTCAGTGGGCCGATGAACATTACACCGGAACAATCGAACTGCTTGGCACCTTTCCGATTAATCTAGGAAGCGCTATCATTGGTAAGTTCCTTGCAAGCGCTGTTGTGTGGGCGCTGGCTCTTGCTTTAACCTTCCCAATGATTTTGACGGTTAACTACCTTGGGAGTCCTGATCCATGGACGATTTTTTCAGGCTACCTCGGGAGCTTCCTCGTCTGCCTTACCTTCCTCGCAATCACGACGCTTGTCTCCTCGTTCACACGCGACCAAGTAGTGGCCCTGATCGTCTCAGTCGCGATATGCTGTCTTCTGACGATGATTGGTTGGGAACCTGTCATCAACGAGGTCCGTCGGACCGGTCCTGAGGCTAAGGGAGCTGTCGAATTAATGACTAGGATCGGTATCTTCAGCCACTTCTTCGATGCCACGCTTGGCCGGATTTCTTACGCCAGCTTGATTTATCTCGGCGGCATCATCTCAGTTTGCCTTTTCGGCACAAACCTCGCGCTCAAGTCGCAGCGCGCTTAATTTACAATTTTTCCTAAACTATCCTGCAAACCTCATGAATGTTTCAAAAGCTTTCGCCATCGGATTTACCACCATTGGCTTCATCCTTTTCGTTCTCTCTCAATTCAAAGACTCTCTCAGTCCTCTTACGTGGTATTTTGCAATCGGGAGTTTTATCGCTTTATCGTTCGTTTCGAACAGCCGTCTCATCCGAGTTGGGTTCGCAACGGTCGCCTTACCCATCTTTGTTTTCTTTTTTACCGAGTTTGTTTCTCGGACCGATCTTGGCAATAAGTCCATCGATCTGACTGAAGATGATCGTTACACCCTGAGTGAAGGAACCCGCGCCATCCTGACCGAACTCAAAGATCCGGTGACGATTAACTATTACGTAACTCGTGATGTTGATGGCACCCCCTCAGCTTATAAGAGGCACATCCCTCGGGTAGACAGCTTCCTTCGACAGCTCGAAGGGCTTGCGAATGATAAGAACCTTACCCTCAACTTCATTGACCCCGAGCCGAATACTGATGAAGAAGACGCTGCTCTACTCGATCAAGTTCAGCAAATTCCAGTCACTCAGGACGACCAATTCCTCTTCGGAGCTTCTATCAGCTCCTTGGATAAGAAAACTGTCATTCCCTTCTTCGCACCGAGCCAGGAGACACAGCTAGAATACCAGCTTATCAGTGCCATCGCAGAAGTGAGTCGGCGTGAAACACCGGTTGTCGGTTTGATTTCGGCCCACAACCTAGCCTCGGGTGGACAGACAAATCGGGGCTGGCTCTTCTACCAGCTCCTTCAACGTTCTTATGATGTTGCGAATCTGGGCATGATGCCAATTGAGAGTCTCGGAACAGAATATGAAAAAAGAAAGTGGGGAGATGCTCCAAACTATCTCGATCCCGAGAAAATCAAGGTGATCCTTGTGGTCCATCCGGCAGGGATCACTCCTAATACCGAGTTTGTTTTAGACCAATATATCCTCCGGGGTGGAACTGTCATCGCTTGCGTCGATCCTCTTTCTCTCGTAGCACAGCAATCTGGTGGCCGGCCACAAATCCCCGGGATGCCACCACAGGGCGGGACTCCACCCTCATCATCACTCCCGAAACTTTTCAAAAAGCACAACATTGGTTTCAAAGAATCCCAAGTAGTCATCGACCGGAAGTATGCTCCCTCGAATAACCCACCCGTTCTCTTACTTAACGAAGAGGCCATGACCGCAAAAGATGATATTTCACTTTCTAAAATCAAAAACCTAGCGTTTCTAATGTCGGGAGGATTCACGGGAGAGAATGGCAAGGCCATGGGACCCGGTCTTGAAGTCCGAAAATTGGTCGAGTCTTCCTATGAATACACTTTCGTCACCGATCAAACACTCAACAGCCCTGACGCTGCTAATCAGCTTCGATTCGCCTTGGGAAGCCGGCGTGAAGGGGATGAAAGACAAGCCTACGTTGCGCTCCTTAGCGGAACGTTCACGACAGCTTTTCCTGAAGGTGACCCTTCTGCAAAGGAAGGCTCCGACGAGAACGAAGGCGAAAAAGAAAAGAAGACCACCGAAGCCCTCACTACCGGAATTAAAGTTGGCAATCTCTATTTATTCAGTGACTCAGACTTCCTTTACGACGGAATGGCCTACAATGCTCGCCGAATGTTCAACACCCAAGTCGTTGAACCGATCACCAACAACGGAGCATTTATGTTCAATATTCTCGATCAGGCCGTAGGCTCCGAACATTTGGTCGGAGCACGAGCCCGTGCCGAGGTTTACCGCCCCTTTACCGTCCTAAAAGAACTTGAGGCTGAATCAGAAAGGAAATCGAAAGAAAATCTCGATAAACTCCAGGCCAAAGAAGAACGGATCGAAAAAGAGTTTCAACAAATCAGATCACAGATGTCATCTGCTAAAGAAGCCCAGATGTCACCTGAGCTGCAGGAAAAACGTGATGAATACATCAAAAACAAGGTCCAAATTCAGAAGGACCGCCGAGAAGAGAAAAAAGCTCATCAAGGAAGAGTTGATCTTCTAAAAGCCAATATCTTTTGGCGTAACATCCTCTACATGCCACTCGGTGTGATCGTCATTGGCCTCTTTGTCTTCATTTGGCGAAAGCAACAAACCAAAGCCCGATAATTTTTAAGTTTACTATATAAACCTCGAACCAGACTAAGAAAACATGTCACGACTTCAACTTCTGATTCTTTGGATCCTCGCCCTCGGCGCAGGCTACTACTACTTCAACAGCAAGGATGTCCCAGACTCCATAAGCCAAAAAACGAAACTTGAGGTTGGAGCTCGAATCGTTCCTTCTGATCTTATCGAAACAGTCGATAGTCTCACCGTCGTTTCGGGCGATGATAAGGCATCGCTAAAAAAAATCGACGGCCGGTGGGTTGTATCCGAAAAGGGAGACTTCCCAGCCAATTATGACTCTATCAATCAAGTCATCGGTGCTTTACGAGAAGCCAAGGTCGCTCAAAGCGTCGTTGCAACAGACGAGTATTACGACCGCTTCAAGTTAGACCCCACCACAGAAGAAAAGGGCGAAAAACCCGATACCATTTCGTTACAAAAGGATGGCAAAGAGTCTTCCACTATTTTCCTAGGTAAAACTCGCGAATCAACGGGTGGCTCTGGCGCTCGAGCGGGTCGATTTGTTCGACTCTCAGATGATGAGAGCGGCGTTTATGTGGTCCAAGAAGGCTTTAGCTTTTTGAACGCTGATCCTGACAATTGGATTAATAAATCCCTCACACCTCTAAAAGAAGGAGCGATCAAAATGGAGGTGACGGCTCCAAATGATGAAAGCTTTAAATCCTGGACTGTTTCTCGTGAAACAGTGCGTGATGATTTTATGGTCGAAGGTCTCGGCGAAAAGGAAGAGACAAAAAACAATGACACGGCAGCTTTGAAGAATCTATTGGCAGGGGCAACCTTCACAGAGCTCATTACCAGTGAGGACTACAAGGAGCGCGCTAACGAAAAGGCGGCTCGCCAACTAAAAGCGACTGATTCCACCGGGACAATCTTCTCAATCACGATTACCCCTGAAAAGAAAACAGAGCAGAAGGAAGAGAAAAAGGACGACACGGCTAACCCAACACCACCACCAGCGGTCGATTACTTCGTCTCAATTGAGATTCTAAATGGTCCAACTAAGCCAGAACCCGTTGGAGATGATGCGAGTGTTCAGGAAAAAGCGGTTTATGCGGAGCGCGTTAACAATCTTGCAAACGTGTCTGCGGCCGTAAACCAAATGCGTAGCACTTACGGAGGGCGCTACTTCTTGGTAAGTGAGACCACAATCGGAGCTCTCAACAAAAATCGCGGGGAACTCATTCAGCCCAAAAAGGAGGAGAAAAAACCTGTCACAGTGGCCACTCCTCCAATTCGTGTACCGACTCCGGGAGATAAAGCCGTAGGCACCCCACCCCTGCCTGGTGTAAATACGCCCCCACCGTCAATCGCCCGCCCAAAGGAGGGTCAAGGTAAACCAAAAATCGAGGCCGTCACTCCACCAATTCAAGTTCCACCGATTCCAAACAAACCTAATATCGAGGACACTGCTCCCGAATCGATTGAGAAAACGGAATTGGAAGGGCAGAAAGCTGGCGAATAAGTTCTACGACCCCTCCAGATGCTTACTCTTGGGTGGAAGTGCCTCTCAGTTGCCCATCCCTCCTCTCGGATCGATGGATGAACAAGCTTGACTCTCTTCACAGCTATCGCAAATTATTTGCATATATATGAAGACGTTATTAATTTTTATTACGTTTACGCTCTGCGCCCACGGTCTCAATGTTGCTTCACTTCACCCACTCATTACCGATGCCGTTAAACAAGTTGGCGGTGAGCGGGTCAATGTCGTGGAGGTCGTAAAACCAGGAGCAAATGTCCACAAATTCCAGCCACGGGCTTCTGACATCAAAAACATGAACCGTGCTCGAATCATCTTCGCATCGGGAAAGAACCTTGAACCCTATTTGGCTGACCTGAAGGACAGTTTAAACGCCAACCAGATCATTATTGAGGTTGGCCGAACCATCCCTTCCCAAAAAGTCTCAAAAGAAGATCAAATCTACACCTGCTGCCCAAATCATGCTGTCGGGGGAATCGATCCACATTGGTGGCACAACGTCCGTAACATGGAGCGCGCCGTTCGAGTCATCGAGAAAGAACTCATTCGCATAGATCCCGCTGGAAAGGCAATTTACGCCGCAAATTCCAAGGCCGCTCGGACCCGCCTCACCCAGCTCGACAGGTGGGTAAAAGGTCAAGTCGCCACTATTCCCCGGGGAAAGCGGCACCTCGTGACCGCCCATGCTGCCTTCGGGTATTTCTGTAAGGGATATGGATTCAAGGCGAGTTTTGTGCAGGGGCTGAGTGCCCAAGGAGAGGTCTCTGCAAGCCAGCTTGCCGGAGCCATTCAACAACTCCGTAAGGAGGCCATTCCAATGGTCTTTCCTGAACAAACTGCAAACCCCAAAGTTCTTCAACAAATTGCGAACCAGACCGGCGCGAAGGTTGGAAACCCTCTCATCGCAGACGGATCAATTCCGAGCTATCAATCGATGATTATTTCCAACGTTGAGAATATTGTTGCTGGATTAAGGTAAAGATCATGACCCGATCCCCTCTCACGGCCACCCTACTACCTCTGGCTCCGCTTGCCGCGCTAGGTTGGCCGCTCGCTAAGGTGATCAACCAAGAACCTTATCAGCAAGCAAAAGTTGTAGAGGACAGTTCCGGGCCCCTTCTCCAAGCAGATTTAGAGATAAAAGCGGCGCACCCGTTCAAGAGGCTTGAAGTATCGGCCGCTGATACCACTTGGACTTTTACTGCAGTTGAAGACATCAAAACGATCTCCTTTCCAAAAGACCTTGATGTTATTTTCACTGTTACTGCGACATGGCCGGAGGGCACCCCTGAATCAGCAATCCTTCTGACATTAAGACCTGACGGCCGACCCGACCGCAATCATACTCTTTGGGGCTTCCTTGAGCTCACCGAAGAGATAACATTCACTTGGGACCGCTAGTTATGAGCCACGAACACCATCAACTCGACCTCACTGGTGTTGGCTTTTGTTACGGAAATAAAGAGGCGCTGCGCGAGGTTAACTTCTCCACCCAATGCGGTCAGCGTCTTGCGCTATTAGGTCCGAATGGAGCAGGAAAAACCACTCTAATCAGGCTACTTGCCGGATTACTCCCATTACAATCTGGAAATATTCAATGGCGTGAAAACTCTATCACCAAGGCCCGCCGCGAGATCGCATACCTCCCACAGGTCGATCAACACCAACGTAATTTCCCAATTCGTGTCAAAGACGTCGTCGCAATGGGACGATTTCCACACCTAGGCCATCTTCATCGATTTCGTAAAATTGATCGTGAAAAAATCAATGAAGCCATCGACCTTATGAACCTTGGTGATATAGCCCATCGCCAAATCGACCAGCTTTCAGGCGGGCAACAACAGCGGACTTTTATCGCCAGAGCTCTAGCTCAAGAGGCACATGTCCTACTCCTCGATGAGCCATTTAACGGACTAGATATTGAAAGCCGGTGTCACTTATCAGATTCACTCGTTGAACTCACGCAAAGCGGCCATCTCATCATTGCCTCCCATCATCAACTAGAAAGCGTCACTCAAATTTTCACTCACGCCCTGGTCCTCGACCAAAAACAGGTTGAGTTTGGAGAAGCGACCAAGGTCATGGAAAGCGAGTCTGTGAAACAGATCCTTCACTCTTGCCACCCGCACGCGCATGAACGAGCTCTTTGATATCCCGCTCTACCAAAGGGCGATTCTTGCGACTCTCATTATCGGTTTCGTTAACGGATACGCCAGCGCTTTTGTCCTTCTACACCGAAGCCCTCTCAAACTGACGGCCCTGAGTCATAGCCTTCTTCCTGGCGTCGCGCTTGCCGCCTATTTCGTCGGCCTTGGAGTTCTAAGTGCCTTTTTCGGAGCTGTTATTGCAGCAGTCATTATTGGAGTGCTTACAGTCCTCTTATCCCGCGTCACAAAAATCAGTGATGATACCGTTCTCGCCGTCCTTTATACAGGTGCATTTGCTGCAGGCATCATGGTCCTGCTAAAACTTGGATCGAATCAAGATCTTGAGAATTGGCTCCTCGGAAACATCCTCGGACTCTCTGATTTTGATTTATGGATGAGCTTTGTTGTCGGCATCATCGCTGTCGCTTTACTTTCCCTCTTTCGACGAGCGATCGTCATCAAGCTATACGACCCTGAAGTGGCAGCTAGTCTTGGAATTCGAACCCGCCTACTGGAGTATGCCTCGTTTGCCGTTCTTATTCTTGTCCTCGTCACAACACTGCAAGCCGTCGGCTGTATTCTTGCAATCGGAATGATTGTAACTCCGGCAGCCATCGTGCGCCCTTACATTTCAAGCCCTGAGACTCTTTTTCCTCTAAGCGGTCTAGTGGGGGCCGCCGGATCAGCACTAGGACTTTACCTGAATATTCACTTCGACCTTCCTGGTGCTGGCGCCAGTATCGCAGCTACTCTAGCGGCCATGTTCCTCATCTCTGTGGTCCTACGTTCAATTTTTGCGAAGTAGGTCCCAATCGTTGCATCAGCAACCCATTCAACAAAAAACCCCACCAGTGTCGCGCTCCACCGAGAAACGATTAGCTCTTGCCAAACTTGCGGTCAAGTTCCTGGAATGAGATCTGTACAAGGGTCGGGCGCCCCGCTGGATCGCAGTAGGGTAAATCACATTTGAAAAGATCATCAAGCAAAGCTGATAACGATGACTCACTCCAACCATCTTGTCGTGCCAACACATAAGAAACTTTGGAAGCAAACCCCTGATAGGCCAATCTCTTCACTCGAGAAGAACCCTCTCGGTCGATCACCAAGTCTACCAAGTCGATCAGTGCGCGTTTAATATCTTTCCGATTTAGAAAAGACGGTGCTGCAGAAATCGTGACAGTTTGCCCCCCAAACGATTCCAAGGTAAACCCCGCTTGGTCAAAGTGTTCACGAAATCTCATCAACAAATCAATATCGCGAACATCTAATTCTAAAAGAACTGGAACCAGTAATCCTTGCGATTCAATTTCTCCCTGCTCGCAGATAAGTCGCTCATAAAAAATCCGCTCACGAGCGGCCTGAGGTTCAAGTAAGACTAACCCCTCTTCGCCTTCCAGTAAGGCGTAACGCTTCGAAAGAGTGCCCACGATTCGAAAGGCCGGTATCTTTGAGGTTTGTTCTGGAGTGACTTTCAGTTCCTTCTGTTCTTCATGACGCCAAGCGATTGTGTTGACAGTTGGCAAAGATGGAACCGGGGCCTTTTCACCCTCAAGAATCACTTCTTGTGAATCTCCATCTTGGCCCAACTGAAGAGGACGGTTTTGCTCAACCAGAATTCCTGGAGCTTCCACATCCTTTGGTCGGAGCGCCTGCTCAATAGCATCAAGAATTGCAATCCGAACCTGCGCAGGTTCAGCGAAGCGAACCTCGCGCTTTGCAGGATGCACATTCACATCGACCAATGCCGGATCCATAAGAATCCACAACCATGCTGCCGGCTGGAGCCCCTCCTGAAGCCCCCCCTTAAACGCCTCACGAATCGCCCTTGAGATGGTATAATCTTCCACAGGGCGACCATTCAAAAAAACAAATTGATGTTTTCGACCGCGACGCGCGAAAGCTACTGGCAGTATCGCTCCCTCAATTACCATCCCACGATACTCGTGGCGCGGAACTTCTATGAGGGCCTTTCCTGATTCTCCACCACTCATCGCCTCGATTCGAACCCTCCGATCCGAGGTCGCCGGTAAATCTAAGGCCACCCGACCATCCTTACGAAGCAGCCAACCAATCCCTGGAGTGCACAGAGCATGAAGACGAATCTGATGCTCAATGTGTGCTGCTTCAGTTGATTCCGCCTTCAGGAACTTTTTTCGGGCAGGGACGTTATAAAAAAGATCTCTTACTTCGATACTTGTTCCCACCGCGCATCCGCTTGCACGGAGTTCACCTATTTTGCCACCATCCACCCTAATTTCAGTTCCCTCAGCCGAGTCTGACTCCCGGCTCCTAATCGTGAAACGTGAAACACTGGCAATACTCGGTAAAGCCTCCCCCCGAAATCCCAAGGTAGCAATACCATTCAAATCGTCGGAAGTACGAAGTTTACTTGTGGCATGCCGCTCTAATGATTTCGCCGTATCTTCCTGACTCATTCCGCAGCCATCGTCCCTAACCCGAAGCATTGCAATTCCTCCTCGCTGGATCTCGACCTCTATCTTTCTAGCCCCAGCATCGATGGCGTTTTCAACCAGTTCCTTAATGACGCTAGCGGGCCGTTCGATGACCTCTCCCGCCGCCACCTGGCTAGCAAGAGCCTCTGGCATCACCTCAATGATCGGCATAGCCAGAGCCTACTCAATGTCTGCTAAGGGTCAGCTCCAAAACACAAAAATTAATCGGCCCAAAATAGCAGACATCTCTCAAATAAATGGTTCCCCTCCTTTGTAGGAAATTAATAACAACCCAAATTGGGGGCTCAGAAAAAACAAGAGCGAGTGAAAGCGCCTTCCAACGCCCCAGTGTGGACGAAATGGATGCCCAGGTATTTACATATGAAAAGAAGGATCGGATCCAGCAAGCTGCTTTACGAAGTGGATATCTCCCCCTAACATCTTACGAGTGACCTCACGGACAGGGATTCTTTTAATGGTTTCGGGCCCATCAGGTTCGGGGAAAACGACTCTTTGCCGTCGTTTAGCAGATGAAAAGGAGGCTCATTACTCGATTTCCTGCACCACGAGACTGCCTCGAGATGGGGAAATTGATGGCAAGGATTACCATTTTCTTACTCCCAAAGATTTTCAATCACGTATCGATGCTGGCGAGTTTCTAGAACATGCAAAAGTTCACGAGAATTATTACGGCACGCTCAAAACCGAAGTAGTCAATCAACTCGCTGTCGGAATCGATGTTGTCATGGACATCGATGTTCAGGGGGCCAATCAGGTGCGATCTTGCTCTGACTCTCAAATCAAGGTAGCCTTAATCGATCTTTTTGTCATGCCCCCTAGCGAAGAAGAACTTCGCAGCCGTCTTACCGGACGCGGAACTGATACCGAGGAAATTATTGCTCTCAGGATGAGAAATGCTCTCGAAGAAATGGAGCACTGGCCCAAATATTCCTACCGTCTCATCTCCGCAACCCGTGAAGATGATTATTTTAACTTCAAATCGCTCATTGTCGCTGAGCGACTGCGCGTCTCCCGACTTAAATGAATATCGTAATTGGAATAACCGGCTCTATCGCTGCCTACAAATCTGCAGATTTAACAAGCCAGCTCACGAAGTTAGGCCACGAGGTTCATATTGTCATGACCCAGGCTGCCACTGAATTTATCACGCCGCTAACCTTGCAAGTTCTCTCGAGACACCCCGTCCTGATCTCGCTTGAAGACGAGAAGAACTCTTGGAAACCTGGACATATCGAACTCGCAGACAATGCCGATCTTTTCCTAATTGCACCCGCTTCTGCGGACATCCTTGGACAACTTGCAAATGGTCTCGCACCAGACCCACTTTCGGCGATTTATCTCGCTCTTCCCTCCAAGACCATGAAATTTATTGCGCCAGCTATGAACGGAAAAATGTGGCACCATTCAGCAACCCAACGGAACCTTCTTCAGCTAAAAAATGATGGTGTTACCATCATTGATCCAATCGAGGGGGAGCTCGCCTGCGGTTATCAAGGAATCGGACGGCTTGCTGAAGTTGAAGAGATCCTAAAAGCAATTCTCGGAGAGAATCCTCCAAGTTAAGCGAAAGCGCGGGTTTTCATCACCCAAATTCGCCCGAGCTTATTTTCTAGAGTTTTTCAGGGGACTGAAGAAGAGTTCCAATTCTCTGAAGAAGAAGTCCAGCTCCTCCGCCATCGACAACGCGATGATCGAAGGTAAGACATATTTCAGTTTCGGTCACTGGAACGAATGCTCCCACCTCTTCACTCCACCGCGGCTGCTTAATTCCAGCAGCAAGCCCCAGAATTAGAGTCTCATTAGGAAGCGGAATCGGGGTCCCCCATTTTAGACCAAAAGTTCCAAAATTCGTTACCGTTGCAATCCCACCTTGAGCCTGCTCGAGAGTCAGTTTTCGGTTACGAGCCTGCCTAACCAATTGTCCATATTCTTCAGCTAACTCAGGAACTCGAAGTTGGTCCACGTTCCGTAAGACCGGAACGACTACCCCGTCTTCTACCTGAACCGCAATCCCGATATCGTAAGCTCGAGGGTGGACAACTTTCTCACCGATGAGAAATCCTGCGGTTGCCGGTTGTTCTGAAAGTGCGATCGCAAAAGCACGAAGGACATAAAGAGTTAGGCCCGGCTTGGGGTCTTGCCGTGAACGATGTTCTAAAACTGGATCAAGGACGACAGGAAGCCCAACGGAGGCTAAGGGGCGCGACCAACTCCGCCGCATAGCATCCGCAACCGCAAGACGCATTGGAGAAGCCGCACTATCGGGCCAATCTGAGATGTATTCCAAAAACTGTTCGAGATCCTCCACCGTTACTCGCCCACCTGCGCCACTTCCCGCGATTGCAGAAATATCAGCCTCGCGCAAACCAAGTTCGTTCATACGAGCCCTCATTCGTGGAGAAATGTAGTGAGCCCCCTTCATTCCAGCTGGAACCGGAAGACCACGGACACTCGGCTCAACCAACTTGGGCTCCTCGTAACTTTGTTCGGTTTGCCGAAAGTGCAAATTCCCCTCCTCACCCTCGTCCAATAGTTTCGATTCCGCTTGTTCTCCCATCGTTGGAGCTCCAGTCCGGGAAATCTCTTCCTCGGTCGCCTCCAAGATTCCTAACAGGCTTCCAACCGCATATTCGACCCCTTCTTCTGCTCGAATCTCGATAACTGTGCCTCCACAAAGAGTAGTGACCCCCATCATAGCTTTGTTGGTTTCAACCTCGATAATTTCTTGATCTGCAATGACTGAATCCCCCATCGCAATATTCAACCTGATGATTTTAGCCTCGGCGATCGATTCGCCAAGCTGAGGCATGATGATAGGAACCTGTGGCATGATTGTTAGAGATTAAGAAGTTCACGAAGTTTTTCCAAGATCGATTCAGGAGTAGGACGATGTGCCGCCCAAAGATCAGGGTGATAAGGAATCGGAGTATCCTTAGAATTCAGGCGAAGTGGCGGAGCATCGAGGAGATGAAAACCTTCTGCTACAACTCTTGAGACGACTTCGGCCGTGACGCCCCCCCAAGGGAAACCCTCACCCAGCGCTAAAAGACGACCCGTTCTCGCTACTGACGCAATCACAGTATCCATGTCGAGAGGTTTCACGGAACGCAAATCCACCACTTCAATCTCCCAACCCTCTTTTGCAAGCCGATCAGCAGCTCTAACAGCTTCGTGCACCATCGCGCTATAAGTGACCACCGTGGCATGTTTTCCTGGGCGAGTGATGCGGGCCATCCCAAGCGGAAGAGGCTCCGGATCTATCTCTGAAGTTTTTAACCATCGATAGAGAAACTTATGCTCACAGAAAACGACGGGATCATCGATTTTGACAGACTCCTTGAGCAAGTGGTAGGCATCGGAAACGGTCGCCGGGGTGGCAACAATAATGCCAGGATAGTGAGCATAGAGGGTTTCTACCATCTGGCTGTGAAAGGGACCAGATCCGGGAGTACCTCCGCAGGGTAGCCTAACCGTAATGGGAACGGGAATCCCGGTCCGATAGTAATGTGTTCCAGCGTGGTTCGCGATTTGGTTAAAGGCAATCGAGGAAAAGTCGGCAAATTGCATTTCGACGATAGGCCGCATTCCGCTGATAGCTGCACCGATTGCCATTCCTACCATGGCATCTTCACTAATTGGAGAATCCATGACCCTCCCTGGGAATTCTTCTAGAAGCCCCTTAGTTGCCTTGAATGCCCCACCAAACCCCCCAATGTCCTGACCATACAAGAAAACATCATCACTCTCAGCTAGCAACTCTCGCTGCGCCTGATGAATCGCATCGATATAAGTGACACTCATGAGTTGATTCCTTTCCATGAAAAAGCCTGCCAATCGTCTTGATATGGATCAGGGACCGGGTCGGTTTGAGCATTAGCGACAGCCTCTTGCACCTCTTCTGCGGCCTCCCTTTTCCAAAGATTAACTTCATCAGAAGTCGCTAGACCCTCATCCACCACCTGCTGAATCCCTATCTCCAAACAATCACGTCCAAGATTAGAATCCTTTAGTTCCGGTGCCACATAAGAGGCATCATCGTGCTCTCCATGTCCGCACAATCGAAGAAGCTTTCCAACAACCATCTGCGGACCTTCAAAATTACGAGCCGCTTTAACGGCCTCATGGACAACTGCGAGACACTCGAGAAAATTAGTCGCATCGACCTCTCTCCCAGTGACGCCATACCCCCGGGCGCGATCGACAAGATTTTCACATGCAAATTGTCTCCCGCGAGGAGTGGAATAGGCAAATTGATTATCAGCAACTAAAACGACGATCGGAAGTTTCTCTACCGCGGCCAAATTGAGGCCTTCATGAAAGGCTCCGGTGGAAGTCGCTCCATCGCCAACACAAGTCGCACCAACCACCTCCGCGAGTTCCCCTTTCATACGGCGGGCCATCAGCATACCAGCCACGACAGATACCGAAGTTCCAAGATGACTAATCATTGCTGGTCGACGTTCAGCGGGACGCCCACGGTGAATGTTACCATCGCGACCGCGCATTGGCCCAAGAGCGGAGCCAAGATAAGTGCGGGTCGCCTCAATAAGCGGCTCGCCGAAACCGGTTCGTCCAGCTTGATCACGAATGAGGGGCGCGAATATATCCTTGTCCTGATCAAGACAGCAACCAAGTGAAGCTGAAAAGGCCTCCTGCCCTGTCCCCAGATAAACACCACCCACAATCTTACCTGCTTTATAGAGACTCGAAAGCTTGGCCTCGAGTGTTCGAGAGATAATCATGACCCTTAGGGTCCGCCGAATCAAATCAGTATCAAGTCTACTTGATATAATTGGAGCTGATGCTGGTGAAGATTCCATGGTATGAAGATTAGAGCTCTTGGTCGACCGCCTTGAGCTCCAAGAAAAGATCGTTCCACCGTTCCTTCCGCGGCTCAAGAAGAAGCTTTTGGTCAGCGATCCGCCTCCGAACGATCTCGAAAAGCCCCCCGTATTCAAGATAGAATCCGCGAACACCGTCTTTGTAGTCGCTTTCAAGGGAATCAGCGAACGTGTGGCGCAAGTCCTTAAACCCTTCCATAAAGTCGCGGCAAAGCGCTTTCCGCGAAAGTTTCGAGTAAATTGCAGCGAGCCCAAGAACTCCCGTCGCCATCATGATAAACACCCAGGGCCAAGTCGCTATACCAAACCCACCGAGAATCCCAGCAATCGTATACAAAATTAAAAAAAGAGTCGTGTAACGACGCAGAACTATTCGGCGGCTATCTATCGTGAGATCTATCGTCCCTCTGATTTTAAGCTGCGTAACTGCTTGCTTTGCCGAACGTCCCAGGCGGCGCATAAAACGCTTGCGAGTCCCCGCAAGGGATTCCGTTTCCTGCTCAAAGTCAGGAGGACTGATCCCAAGGTTCTCACGGATGCGCGGTTCTACGGTTTTCCAATGGTTCCGACAGTTTTTCACCAATTCAATGCCATCGGCCTCTGCCTGCTTTTCGACAGCTTCCTTAACCGCTGTGATTAAATCTCCTTCGATTTGGGATGGAAGTTTCTCCTGTAGAAAAAGTGAGATCAGGCTCCTTGAGATAGACATCCTCCGGCCTAAATCACGGGTCGCAATTTGACCTTGCCTAAAAAAGACGTCGCCCATCCCACTCAAACGTTCTAGCAACGAAATCGCCTGCCCTTCGCGACGAAGATTCACCTCATCTTCCAACTCTGCCAAAAAACGCTGATCGCTATCAAGAGTATCACTTCGTTCTTCGATCCGCGCCTCAATCTTATTTAAAACCTCTTGTGCCGAGTTGCTCACCTCTTGGAGAATTTTGCGCCGATCTGGATCATGAGAAACCTTTGAGGAAATAAATTCATTGAGCGTCGTTAATCCACTTTTCCTCAGCATATGAGATAGAGGCGGATCATTCGTCCTCGCCTCCATCACCAGCTTCGCAGAAACCGGGAAAATTTCGGGGATCCTCCCAGTCTTCTGCTCCCCCAAAGTCTTCATATGACCCAAGATTACTTTAAGATCTTCTTCATTTCTTAATTCGCTTTGCTGCAAAACAAAACCCACCTTGCCTAACTGCTCTTCTGGAAGCCGTGCAACCAATTGCCAAGTGTCGGCACACCAAGGATTCCCGACAGGGAAAACAAATAACAAAAGATCCGCAACCGGGAGAAAACGTTCGACCTCCTCCGGACTTCCTTCGATTGAGGCATTGGAACCTGGAGTATCAACCACCTCGAAATCACGGAGAAAGTCCAGAGGGCAAAGTTCTTGCACAAGCATTGGCCTTTTCTCCGTTGAGGCCGCTTTCTCTCCATACCGGTACCAATGAAGCTGTTTCGTCTTAGGAAGAGCATCAACCTCGCAAATTTCCTTACCAAAAAGCGCATTAATCAGGGCCGATTTTCCAGCGTTGACCTCACCGCACACAACGAAGAGAAAAGGCTTTCGGAGATCTTTTAAAAAGCTCCCATCCGTAACAGGATCAAGAATCTCGCCGCCACATTCACGAGCAAGCTGCCCAACGCCTAATACCACCTCAGCAAGGCGCTCCCTGATCGCAAAGTAGCGTTTGCCAAACATGGATGAAGATTATGAAGGAATCAATCAGCAACCACCCCCTAAGCTTGTCCTTTCAGGGCAAGGAGTTGTGAAACGGTTATAAATTGGTAGCCCTTAGATAAGAGGTCGTCAAAAGTGCCGGGCATAGCATCAATTGTCGGGGCATGAAGATCATGTGCCAAAATGATTGCACCATTATGAGCCCCTCTCAAGATTCGCGAGCGCACCACTGATGGTCCGGGGCGTTTCCAATCGTTTGGGTCAACTGACCACATGATCGTGGGATAGGTGAAATCAGAAAAAATCAAACTTCGCTGACGTTCAAAGAGTGCACCATAAGGCGGGCGCATCGTCCGGGGTTTAACCGCAGCGGCGCGGACAATCGCATCTTCGGTTCGGCGCATTTCCCTCCGTAATTCGGAGTTGCTGAGAGTGGTTAATTTACGGTGCGTATAGGTGTGGTTTCCAATCTCATGTCCCTCGGCCACGATACGTCGAACGATATGAGGGTAGCGATCGACATTGCTTCCGATGACGTAAAAAGTAGCCTTGATGTTGCGGGTTCTCAGAATATCAAGCAGGCGAGGTGTGTTCTGGGGGTGGGGACCATCATCAAAGGTCATCGCCACATAAGGCTGATTGGACAAACCGCGAGAGTGCGTCACGCTTTTACCACTAAATTGGGTCGGCAGGTTCATATTGGGATTTCTTAACCCTTTATTCACGTATGCCGGGGGGCGGTATTGAGTATTAGCCCCTAGCCTAACTGGCTGATTTCCGTATCGGGACGATGAAGCTCCATGTTTTCCAACTTTCTCACCCTTCTCACCCTTCTTACTTGAGCAGGCAGGAAGCGCGATCAGGCTCCCTGAGCTTAGCTTAAGAATTTTCCGTCTCTTCATGCTTGTTCCTACGTAATTATTATTACGGAATCATCAAATGTCACGCATTTCCTAACAATCTATCATTTGAGGCTCACGCGTTTTATCGACGCCTTGGTTGTACAATCTCATTTCCATCCTCAAAACCGCTCGACAGATCCCGATTCAGGGTCCAATTTCCCGCCCCATGTCCAAACCAAAGCTGTTTATTCCCGGTCCCGTGGATGTCGCTCCCGAAACTTATGCCGCGATGGCTGGCCCCGCAATCGGGCACCGTGGAAAAGACTTCGAAGAACTCTATTCGTCGATTCAGCCCGGAATCAAGCAGGTGGTCGGCACGACCCGCCCTGTTTTCTTCTCTACCTCTTCCGCCTGGGGTATCATGGAAGGTTGTATTCGTAATTTAGTCAAAAAAAAGGTCTTAAACCTCTGCTGCGGTGCTTTTTCGGACAAGTGGTATGGCGTCTCCAAAAGTTGTGGCAAGGAAGCGGAGAAAATTCAGGTCGAATGGGGTCAACCAATTGACCCTAAAGCCGTCCGCGAAAAGTTAGCAAGCGGAGATTTCGACACCGTGACTTTGGTTCACAACGAGACCTCAACCGGGGTCCTGAATCCTCTCAAAGAGATCTCTGATATCGTTCAATCTTTCGACGATGTAATCTTAGTCGTAGACACCGTCTCTTCCCTGTCTGCCATGCCCATCAACTTCGATGAGCTTGGCATTGATGTTCTTTTAGCTGGGGTTCAAAAAGCAATTGCTCTTCCTCCCGGGTTGGCGGTTTTCGTCACATCAGACGCCGCTCTGGAGCGCGCCGAAAGCATGGACGACCGCGGTTATTACTTCGATTTCTGTGAATTCGCAAAAAACGACGCGAAAGACAACACCCCATCGACTCCATCCATCCCCCATCTTTATGCCCTCCGAGAAAGAGTCGGTGTCATGCTCGAAGAGGGGCTTGGAAATCGCTTTGAACGCCATCTTGCCAACAATGCGATGGTCCACAAATGGGGAGCAAAACACAATTTTGAGCTTCTTCCTCCAGAAGGCTTCCGCTCACGCTCCCTATCTTGCTTCATCACACCAGAGAATCTTGACCAAGCCGGCTGGATCAAATCAGTCATTACGGACCACGGTTTTGCCATCAATGGAGGTTACGGGAAGATCAAAGGGAAAACCTTCCGAATTTCAAATATGGGGAACGAAACTCAGGAAACCATGCAAGACCTTCTCGATGCCCTTGATCTGGAGCTCCCCAAATTTCTCCGATAGCAGATTGCTTCCCTTAAAAAGCCCATCACTAAAGCAAATCCCACGCCGTGGAAATTTTTTGTTCGGCTCAAAAAATATTTGGGACCTCGCTCCTTCAAGATCCCTTAATAATCAATAGCCTTACAAGAGAAAGGGTTCGGACGGGTTAATAATCCAGAAAAACCTTCAGAAAATCCTTGGCAAATCGGCCAAGTTACTGCAGCTTCCGCGCCCACCACCAAAATTATGGTAGCACTCCGACTCACTCGCCAAGGTTCCAAGAATCGCCCTTACTACAAAATCGTCGCCGTCGACAGCCGCACGCGTCGGGACGGTCGTTACATCGAGCAACTTGGAACTTACAATCCTATGGCCGAAGGTGAGAATTACACTCTCGACCTAGAAAAAGCTGACAAGTGGCTTGGAGTTGGCGCAAAGCCCAGTGGCACAGTAGCCAGCATTATCAAAAAGGTTCGCACCGCTAGTTAATTCTAGCTCTTTAAACCGGCGCTATATTCAGGATCCCGTGGTCTCAGGACTTCGGGATTTTTCATTTAAGTTTTGAACCTACGAACTCAAATTCAATCAGGCTATTATGACTTTCTCTGAATTCTACCAACTTTTGGAGTCTCACCCGGATCATGGCATCACTCTTACCCTGCCCGATCAAACTCAAGCTCCTTCCCATTTTCATATTACGGAGGTTGCATCAATCTCCAAAGCATTCCTCGATTGCGGAGGGAGACAGCACTCAGAAAATTCATGTGTTTTACAAATCTGGGTCGCTGACGATTTTGATCACCGAATCAAAGCAAGGAAGTTGATTAAAATCCTCACCAAGGCCCGCGCACTTTTCGTTTCCGAGGACATACCTGTGGAATTTGAACATGAAGCTCCAGTCCTAACGCGTCTCCCAATCGAAACCCATATTGTAGATAAAGACGTCATCATCTTTACTCTCCATTTTAAGGAGGCTGATTGCCTCGCAAAAGATCTTTGCCTTCCCAAGCGTGATTTCAGCCTTCCCGATATTCCCTCTCGCTCTTCTGTAGCCACCAGGAGATGACTCTACCCACCGACAAGCTCCCCCTAGGTCACCTTATGGTCCGAAGGGAAATTGGAGCCTTGTTCACCACTCTTCCTCGTTCACGATCCAAAAATAATCGACTCATCGCGATTTCCTGTGATTCCCCCAACCAAATCAACTTAATCTGAACTTATGAAAAACTTTGTTTCCCTTCTTATCACTCTCCTTCCTTTTGCCCTCTTCGGACATGAGGTGAAACCTCTCAGCAAAACCCTCTCCGAAGAATATGACCTCGATCCAAAATTCTATGGAAAAACCACAATGGTTCAGGAAATTCTCGTCGCAACATCAGAGAAGGTTTCCAACACCACTCATTTAGAAACGGCGTATCTTTTTGATCGTATGATGCGCGACCTAAAACCAAAAATTGCCCAGCGAATTAGAGAAGCCAAAGTTCTATGCCTCCTCGTTGGACATGATGAACTCACCTCTGATCTCCCTCAGTTTAAATCAAATAAAACAGGTAAAGAACTCGATTTTTACAACTGGCGACAACGGGGCTTCCTTACCAAGAAGAAGGATCGTTTCGTCGTCCTTTTTGCCGAAGAAGACGTCATGGAATACGAGGGGGGAATGCAAATCGAAAGCATTCTCATCCATGAATTTGGACATGTTATTCATGGCGCAGGGTTCGATGAAAAATTGAAAAAACGTTGGACTACAGCTTTCGAAACTTCAAAAGCAAAAGGCCGTTGGAATGACGGACGAGCCGCTCAACGCTTTCGGAGAATCAAAGGCAATAAACCCGTCCTACTGCTCGATGCTCTCGCTAATTCTTTTCCGAAACAACCACGCGAACTTCTTAAACAATGCCTCAATGGCGGCGACATCCTTGTAAACGGAAAAAGCAGTCAATCCACCGTTATGGCAACTGAAGATGACAAGATCCTTATCATTTTTGGAGGGGATAAACCCTGCTACGCCGGGAAAAATCGCGGTGAATATTTCGCCGAAGGTGTCCAATGTTGGTATAATACAAATCGAACGATGGATCATGACCACAATCACATCCGGACGCGTGAACAGCTTAAAGCATATGATCCAGCCCTTGCAAAACTCTGCGCTGATGTTTTAGGCGAAAGTGAGTGGCGTTTTGTCTCGCCACGGAAACGGGCCGGACAGACCCACCTTAAGGATTACGACCCTGCCAAGGCCCCAGTTGTGAAGGAACTCGAACACATCAAGACGGCAGGGCTTGATTACTATGATACCTACTGGTCCGATTACTGGGATAGACTCCACGATAAATATCCTGCCGCTGCGAATAAGCACAATTCGTCGAACTGATTACAGCGGGCGCCCTTTCGCCTTTGCCTAAGCTCTCTCATCCACCACAACTTTATCGCCCCAGCAAAAACTGATCAACGATTTCACTTCGTGACTGGCATTATTGAGCTGGTCCAAATTCCGTCAGCTTTGGAGACGTTCTAGATTTCTCTAAAAAATCAGAGCACCTTCGATGTCTTGAAAGAACCGATAACTCGGAACAGTAAAAAAATCCCATTTAAATTGATAAAATAAATGAAAATCACATTAACTACCCTCGCGCTTTCGGCATGCCTTCTTTGCTACACGTCGGCAGAACAAAGCCAGGACAAGAAGAAACCGACACCTCAAAAAGTCAAAGAGACAGCTAAGCCCGCCCCAAAGAAATCTAAAGAGGCCAGCAAAAAAAAGGCTAACCCAGCCCCACGGAAATCTAAGGAAACAATCGCTCGTGAAAAAGCTGAGCGCACGAAGCGAGCAGCTGCGAGCGCTGCTAAGAAAAAAGCGGCTGAAGCGAAAACGGTCAAAGATGCGATGGCAAAAATCAAGGAGCTCAATACCAAGAAAAAAGCTGCTGACGCAGCCCGATCAAAGGCAGCCCAAGCGCTTCGCGCTGCTGAAAGCAAGGTGACTGAGATCGAAACACAACTCAAAGCCGTCACTGCGACTCTTAAAGGCAAAGCCGACAATGATCGTAAAAAGGCCGAACAGGCAAAGGCCAAAAAGATTCGTGAAGCTGAAGCTAACGAACGCGCGCTCATCGCAGCCATGAAAAGGGAACTTCAAGACCTTAAGCAGACTGTAGATCAGCTCAAAAAACAGCGCGCTGAGAAGAAATAAAGCGAATCTTAAAACATCACTCTAAATTGAAATGCCCAATCCAAATGGATTGGGCATCTTTCTTATCTCGAGAAAAAGCACCTCTTAAATTAGTGGCCCAGAAACGGAAGCAAAAGAATAGCTCTTCTAAGAGTGCTCTCCTCTTTTAGCACTCTTCTGCTTACGGGACCGAATGCGCGCTCAGAATTTAAGATGAAATTGGTATCGCCCCCCAAAGCCTCACTTGCTCAGCAAATCCACCATCGCTTTACCCATACCCTCACCCACATTCATGTAGGTCTCGGGATTGCCACCGTAATGACCTCCGCTACCGCCCCCTTTTGAGACAGGCTTCGAATAAAAAACCGCCGCTTCATCCTTGAACTCCGGAAGACCAGCGAAATCAAACATCTTCTTAGACAGGGTTGCACTCTTGTCATGCTCACCCAAAGTGGCGCAAACAAACTTGGCATTTGGTGCGTTAAAATCTTTTTTCAGATCGTTGAAGAGAAAGGCCAGATTTTTGTCGTAAGTCTCCACGTTCCCCTTGCCTTTCTCAGCATTTCCCTGCCACCAAAAGAACCCTGCAACCTCGTATTCCTTGGCGCCAGGATAGTAGGTAGATAAATTCTTAAGAGCATCTTGAGCAGCACCTACGTCCTGGTCATACTGGAGACCTGCATACCAGCCGTCTCTTTTTTCTTTCACTTTCCTATTCAAACTTTCGGAGTCCCCTTGATACGACTGTCCGCCACTTCCAGTACCTACTGCACTCGGTGGCAAGAGATCCCACCCCAAAGCACGATTGCCCACACATGATTTTAACAGCAAGACAGGAGCATCAATAATTTCCCCCAAATAATTCCCGATCCCAATTTCTGGACCAAAATTCCCACCACCATTTCCATTTTCGGCCGTTAACCAATCGTTGTGTTGTAATTTCGCCATACAGAAAAATGTGTTGCGAACATCTTTCCGAACATTCCACTCACCTCCATCATCAACAAGGTATGGATATTTATCAGCAGCGATTCCTTTCAGTTGGCCGGCTTTTCCAAAGCCAAGCATGTTCGACTGTCCCAGCATGATGAAAACCTGCACCGGCTTACTCATGTCCGCCTCCTCGCCATCAGGATCCGGAAGCTCCTTGGGCAGCTCCCCGATTTTCAGCGAGCTCCCGCCGAGAGAACGATTCCCATTCTTCTTGAGCCACACAACATCCTCCTCTGAGAGTTTGTCCTGATTGAATGTCAATTTCCTGCGATTTTTCAGGACAACCGTGACCTTCCCGCTCGTAGCATCATAGGAATGCAATTCCCCCTCAAATGTTCGATCGCCATCGGAGCTGGTCCAAGTGCGGGCTTCGGATACGGGAAGGAGTAATCCCATTCCAAGAACGAGAGAAAGTAGAGTTGGTTTCATGATTTTTTGGGATGTGGCTGAAAAGTTGTCTTGAGCAGTTGTTGTTCGATTTGGGACCAGATCACCCGACGATCCCGCCTAGGTAAAGGACTACGTCCGATTATCGGGAAAGTATTCACCAAATCAACGACTCAATCTTCACTCACCTTCCCATTCCTGGGTAGGCGGTGAATTCTCCTCACTTCTTCGACCTTCCGTTGGGCGTGCTCGACGGAGTCCCGGAATTCTTGCCCTCAATCGAAGACATCAGCGCCTTGAGCTCGGCAACTTTTTCCGGGTGCTTCTCCGCGAGGTTGTTCCGTTCCCCGAGATCCGCTTCGAGATCGTAGAGCTCTTCCACTTTCGCCCGATCCTTCTCCACGGCATATCCGTGAAAGTGGGCATTGGCTTTGAGATACTTCCACTTCCCTTTCCGCACCCCGGCATTGTTAAAGTAGAAATAGTCACGTCCCGTCTTGCGCTTACCGAGGAGTAAGTCGGTCTGATCGATGCCATCAATGCGACGATCCTTGGGAACCTCAAAATCGCATAGATTCGCGAAGGTCGACATAAAATCGACAGAGGTAAAAATCGCCCCGGACTCCTGTCCGGCGGGAACCTTGCCCGGCCATCGCACGATGCAGGGCAATCGATAACCGCCCTCGTAGCACGATCCCTTTCCATTCCGTAGCGGTCCCGAATCGCCCCAGAAGATCGAGTCCTTGGGGTGGCCTTTTTTATTCTTGGTATACTTGTCCTGATTCCACGGCCCGTTGTCGCTGGTGTAAATGACGAGCGTATTTTTACTGAGCCCTAATTCATCAAGCACGTCGAGAAGGCGCCCCGTTTCGAAATCAAACTCTTCGACAACATCCCCATAAAGTCCGCCCTCAGATTTCCCCCGAAAGCGATCCGAGGCATCGATGATAGTGTGCATCATGGTGTGGGCGAGATAGAGGGCGAAGGGCTTCTCGGGATCGCGCTTTTCTTTGAGCCAGGCAATCGACTTATTGGTGTAGAGAGTGGTGAGCTCGCCCATGTCCTTGGTCGATCCCGCCGCTTCGTTGTTCTCATGAAACCTCACCATTCCGTTGTCATTCGCTCCCAACGCCCCAAAGTAATAATCAAACCCCTGGGCATTCGGCATGCGTTCGATGATCGCCTTACGATTGGAGACATCCCACTTACCAATACAGGCCGTTTGATAGCCCACCTTGCGAATCAATTCCGCCCAAGTGATCTCAGAAGCCGGCATCCCCCAGCCTTTGCTCCGAAGTGGTTGCCGCCCGGTCAAAAGCGCCGAGCGGGAGGGTCCACAAACCGTCTGGGAATAAAACGAAGTAAAACGAGTCCCTTCCTTAGCGAGCTGGTCAAGACGCGGAGTCCTATTCTTCTCACTGCCGTAACAAGCGAGGTCGCCGTATCCTTGATCGTCAGTAAAAACGATCACGATGTTCGGTCTCTCAGCAGCTTTGATGATTCCCAAAATTCCAAAGATCAGGAATATCTTTAGAATAAAAGAAGGTCGAAATATCATGAACTCTCAATTTTATTTTACCATTAAATCAGCTATTGCATTAGCGAAGGAATCTCCAAGGCGAACAAAGAAAGCTCCACTTCCGAGGTAGTGATAAGGACGGTCGCTGCCGACCGAATCCCACTCGTGGTAATGCTTGGGCCATCCCTTACTGAAGATCTCATGGGAGAAATTTGAATAGTCTTGGTAGCTCTCAACCGACACCACGTTACCTTTGAACTCAGGAGCCTTGGCCGCCTCCCGCTGACCGAGGGAAACCACATTCTCACCCACCTTCTCAGCAGTCCTTCCTGTTCCAAGGACGCCAATCACGAATGGCATTTTAGGCACCTTATATTCTTTGCGAATATCTTTAATAAATGAAATCATGTTGTCTTTGTAGTTATCGCGGAACTCGTCCGAAAACTGATCGTTGTATCCCTGGAACCAGACAAAGCCGGCGATCTCGTATCCTGCCTCAGCATCATAGGCTGGATGGTTTTCCTTGAGATTACTGAGAACGTTTCGAATCGACTCATTCATCATGCGGTAATTAAGCCCCGCATTTTTTTTGATCTCGTCGGCCTTTCCTCCGGCCTTCTCCTTCTCATTTAGCTGGTAAGGACCAGCGGAAGGTGGGCGGAAATTGTAGTTGATCGATTTGCCTCCCCACGAGGTTTTGATGAGCAGAATGGGGCCATCGATTTTTTCGGCCATCGAAAGACCAAAGCCATACTCAGGCCCAATCTTCTTCCCGCCTCCTCCGTAACCGATTCCCAATTTACCCGCCTTCTTATTGCCGTCCGCGATCGCATTGATGAAAACGCGATCTGAAACGACACAGGCCGAAGTCACTTCGCTCTTATAAGCTTCATGCGCGTCTTTGTGCTTTTTCACCTTCGCTTCGAGAGCTTTCTTCTCAGCGCCGTCTTCCATCTTCTTGACCTTGTCGAAGGAGATCCCGCCACCGAGTTCGTCGAGCTTCCTTGCCTCGACCAATTGAGCATCGAGCTTCGCCTTGGAAAGCCCGCTTCCCTCTTTGAACACCATCTTGGCGAGCGCCTCGTCCCGGGGACTGCCCGACTGGTAGAGGGTCGCAGCAGTGTGGGGATTCGCGTGACCCACCATGTTAGACTGCCCCGCAAGGATGAAGATTTTCAACTTCTCCGCCGCCCCAATCGGACTGGCGATCGACACGAGTGTGGCTGCCATCGTCAACACGACCCTCTTCTTGCTTAAGATACTTTTCATAATTCTTCTAAAATTGCTCCTACAGAATACTCCTCAGCCCCGGCAATCTTAGCAGAAAAGTGAAACCCCGGAGACTTTCCGCCACGCGTATTATCAAATGCGGAGGAAGATCTTGCGACGATACATCCAAAATAAAATCAGCCAGAAAACCAAGAGCACAGCCAAACCCTCGCAGAGCGGCCCATAGTTCTCCCCATAGAATGCGAAGCAATCCTGCCCGAAGAGGGTTTTTATACTGTTTGCGGTGAAGTCACGGATCAAGTGCGCGATGAGATACGCCGCGATGGAATTCATCCCGATCACGATCAGCGGAAAGGCCCATTTTTTTAATTTGGCCCAATCGACAATGATATAGAGCACCGCCATGCAGAGGAAACACCATCCCCCGCTGAACAGCACCCAACTCGGCGTCCAGATGCGTTTCACGATGGGACAAATACCCAACTGATGCAGCAATTCTCCGAGCGCAAAGAAAATCGCTGAAGCAAGCAGAAGCCGCAGTAAACGTTGCTTGGGAAGGAGCCCGGACTTCAGCCAATTTCCCGCGAGGAGCCCGAGAAGCATCGTAGCCAGCGTCGGAATAAAACTCAGGGTGAGATAACCTCCTCCGTTGACGACATAGGTTGACGGTCGCGGGAAGAGATTGAGAAACCATTGGTCGAAAGCAGACCCTACATTAAGATGCTTGTTCCAATGTGCCGCGAATCCCTCGGCATGATGCGGCCAATCCGCCGACGCACGCACCGCCACGTAGTCGAAATCCGGACCGGGAAGCGGATACAGCGCCCAGGCCAACCAATACCCGCCAAGGATAACGCCGAGGGCAATCAGGTGAGTCCGAAAAGAACGAAAACCTAACAAAAAAAGAAGCGGATACCCGAGACCAATCTGGGAGAGAGTATCTTCGAAAGTCCAATTGATTTGATCGCGATGAACAGAGCGAAGGAAGACGCCCAACAAGATCAGCAAGAGGGATCTCCACACGGCATGACCGAACATCATTCGAGTGGACTGACCTTTGGCAACCCGACTCGCGATGGAGAAGGGCAAAGCCACCCCGACTAAAAAAGAAAAGGACGGTTGAATGAGATCATGCAGCGAGCAACCCGACCACGGAACATGACTTTGATGAAAGGCCAGGGATTGCCACAAAGAAATTTCCGAAAAACTACGGGCCACCTGTGCCAGATGCAAGACCTCGGCCATCATCAGGAACATCACCAGCCCTCGAAAAACATCGATAGACCCAATGCGTTCCTGAGGCGCGGGAAGTGGTGACGAATTCTCCATCCCTTGATCTACTTTCCGAGCGAACGCTTTTCAGCTGCGCCGATCTTTTCCTCACTCAATCCGAAGCCTCTCAAGACGCCTTTGGCCATCATGACGTTGCCGAGTAAGTTCATGTGACAACCATCGGTCGTGAGCTTGTTCTTGATGTTTCGCTCATACTTCGGCTCACCGAACATGCGTGCTTTCCCCTTCTCGTCGGGGATCTTTTCCAGGGCCGCGTGCATATCCTGGCTCAGGTCCACCAAGGGGAGATTCTTCTCATTGGCAACCTTCCGCAGAAATTCGTTATACGGAATCAACTTCTTGTTCGTCTCCTTCTCAGGATCTTCCCCGATCATCGTGGAAGTGAGAATGACCACCTTAATGTCCGCCGCCTTGGCCTGCTTCAAGATCTCCCGAATGTTCTTCTCATAGTCTTCCAACGGAATGCCTTGAAAGGTTCGCTTGCCGAGAGTCAGCGTGAAATGCCACACGTCATTCACGCCACAACTCAGGACCATCCAATCGGGGTCCTTGCTGATGACACTGGCTTCAAGACGGGCTAGCATATCCTTCGAGCGATTACCTGATTTCCCCGCGGGAATGTGCGTGAGTTTCAACCCCTCATGATTGAGCGCCTCCATCGTCAGCGTGACATAACCATTCTTACGAGCACCTCCCGCCGTGATCGAGTCCCCCAGGAAGACGATCTTTTCACCGGACTTCACCAACATGAACCGCCGCTCGGCAGAGGCCGAACCAAGCAAACCGAGAGCGAAGATGAGAGAGATGAAAATTCTGTGACGTGATTTCATAGGTCTTTCTGTTAAGGCGATAATGAGAGGACAACTTCATGAATCCATAGCCGATTGCCCGAAAGGGACCAATCTCTAATCGACGAGTTGATTGTTCAGCGTTTTCGGTAGGCGGAGCCGCGACCTTTTCCTTCGAGAGTGAGGAGTCCCTTGGCAACCAGTCCGGCGAGGCGTTTGCGGAGGGTGTTTCGGCTTTGGCCGATGTGCTCTACGGCTTGGGCGACAGTCACACGGCCGGACGTCTCGACGATTTCAAGCAGATCCCGTTCTGCCTGGCTGAGTAGATTGAGCGTTTGGTGCAGTGCATCCACTCTCTTGCCCTGTGCCTTTGTTTGACGGTGAAGCATGAGCAGAAAAAAAAGCCCAGCCAGGGTTCCCAATCAGTGTCATTGCGGTCACCAAGCGTCCTTTGGGTCGCTCTGAGAGCTCGCTAATAGGCTTCCTTGTTTTGTTCGACGAGCCGTTCCTCTTCCACGCAGCCAAGCACCATCTCGCCCACCGATGCTTCCACGCACCGGCCCAGGTCTCGTTGGTTTGCACCGAACCCGATCCAACCTTCGCCTGGTGTCTGCCCTCCATCGCCCATTTCAACTGGGACTATCGTCCGGTGGTGCGCCGGGTCGTGCGCTGGGCGAACAACGTAGCGAGAGGCAAGGAGGACCGGCGGCAGAC
>UPTG01000530.1_pt1 | contig 30834 bp, 27 predicted proteins | sample 2160121 | NCBI WGS metagenome assembly UPTG01 (sample SAMN06266255, study PRJEB28933) | marine metagenome | isolation source: Columbia River Estuary | place: USA:Columbia River Estuary, USA | collected 2014-07-27
TAGAGCGCCTGCGGCGCACAGTGGGATCTTTTCCGACTGAAGTCGGAGGTTTCAAACCAGATTTTTGGAAAATGAATCAGACGGAATATGATGGTCTCATCGTAATAGTCCCAGTTCGAGCGATGCTGTGAAACATCCCCGGCACAACAGCCCAGTGAACCATTAAGGCGAGACATCCTGATTCAGCTCATCGGCCGGTTTACATCCCCGCTCAGCATCGTCATACGCAAATGATCCGTTTTGGGTCAAGATGACGCCCACCAGCCAGTATTTGCCGCTCGTTGTCTTTCAAGGTCACGGCTTTGGCCTATAGTAGGGCTCAATAAACGACGTTAGGGCATGTACATATGAGCGATATTCCTCTGGTGGTATTCACCCCCTCTGGCAAGCGTGGGCATTTTCCCGTTGGCACCCCTGTACTGACGGCTGCGCGCCAGCTTGGCGTCGACTTGGATTCGGTCTGCGGCGGACGCGGCATCTGCTCGAAATGTCAGGTGACCCCGGCCTATGGGGAGTTTCCCAAGCACGGTGTGAACGTCGCCTGCGATGCGCTGTCTAAATGGAATGCCGTCGAACAGCGTTATGATGACAAGCGCGGGTTGAAAACCGGCCGCCGGCTGGGCTGTCAGGCCACCGTGCAGGGCAATATCGTCATTGATGTTCCAGCCGAAAGCCAGGTCCACAAACAAGTGGTCCGCAAAGCCATCACTATGCGCGACATCACCATGGACCCGGCCACTAAGCTGTATTTTGTCGAGGTCGAACAACCCGATATGCACGAACCCACCGGCGATCTGGAACGCTTGCAACAGGCCTTGAAAAACCAGTGGGAGATCGATCACATCACCGCCGATCTCACTGCCATCCGCAAATTGCAACCGGTGCTGCGCAAAGGTCAATGGCAGGTCACAGTGGCTCTGCATAAAGACCATATCAGCGCCTCGCACAAACTGATCGACATCTGGCCCGGCTTGCATGAAGACGGCATTTACGGCCTTGCAATTGACCTGGGCTCAACCACGGTGGCGATGCACCTGACCGATCTCGAAACCGGTGAGGCGGTCGCATCCTCCGGGATCATGAACCCGCAGATTCGCTTTGGCGAAGACCTGATGAGCCGGGTCAGCTATGTGATGATGAACCCCGGGGGCGACGCTGAAATGACCAGTGCTGTGCGTGAGGCAATCAATGAATTAACCCAGAAGATCGCCATTGACGCCGCGATTGATCCGACGCTGATTTTGGAAGTTGTCTTTGTGTGTAACCCGGTCATGCATCACCTACTGCTGGGCATTGATCCGGTCGAATTGGGTCAGGCCCCCTTCGCACTGGCGACCTCAGATTCTCTGCGGCTACCGGCGCATGAGCTGCAACTGAGCGCCCTAAACCGCCGCGCCGAATGCTATATCCTGCCTTGTATTGCCGGCCATGTCGGGGCCGATGCAGCCGCGGTCGCTCTCTCTGAAGAGCCGGGCAAATCAAAAGATCTGGTGCTGGTGGTCGATGTCGGCACAAACGCCGAAATCCTGCTGGGCAATACCAGTCGAGTTTTGGCGTGTTCGTCACCCACCGGACCGGCTTTTGAAGGTGCCCAGATCAGTTCGGGTCAACGGGCCGCACCCGGCGCGATTGAAAAGATTGAAATCAATCCAGTCAGTAAAGAGCCGCGGTTTCGGGTGATTGGCTGCAATTTGTGGTCTGATGAAGACGGGTTTGACGCAGCGACCGCAACCTCTGGCATCACCGGCATCTGCGGATCGGGCATCATCGAAGCCGTGGCTGAGATGCGCATGGCGGGTTTGATGGATGCGTCCGGTCTGATTGGCTCGGCCGAGGCAACCGGTACACGTCGCGCGGTGCCCGAGGGCCGCACCCATGCCTATCTTATCCATGACGCCAGCGCCGAAGGCGGCCCACGGATCACCGTCACTCAAGGGGATATTCGCGCGATCCAGTTGGCGAAATCCGCGCTCTACGCCGGAGCCCGCCTGCTGATGGACGAAATGGCCGTCGACAGGGTGGACAGGGTTGTTCTGGCCGGCGCGTTCGGGGCACATATTTCGGCCAAACACGCGATGGTTCTGGGGATGATCCCCGACGTGCCGCTGGACAAGGTCACCTCGGCGGGCAATGCGGCCGGTACGGGCGCACGGATAGCGCTGTGCAACATCACCGCCCGCGCCGAGATCGAACAAACCGTGCGCCAGATAACCAAGGTTGAGACCGCGATCGAACCCAAGTTTCAGGATCACTTTGTCGCGGCAAATGCGATCCCTCATAAAACTGACCCGTTTCCCGAACTGTCAAAAATTGTCACCCTGCCCGATGTTTCATTCAACACTGGCGGGCGAGACGGCACAGATGGTGCACCGCGCCGGCGCCGACGCAGGGCATGAAACTTTGCAGACCTATCTGATAATGCGGGCTGTTGGACGATGACGCCTTTACGAAAGTCAAAGCAGAGCCTTGCAACAAAAATACCGCCCCAGTTTTATCCGGGGCGGTGGAATAAAGGCGATAATCTCTGAAAGATTAAGCGGCCGCAACCGCGCGCTTGGCGATTGTTTTTATAAGACTGGCCCGATAATCGGCCGCACAATGCAGGTCAGACAGCAAGCCGTCCGACCCAACCTGAACCCCGTCGAGCGCGCCCGAGTCCCAATCGGCGCCCAGAGCTGTCTCCATCGCAGTATGGCGGAACACACCATCCTCACCGGCGCCGGTCACAGCCACCCGCGTGCCTGCGGCGCCATCGGCCACAAATACCCCCACCATCGCATACAGCGAGGCAGGTTGCGGAAACTTGACATAGGCCGCTTTTGCAGGCGCTGAAACTTTGACCGCCGTGATAATCTCGCCGTCTTCCAGTGCAGTGGAGAACATACCTTGGAAAAAATCATCCGCCGCAAGTTCGCGCGTGTTGGTCACAATCGTTGCCCCCAGCGCCAAAAGTCCGGCGGGATAGTCTGCCGCAGGATCATTATTGGCGATCGAGCCACCGATGGTGCCCATGTGACGTACCGCCGGATCCCCGATCCCGCTTGCCAGCGCCGCAAGCGCCGGACAAAGCCGTTTAACCTCGGCATTCGCCGCCACCTCAGAATGGGTAGTGGCCGCACCGATCCGCAGGGTATCGCCTTCAGACGTTACCCCTGACATGCCGTCAATCTGGCGGATATCCACCAGATCACTCGGTGCAGCCAGGTGATTTTTCATGGTGCCGATCAGGGTTTGGCCACCAGCCAAGAGCATGGCGTCCTCGCCGCTGGACAGCGCCGCAACGGCCTCTGATATCGAGGCAGGTTTGTGATATTTTGTCGGATACATTTGATCGTCCTCCCTATTCTGCCGCCAACGGCGATGAGTTGGCTTGTATCGCCCGCCAAACCGCCTGAGGCGTGGCCGGCATTTCAAGATCATTGCTGCCAATCGCGTCAGTGATTGCGTTGATAACCGCCGGTGGCGCGCCGATGGCCCCCGCCTCACCACAGCCCTTGATGCCAAGTGGATTATTCGGGCTTGGGGTTGAATGGTGACTGACGTCGTAAAACGGCAGATCTGCAGCCCGAGGCATGGTGTAATCCATATAGGACCCGGTCAACAATTGGCCGGCCTCATCATAGATCACATGTTCCAGCATCGCCTGACCAATACCTTGGGCCACCCCACCATGGACCTGGCCTTCGACCACCATCGGGTTGATGATCGTGCCGAAATCATCGGCCGAGGTAAATTGCACGATCTCTGTATGACCCGTATCGGGATCAACTTCGACCTCACAGATGAACGCCCCGGACGGGAACGAGAAATTGACCGGGTCAAAGAAGGCTGTCTCTTTCAGACCCGGCTCCATGCCTTCGGGCAAATTATGCGCGATATAGGCCGCCAGCCCGACTTCGTGCCAAGCCATCGACTTATCGGTGCCGGTGACTTTAACCTCGCCGCCTTCGATGACGATATCATCTTCTGAGGCTTCCAGAGCATGCGCCGCGATCTTCTTGACCTTGGCCTCGACCTTATCCATCGCCTTTACCACAGCCGTCATCCCAACCGGACCCGAGCGAGAGCCATAGGTGCCCATGCCGAACTGCACCTTGTCGGTGTCGCCATGGACGATCGAGACGTTTTCAATCGGCAGACCAAAACGATCCGACACAATCTGTGCAAAGGTTGTTTCATGGCCCTGACCATGACTGTGGCTGCCAGTGAGAATTTCGATCGATCCCACCGGGTTCACCCGCACTTCTGCGGACTCCCACAGGCCAACACCACATCCAAGTGATCCCACCGCTTTCGACGGCGCGATACCGCAAGCCTCGATAAAGGTGGAATAGCCGATGCCACGCAATTTACCACGCGCCGCCGCCTCGGCTCTGCGCGCCGGAAAGCCCGCAACGTCTGCCGAGCTCTGCGCCATTTTCAAAATGGTCGGGAAATCGCCAGCGTCGTATTCCATCAGCACCGGGGTCGCGTGCGGAAAGCTCTGGATGAAATTACGACGGCGCAACTCTGCTGGGTCCATCCCCATTTCACGCGCGGCTGTTTCCATCATCCGCTCCACCAAATAGGTGGCTTCCGGCCGTCCCGCACCGCGATAGGCATCCACGGGCACCGTATTGCTGTAATAGGCCCGCACATTACAGTGAATATTGTCGATATTATACTGCCCCGACAGCAATGGCGCATAGAGATAGGTTGGCACCGAGCTGGAGAACAGCGACATGTAGGCGCCCAGATTGGCCAGCGTATCGACTTTGAAACCTACGATTTTGCCACTGCTGTCAAACCCCATCTTGGCCGTGGTAACATGATCGCGACCATGCGCATCAGTTAGGAACGCCTCACTGCGGTCCGAAGTCCATTTGACCGAGCGATTGGTCTTCATCGACGCCCAAAGGCAGGTGATCTCTTCGGGATAGATATAGATTTTCGCCCCAAAACCACCCCCGACATCGGGCGCGATAACCCTTAACTTATGCTCTGGCGCCACGTTATAGAACGCCGACAGCACCAGACGCGCGACATGCGGGTTCTGGCTGGTAGTATACAGTGTATATTGCTCTTCGCTGTCGTCATAGGTCGCCACCGCCGAGCGCGGTTCCATGGGGTTCGGCGACAGCCGGTTGTTGATGACATCCAGCGTGGTGACATGCGCTGCCCCCGCAAGGCCGGCATCTGTTGCCGCCTCGTCACCGATTTCCCAATCATAGATCAGGTTTCCCGGTGCGTTTTCATGGATCTCTGGGGCATCGTTCGCTCTTGCTGCGGCAATACTGGCAGCCACCGAAAGCTGTTCATAACTGACCTCTACCGCTTCGGCAGCAATCCGCGCAAGCGCCTGGGTTTCGGCAATCACCACCGCCACCGCATCGCCCACATAGCGCACTTTTTCGGTCGCAAGCGCCGACCAAGCCCCCATATTCATCGGGCTGCCATCTTTGGATGCAACCGCCCAGCCACAAATAATGTTGCCTATCTCATCAGCAGTAAGTTGATTGCCATCAAGAACATCAATCACGCCCTCCATGGCGAGAGCTGCGGATTTATCAATGCCTTTTACCTCGGCGTGCGCATGCGGAGAGCGCACGAATATCGCATAGGCTTGGTTTGGTTCAACTATATCGTCCGTGTAACGGCCCTTGCCAGTAACGAAACGTTTGTCCTCTTTGCGTAGTACGCGGGCGCCAATTCCTTCACTCATGATTTGTCTCCTTTAAGCATTCATTCTCGATGCGCCATCGGCGATCGATTTGACTATATTGTGATACCCCGTGCAGCGGCAAATATTGCCCTCTAACTCGGCTCGGATCGCCTCAGAGGTCAGTTCAGTGCCCTCCGTCTTGTAGCGGTTGACCATATCAACCCCGGTCATGATCATGCCCGGGGTGCAAAAACCGCATTGCAAACCATGGTTGTCGTTGAACGCCACCTGCATCGGGTGCAACTCGCCGTTGGCGAGGCCTTCGATCGTGGTGACCTCTGCGCCCTCAAGCGACACCGCAAGCGTCGAACAGCTTTTCACCGACTTGCCATCTACATGCACCACACAGGCGCCACATTGGCTGGTGTCACAGCCCACATGGGTTCCCGTCAAGCGCAGGTTTTCACGCAGGAAAACTGAAAGCAATGTCTCGTCAGGGACGTCTCCGCTCACCGCTTTTCCGTTTACCTTCAATGTTATTTTTGTCATCTGACTCTCCTTTGTTTTAACTTCACACGAGGCTTTTTCGCGCCCAAAACCTGACAAAAAACCAATCAGTCGTGAAGTCTCGATGATTTCTCAACAATTTACTGCAGTGTCCCCCCAAACACATGATCAGGTCACAAACCTAACTGCAGGCTGGATAACTGGTGTATTCTGAAATGCTCTGAGAGCATGTTATGCGGGGTGGCAAAATTCCGCCCCGGTGAGATTTGACCGCTTGATTGCGCTCCAAGCGAAACCACTGCCTCTGAGGGCACACGGAACTGAGTTGGTCCGAAATTATTGGCGACAGCCTCAAAATTCTTGATGGACGCGAAGCATGTCCGCAAACAGAGCTAAATATTTGTTTATAACAGATGGATATCGAAGGCATTAAATGCAGACGCATTGTAATCGTTTATCCTCGCTAACTACTAAGCTGGGCACTGATTCAATTACTGATGGTAATGACAAAAAATTATATACACAAACTAAAAAAATTTCATATCAACAACGGGTTAATTTGACTTTGCATATTACCAAGATGCGACCCGTGCTAAGGAAGGTCAAAAACAGAAAGGCGGTAATGCCCTTCGTCGCGGCGCAGTTTGGGATCAAATATATAGGCAGGAGCGGTTTCACCCCGCTTTAGCGGGCCACAGGCTGTACCTGAAACCGCGGCGTTTGCGTCCCGGCACTTAGCGCCGCGCTTAAATCAGCCAGAGAATTCACTGAATGGCAGGCGTGGAAACTGTCGACAAAAGGCAAAATGGCCCGCACGCCCGCGGCTTTCGGAGCAAAGCCGTCCCAGCGCAGCAACGGGTTGAGCCAGATCAATTTACGACACCGCAGCGACAGCCGTTCGACTTCTGCACTAAGCAAGGCCGTATCGCCACGCTCCAACCCGTCAGTGATCAGCAATACCACCGCCCCCTGCCCCAGAACGCGACGCGACCAGTCACAATTGAACCTATGCAGCGATGCGGAAATTTGGGTGCCCCCCTGCCAGTCAGGGGCCTCGCGTCCCACCGCCTGCAACGCGTGATCCACATCTTTGAGATGCAGCGCACGGCTGATGTTGGTCAACTGTGTGCCAAAGGTAAACCCATGCACTCTGCCCCAGCCACTATTCTCAGCCCAAACCAGCCCATGCAGAAAATGCATCATCATGCGCGCATAACTCGACATAGAGCCAGAGATATCGCATAGCGCCACGAGGTTCAGCGGCCGCCGGCGCGGCATTTTCATTGCAAGGCGGTCCACCTCCCCGGCTTTTTTAACCGCCCGCCGCAGCACCGCACGGGCATCCGGTTTGCGACCGCTGGTCGCGCCGACAAAACGCCGGGTTATCAGCGTATCGACCGGCAGTCTAAGTCGCTGAATCGCCCGTTTTGCCATCTCAGATTCAGACAGGCTCATCTGTTCAAAATCCATGTTGCGCAGCACCTCGTCCTGCGACGCGGTAAACTGCGCATTGATTTCGACCTCGTTTTTTTCACGGCGCGGGGCTGCACGTTCAGATCCGTCGCCCAATGCTTCGGCGGCCCGCCTTTCGGCCGGTTTCGGTTTTTGCCTGTCTTCGGTCTCAAGCTGCTGCACCAACGGCAGCATCATTCGCATCATTCGTTCCAGATACTCAGGGTCGCGCCAGAAAAAATGAAACGCCTGATGATAGAGATCCAAATGCTCGGGGCGGCTGATCAACACCGCCCGAAGCGTCGCATAAAAATCTTGTTTTTGGGTGAACCCCGCATGTTGGACCGCCTCAATTGCAGTGGCGACCTGGGCCGACCCCACAGGGATGCCTGCGCGACGCAACGCATGTGCAAAATGGACAATATTGTCCACCAGCCGCCCCGGTGTTGCCTCTGACGCCACAGTCATCCAGTCATCCCGTCATTGGCTTTTAGCCAAATCGATACGCGCCTGATCGATAATGCGCCCCACCTCAGACCCGGCAATTTTTGCGATATCGTCTTGATATTTCAGCGCAGCGCCCAGCGTATCGGACACCATCTCTGGCGACAGCGACACCGCATCAAGCGCCACCAGACAGCGCGCCCAATCGACCGTTTCAGCCACGCCCGGTTTTTTGAACAGGTCTTCACCGCGCAACCTCTGTACAAAGGCCACGATCTCGGCCGACAGCACCGACGGACAATCCGGCAGTCGCGCCTGCAGGATTTCCATTTCACGGTCAAAATCGGGATAGCCAACCCAGTGATATAAGCAGCGCCGTTTGAGCGCATCATGCACCTCGCGGGTGCGGTTTGATGTCAAAATGACGATTGGCGGGGTCTCGGCCTTGATTGGGCCCAATTCGGGGATCGTAACCTGAAACTCTGACAGCGCCTCAAGAAGAAACGCCTCGAACGGTTCGTCCGCGCGATCAACCTCGTCAATCAAAAAAACCGGCGGTCCCTCTTCATAGGGTTGCAGGGCCTGCAACAACGGACGGCGAATAAGAAAATCTTCCGAGAACAACTCTTTTTGCAAGGCGGACCGTTGCGTTACGCCCGTGGCCTCGGCAGTGCGAATGGCAATCATCTGAGCGGAAAAGTTCCATTCATAGATCGCTGAGGCCACATCCAGGCCCTCGTAGCATTGCAAGCGGATCAAACGTCGCCCAAGAGCTGCAGCCACCGCTTTTGCAATTTCTGTTTTGCCCACCCCTGCTTCACCCTCAAGAAACAGTGGCTTGTCAAGGCTCAGACAAAGATACAGAACTGTGGCTAAGTCCCGACTACAGACATAATTCTGCTCCGACAACAGGGTCACTGTTGCGTCAATATTCTGTGGCAGATTCACCATAAAAAACGGTCTCCTATCGTCAGATTCGCCCTAGTTAAGGCTTTTGCATGTCAGACAAAGCCCCGCCAAACAATACATAAATAAACTTCTTACATGCTGGTAACCCAGACACCCAATAGAAACACGCGTGCCAAACAAATGCGACGTTACCGCACCTCAACGCTTTGGCGCACAGCATTTTGGCAATAGTAAACTTTGCGAGGGCTATTGTTAATCATCCAAAGTTTGTGGCATTTGCGCATAAATCAGTGCCCGAGTGCAAAAAACTAAAAGCGCAGAGCCAAAATTTCACATGGGCAGTCGGCTCTATCCGAAAGGCTGTTTTTGAAGGTCGCATGTCGGACTTTAAATTTCACACGGTTGCGGGGCAACCAAACCGTTGGAAATTAAAAATGTTTGGAGTTTTTGGGGTCTAGCATTTTAAAGCCCTCTAAAATCCAGACAAATGAACCCAAGAAAAAAAACTGCACGTGATGTGAATGACTTATGGTAAATGTTGTACATGAAAGCAGGAAACCGTTACAGTGAATTAATCTGCCTTGAAAGTTTTACCAACGAAGATCGCAAATATTTTCAGAAAAATTCATTTTCACCATTAAAATACAAGCGATTAAACTTGAAAATTTAATCTGCTAGAAATCAATATTTTAGACCATATTGAGGTGGTTAGCGACAAATTCCATGAACAAAACTCCGCAGAGATGAGCCGCTTTTCGGCATTAAAACTAACCCAATCGTGCGGAGCACGGAGCACCCGATCAGGACAGGCCAGCGGACCGCGCGATGGGCTTATAGTTTGGAAAAAAACCGATGCTGGGCACCACCCGCATTTTTTGCTGCATATAAAGCCTTATCAGCATCAGCCAACAACTGCGGAGCCGCCGGTATAGCGTAATCTGTAGCCAGCGTGATACCTACCGAGCCCGAAATTTGACACATCCGGCCATCGCTTTCTATGGGTTTCTCAAGCGCGCGGATCAAACGGTACGCCATGGCGTCAAGCGTTTCTAAATCCGTCACGCCTGGGAAAATCAGAATAAACTCATCACCGCCAACGCGCAGTACCGCATCTTCTTTGCGGGTCTGAGCCAGCATGATCCGTGCTGCGTGTTGTAGTACATGATCACCCGCTGCATGGCCGAAGGTATCGTTGACCAGTTTGAACCGGTCAAGATCCAGATGCATCAGTGCAAAAACTCTCTGACTGGCGAGAAACTGATCCATAATATGGTCCATCGCGCGACGGTTTTTAAGCCCTGTCAACGCATCGGTAAAGGCCTCTTCTTGCGCTGCCATAGTCCTTTCTTGCAGACGCGCGTTAAGTTTGCGTGACGCGCCCATTGCAACGGACTTGGCTTCGACCAGATACAGCATCTCCATTGCAAGATCAGTGGCGGCAAAATCGGCACCAGTCAGCGCATATTCCCGCACGGCTGTCACAATCGAAATACCAAAAGACAGGTTTAAAATAGCACCCGAACGGGTTGGTACGAGAACGCCTTTTAACGCCAGTTTGGGCCCCGCCAGTAAACGCAAGCTCAGCTTTGCCTGCGGACGCGCCAAAAGGTCAACAACGCTCAAATCCGCATGCGTCCCAAGCAGCGTAAAAACCTCTTGAAAATCCTGGCCGCAAAATGGACTGCCCGCTTGCAGCTTTGCCAGTGTCGGCCCAACATGCACAATCACGCCCGCGTTATCCAAACGCAAATGCATGGGGCATAGCATATTCCACATATCATCACTGTCACGCATCATTTCCACCCTAAACCGGCCGCTGTCCAAGAACGAACGTACGCCCCTGGGCATAGGATGTGTGAACCAACCTAATATCGATGGTCTCTGTCTGATCCTTTGCACCGCAATGCTCAAGACAGGCCAGCGCGCCGTAATCATCGGCCATAACCCGCAGGATGCCAACCAACACATGCCCCCAACCGGGAAAGGCTGCGCCACATAAAAGACTGTAATGGTTTTCAGTGTGTCGTACCAAAGTCAATCTGGGCAATTCCAGATCATCGACGGCAAGCCGGGCGCGATCATGCAGGTCATCCAGAGAATACAAAAACTCAATAAAATGTGCCCCTCCAAAGCGGAGCAACCTGCGCAAAGCCTCTACATTCGGGTGCGACGCCAGATATGTTCCAATATCTTCCAGCACGTCTGTACGAGGCTTATCGAGAAAGCGCGCCGTTGCATCCAGCGCCTGCTCTGTCAATGTATCCTCATAGATAAGCATCGCCTCGAACTGCATCACCGGCAATGCGGCAGATTGCGCCATCTCACGCCAAGTCTCACGCCCGTAAGTATCCAGCACAAAACACTGAATAGCCTTGTTAATCAAACCGTGCATGGGCCCCCCCCTTGAATATTAGAGGTACAGTATAGGCAGCTGGATATTAACGAAGCGCAAAGAAATTGCGCTTTAAGTAAAGATATCTATTGAGATTACCTAAACTCAGTCAACGACAGAAAATACCATTGCGCCTTCCAGGCCTGAATGACACCGCAGGGAAAACACCAAACGCTTTGAGGCACAGATACCGGCGGCCAGGCCTGATCTCCAGACGGAACAGACCTCAAACAGCACCCGCAGCGTCATGCAGGGTGCCAAGACCTTTGGGGGCCATCTCGACTGAAGCTGAAAAAAATTGATTATCGAGGCACATCGAGGCTGGCGTTTTGAACTAAACCTACCGTCTTGAAGACTTATTATTAATCTGCCTGAAACACCTCCCCCGTTTGGCGACCCCTGAAAAGGTCGTTCATAGACGGGTATTCACCGATACGGGCTGTGACATGAGTAAGCTGCCTGCCAGTTGTTTTCGCTTTATCTCGATCTGGTGTTGAATGGGGATTTGCCATGCAATGATTCCACCTGAATGGCGGCAGGCGCTCCCATGCCGTTGCCAATATCGTCTTTCGGCCCACGAAACGAAACGGTCCCTCAACTGTTTCAGATAGGCAACGCCGGTTACGTATTGCCAAGCCATTCGGTCAAATGACCAATGTCGGGCAAGACAGCATCGGCGCAAGGCGCCAACTCGGCACGACAGGCGGGCCCGGTCAAAACCCCAACTGTCTGCATCCCTGCGGCGCGGCCTGCAACCAAATCATGCAGGCTGTCACCCACCATCACCACGCGGCTTGGATCAAGACCAAGCGCGCGCGCAAACGCCAATAAAGGGTCGGGATCTGGCTTTGCACCATAGCCACTGTCGAACCCGGCAATGAAATCAAAACAACCGACAATACCCGCAGCAGTAAGATGCGCACGCGCACCAACTTCGCTATCGTTGGTCATCACGCCAAGTTTCAAACCGCGATGCTTCAAGCCGGTTAAAAACGCGTCTAAAGGCACCACTGGAGCCAGGGGCACATCTTGTGCGCTGGCTGTGAGATAATGCTCAATTTCACTGACATCGAGATGCGGCAACACACCCGTGATATATTCTGCCGCCTGACGGTTGGTACAGGCAATCAGCGGGCTGTTGGGAAAGTACTTTTTTGTGGCCAGATCATAGCCGAGCGCTGAGGCAAGCGCCGCGCCCCGATCACGATCACCTTCGCCTAGCTCTTCAATAACCTGCCCGACCCATGGGCCCCATGTGTGATGAAAATCAAACAGTGTACCATCTTTGTCGAATAAGAGTGCGTCAACACGCATCCGGGTTTCCTTTTCTCGCGGCAAATGTGCGCCACGTTTTAACATTTAGGCTACGGTCAGCGGTCACGTCTATGTCCAATGCATCTGATCGCCGCCGGGTAAACAATTACGCGCCTGCAGTATGCTGGCATAGGGCAACGCATACGTATCGCAAAACTCGATAACCCAAGCGTCATCAAGTAATAAAAAATCCAGAACAGAGCCTAAAAACTCAGGGTCTCCGATTCGCTCCCGCAAATCTGTTTCATTCGCCCCTGTTGCTCCCAGAAACACCTGACAAAGCGCCTCATTGCCCACCAGCCATGTCGCGGCATTCAGAGCCAGAACCTCGGAATTTTCGCTAGAAACAGTCATAACATTCCTCAATTAGAAAGGTTTTCTTAACTAAGATCAACAAAAGATGCGAGTTCAATCTATCTTGATTAAGGAGTATCTCTGCGATGTCTGGAACAGCCCTTATTGTCGATAGTGTCTCTACAAATCGCATCATCTGTAAAGCAAAATTAACTGCCGCGTTCTATCGGGTTTTCCAAGCAGAAACAGGCCGTGCTGCCTTGGAAATCGTCGCCAAAAAAAACCTGACATCGTTGTACTGAAAGATAATTTACCCGATATCACCGCAACCGCTCTGTGTCGCAAGTTGAAGAACCCTGCCATATCAGAATGGACTCCGGTGGTCATTTTCTTTCGATCCGAAACCAACAGCAGTCGAATAAAAGCTCTGCAAGCAGGTGCGGATGATGTGCTGACCCATCCCATGGGTTCCAGTTTAACTCTGGCGCGCTTGCGGAGTCTTATGCGGGTCCGCGACGCAGCCCACGAACTTGATCTGCGTGATGAAACGGCCCAAGCGTTGGGCTTTGCCGAAACCGGAGCCCGCTTCGAAAACGCTTCTCGCCAAGCGATTGTTACCATAATTTCAAATCATTATGACAATAGTAAAAAATTAATAGTGGGTTTAGATAATAATGCTCCTTACAAGCTTGAACACCTCACCCCCGACGATCTGATGATCAAACGTGAAAAAGTGACACAGCCAGATGTCCATGTCATAAACCTATCAGCCCTCGACCCCGAGCGCGGGATGTCTCTGCTAACAGATCTGAAAAGTCACACGAAAACCCGCCTTGCGGCGACGGTGGTTTTGATACCTAAAGATTATCAAAATCTCGCAGCCTATGTCCTCGACATCGGCGCAAACGATGTGATGATTGAACCAATCGACACAGATGAACTCAATATCAGGCTGGTCAGACTAATTGAACGCAAACGAATAGGTGACCAGCTGCGCACGAATATTCGCAGTGGGCTTAAGGCTGCGATAACGGATCCTCTGACCGGGTTATATAACCGCCGCTATGCCATACCCCATATGGAGCGCATGTTGATGCAGGCCCAAGAAAATGGACGGAGTTGCGCAATCATGGTTGCAGATTTGGATCACCTCAAACAAATCAATGATCAATATGGTCATGCCGCAGGGGATACCGTTTTGGTTGAAGTCTCCCGGCGCTTGAACACAAATCTACGGGCCATCGATCTTGTAGCACGAATGGGTGGTGAAGAATTTTTAATCATAATGCCGGAAACCAAGCAAGGTGAAGCAGAAACCGCTGGAAAACGTCTATGCAACCTGATCCATGACACACCGATTGAACTAGCAAACGGGAAGTGTCAGGTATCCGTCAGCATCAGTATCGGTGTGGCCTTAGGCGGTGGCAGCAACGATCCAAGGCAAAGCGCCGCCCAAGTGCTCGACCTGGCAGATCGCGCCCTTTACGGTTCAAAATCCGAAGGCCGCAACCGTGTCACCCTAACAGATCACGCGGCCTGATGGCAGCATGACTAGTCATCCAAATACTCTGGTTTGGCAGGTGTCACCTGACCAAATTTTTCTCTACGTTTCATCTGCCGCGCCAAACGATCAGCATAAGCAAGCCGATCTTCACTGGACATCTCAACGATGTGATCAAGCAATAATTCCCGACCAAACCCCTGTATTTCCCTGATAGTTTCAAACTGTCCGGTTAAGTAATCCGCAAAATCTGCACGCACAAAAGGGTCCGCGGTTAAGAGAGCCAGCGCAGCCTGTCTGTCCACCATCCCCAGGCGACGCTCTGACCCCGGTCGTCGAACCACCCGCTCCATAGACTTTATAAACAGCTTGCGGTCATGGGGCTCCAGCGCCCGGATAAACGGTTGCACCAGATTGCGCGTCGAATGCACGCGCCGGTCGCGTATTGACGGCTTGGCAATCATCAATCCAACCAGCGCCCCCACAACCAAAAGGTTGATGGCCAGCGAGATAAAGAAAACAATCCGCATCCAAAGCCTTATACTTGCCGGGTTTTTCTGCATATCAGTCATGTTTTATCCCCCTGCCGTCGACAGGGTGAACCCACCCAGTGTATCAACTGCCCAAAAGCTGTCTGTTGCATTATATCCGCTCCCCTGAAGGTAACTTTGAACCTGTTCTGCCATATAGTCCGGCGGGCTGATACCGATCCAGATTCCAGCTATGGCTGCAGTGCTCAACGCCAAAATCGCAGGCGCCCCGCCGATCAGCCATAAAAATTCTGACCAAACATTGCGCCGTTTGGATCGCCAAAGGTCTCCAGGATGCACCCTTTCCGCCCGCACGATCTCGGCGTCCTCCAATATTCTGGCTGACAAATCAGCAGACGGTTTTGGTGAGGCGCCGCGCGCAGCTGCAAAAAAATCCTCAAGTACGGAATCCACTTGGTCTTTATCGGTCATCCTCAAACCCCAATGCGTCACGTTTATCGGTCAATTGTTTACCCAAGGCGCGTTTCCCACGAGCCGTTAAACTTTCGACGGCCTCCACGCTGATGCCCATAATACTGGCAATTTCAGGGTTGGCCAAACCCTCGATATTGCGCAGAATAACCGCCTGTCGTTGGCGATCTGGCAGCCTCAGTAACGCCGTCTGAAGCGCTTCTGATCGCGCTTTATCTTGCAGTGTTTGCTCTACACTGTCGGCCCCGTCGGGCGGATCGACCACGGCATCCAACGACACAGCCCTGCTGTGATGGCGCCTCTTGCGATCAATGGACAGATTGCTCACGACCCGAAACAGCCAGGTCGTGATCTTTGCCTCGCCTGGCCGCCAGTTCGGAGCCACCTTCCACAGGCGCAACATGGCCTCTTGCGCGACGTCCTCTGCCTCATTGCGGTCGCCAAGCAAGCGGAACCCATATGCAAAAACCCGCGGGCTTAACCGATGGGTCAAAACCAAAGCTGCCTTTGGATCGCCGTTGGCAAACAGGACCAGCAACGCATCATCGCTCGCGTTTGTCAAAGCATCCAAGGGCATGATCATGGTTCCTGAACCAATAGGTAACTTTTCCGCATCGGGCAACAGCCAAGCTTAAACGTATGGGCCACACTTGGTGTAACGCACAATCAATTAAAAAAGCCGCCGCGGTGGAATTTTCCGCCCTGGCGTCGCATTTTTTCGAATTCTTCCGCCGACACCGCACCATCTTCATTCTTATCCAAGCGGGCAAACATTTTACTGCCACGTTTGCCCGAAGCCGCTTGCATTTCCTCCAAGCTGATCTTGCCATCCTTATCAATGTCCCGACGTTCAATCATTTTTGCAGATTTACGGGCGATGCGTCTTTGTATTGAGTGTATCATCTGGTTGCCCACCTCGGTTTGTGACAGAAAGCCATCTTTATCACTATCGGCATTTTTAAACCGCAGTTGAGCCGCTTTGGCCAGTTCTGCTTGGGTCAGCAACCCGTTTCCATCAGTATCAAGCTGAGCGAATATCGCGGCGTGGTCTATTGTCAGGGAAGCTTTACCTTGCGAAGCTGCGACCGCGCCCTGACTTAACCCAAGGGTGAAAATTGCGGCAAGAGACGTTGTGAAAATACGATATGTCATATGAAACTCCTGTTTTATCATGTCTGGTTAAGTGACTAACCCCAAAACCCACCCTGTTGGTGCGTTTCAAACCATCATACGGAGCACATTGCGGTTTCCGTCGCCCAAGCATTATTTTTCTTGCGACATCCCGACGCAAGCAGCGATTGTGACTTTTTATTTCATCTCTTTTCCTCGACACTGCTTTAGTCGGTGTCGCGAAATGGATATAATGGAAAAAATTGAAAAGATGGAAAGAGCGATCTGGCCCGCCGTATGGAAAGGGTGGCGACGCAAATGCCCCAATTGCGGTAAAGGCCAATTGCTGAGCGGATATCTCAAGGTAGGCAAATCCTGTACCGTGTGCCGCCAAGAATTTCATCACCACAAGGCCGATGACGGCCCCGCATATTTGACGATTCTCATCGTTGGCCACCTGATGGCACCGCTTCTTCATGTAGCATTTGTCACATTTCGACCGGAACCATTGGTTTTATTTGCTTTTTTTGCCGTTGGATGTGTCGCCCTATCCCTCTACCTTCTGCCCAGACTAAAAGGGGCTATCGTCGGCTTTCAATGGGCACGGTCAATGCACGGGTTCTGAAAACGACGATCACACAGAGGGCTGTGGGATATATATGACAGATAAAACTGCGATCCGAAATGCTGCGACGGTTATTCTACTGAGAGATCGGTTAGAAAACCCTCGGGTTTTGATGGGCCAGCGTGGCGCAAAAGCCGCTTTTATGCCCAATAAATTTGTCTTTCCTGGCGGTGCGGTTGACGCAGAAGACACAAATATCGCCCTCGCAACTGAAATCCCTCAACCGTGCCGGGCACGCTTGAGCGAAGACTGTGCCGACGATATATCCACACCGCTTTGCGTGGCCGCAATACGCGAGTTATGGGAAGAGACCGGCCTGATTTTGGGACACAAAGCCCCTTGGTCAGGCGCACCACCGGATGCGTGGCGCGGCTTTGCGGCAGCCGAGTATGTGCCATCTGCCGAGAACCTGCAATTTGTATTTCGCGCCATCACGCCTCCAGGACGGCCGCGCCGCTTTGACGCCCGTTTTTTTTCCGTCGATGCCAGTCATCTTGCCAATGATATCGACGACTTTTCTGCCGCCTCAGACGAGTTATCGCATTTGCAATGGGTGCCGCTGGATAAAACCCGAGACTTTGATCTGCCGTTCATCACCGAAGTCGTTCTGGCCGAAATATCTGGCCGCCTGACACAAACCGGCGCGCCGGCTTCGGTGCCATTTTTTAAAAATAACGACGAATCCAGCGAAATGCTGCGGCTGCGGGGCTATGTACTGCCCGATTAACCGTCAGATCACCAGAATCAACCCTAGGATGCTGACCGATAAGACGCCTAAACCACATAATTCACGTCGGGTGATCGGTTCTTTAAAGAAAAAGACCGTCGCCAACAGGCTGAATATCAGTTCGATCTGACCCAGCGCATTCACATAAGCCACAGTCTGCAGCGTAAAAGCGGTAAACCAGCAAAATGACCCCGCCATCGAAGTCAACCCGATCCAGGCCGCAGTGCGCCGCGCGCCCCAAACCGCCAATATTTGACCAGGTTCAAACAGCCGCAGCCAAAGCGCCATTGCAAAAAGCTGCGCCGAGGTCACGCAGGCCAGCGTCACCCCTGCGCGCAAAAGCGGATCTTCGCTGGCCAGTTCCAGCGTAGCGCCACGATAGCAAACTCCTGAAATCGCGAATAGAAACCCTGATAGAACGCCTAAGCCCGACGCGCGGTTGCAAATTCTCCGCCACCAATCCCCGTCAAGCCCCGGCGTCTCGGACAGCAACAAAACCCCGATCAGACCAATCACAATCACACCAATCCCCAAAGAACTGATCGTTTCGCCCAAAAGTATCCACCCGACCAGCGCAGTCTGGATCACTTCGGTTTTCTTAAAGGTAATGCCCACGGCAAAATTTCGGCTTTTAAACAGCATCACCACGCATAAAGTCGCCAATATCTGGCTCAATCCGCCCGCAAGAGCAAAAAGCCAGTACCGCAGCGTGGTGGCTGGCAACAGACTGTCAGTGGCCACACAATACAGCGCCAGAAAAACCACAACCAGCGGCGCAGAATATAAGAACCGCGCAAAGGTTGCCCCGGCTGATGACAGCGCCGAGGCGCTGAGCAGCTTTTGCAGCATAAACCGCACGGTCTGAAAAAACGCAGCGGCAATTGTAACGACAATCCAAAGCTCCATACCGCTTGATGCCTCACAGATCTTTCCGCTGCAAGCCGTTCGATTCCACCCACCACACCATTACCGGCGCATATTCAAAGATATTTCTTGCTTGCGCAGCCAAAGAAATGCCCCACTGCAAAGGTGCTACCCGGGCTTTCGCTCCAGTTGGTCACTGCCAATGCGTTCGCACTCGCGCTGACCGCCCGATTTTTGATTCCGACCAATGTTGTGCGATACCCATAGGGCGAGGCAAAGGGGATCGAGGCAATGCGCTCACACGCCGGCTCAGCCATTAGGCGTGTATATGGATGCTGGGATATTTTCTTGGGATCGGGGGCTTCTGCGATGTCTTCCGGCAGGATAGACACCAGCGTTTTCAACAGGGATTTCTTCATCTCAATATCAGACTGTTGGGGTTTCACCGGTTTGGGTGCTCCGGTGTAACTGAACTTAAAGCAGCCGCTCACGGCCACCACTGTCACGATTACTAACAGCGTTTTAAAGCGCATCGCACTCTCCATAGGAGCATTTGCCCCGATTGCTTGATCTGCCGCAGATCTCGCCAAAACTGCGCCTTATTTCAGATAACGACCTCAGTAAGATGAGTTTATATCAAGCAGGATTTTATTCAACAGAGGGAATATCCGCGCCGATATTTTATAAGTATGTTTACGGCACGGACGCGTAACAGGCGCAGTTACTCCACCCTATCACCGCGGCTATTATCTTTGGCGTTCCGATCTTGACGCCCCCAGGTGATGCCCGACCAGACCCGCTCATAAATCACATAACAGCTCAGTCCGATTAGCGTGTTGCTCACCGCCATCATTCCACCCACGGCCAGTGATCCCGTGAAAAATATACCGACAAGGCTCATGGTGAGCAGCCCAAGCGCCGCCCAAAGCACCGCTTTCACCCATGTTCTTGCAAAACTATCCATCAGACCCTCTAAAACCGACTCCAGATAGGTAGCGCCCCACAGCCGTTGTTGACAATTCTGTAAACAATCAGCATTTATAATATATGTTCATTTTAATTACCAAATAATGCATATAATCGACAAACGGTTACGCGCCGAGCAATTTCGGCACCGTTTGGGGCAAGCCCTGCAAAACGCGGGGATGACCCAGTCAGACTTGGCCCGTGCCACGCGCATCAACCGTTCGACCGTGTCACAATTGCTGTCGGGCACGGCCACACGCCTGCCTAACGCCCAGGTGATCGGGGCCTGTGCTGCGGCCCTCAGAGTTTCAGCCGACTGGTTGCTATCGCTGTCGGACCGGCCTGAAAGTGCCGCAGACCTTTTGGCAGATGCGTTAAGCCTGACCACTGCGGCGCGCGCCTTGATCGACGAACAGATTTTTGCCTGGCATAAAGAGGCCGAAGGTTTTAAAATTCGTCATGTTCCCGCGACCCTGCCCGATATGTTCAAAACTCCCGAGATGCTTGAATGGGAATACACCCCGCATCTGGGCCGCACCAGCCAACAGGCGATCAACGCCTCAAACGACCGTTTAACATGGATGCGGCGCTCGGCATCGGATTATGAAATTGCTCTGCCAGTTTATGAGTTGGTCAGCTTTGTCCGCGCCAAAGGCTATTACAGCGGGATTCCGCACCAATTGCGGGTCGCGAAAATCGATCATTTTGTGAAGTTATGCGAGCAGTTTTACCCACGGGTCCGCATCTATCTGTTCGATTCCAGAATGCTGTATTCTGCACCGCTGACCATTTTCGGCCCACTGCTCAGCGTGCTGTATGTCGGTACGCAAAATGTGGCCTTTCGCGACCGCGACCGGATCCAAGTTTTTACCAAGCATTTCGACACATTGGTCACACAGGCAACCGTCAGCGCCCGAGATCTGAGCGCGCATCTGCAACAGTTGCGACAGCAGATTGTCTGACCCCTAAGGGCCAAAAGAATTCTAAATCACAGATTTCGGCGGCACAGGTCCAGACGCAGCACCAGCAAAAAGCATCGAAAGATCAACTGCGCGCGCGGTTTGGGCGCGTCACGGGGATAACCGTCAGGGCTTTAAGATGACCTTAGGCGCTTCGACCTGCCCGTTGCGAATATCTTCAAACGCCCGCGAACCAGCCTCAAGCGGACGGGTCTCATACCAGTCCAGCGTCCCAAGTTGGCCCTTGAACATCGCCTGTGCGGTGGCGCGGAAATCCGCTGCGGTATAGGTATAAGTGCCGATAAAGCTGATTTCCTGCAGCGTCAGCCGCCGCACATCCAACCCGCCCTCGGCAGACCCCAACCCGATATGCATGATCACTCCACCGGGGCGGGTAACCGCGCAGGCTGTGGCACGGGTTTGCGCAAACCCAACCCCGTCTATTACCAGATCAAAGGCCGCGTCGCTATTCAGCGAAGCGGAATCTACCACGGCGAGGTCGGTGTGTTGCAACAGATAGTCCCGGCGAATTTTATTAGGCTCAGACACTGTGATTTCGGTGGCGCCGGCCGCGCGCAGTGACAGGGCGGCACCGACACCTATGGCCCCGCCGCCAATCACCAGACACTGCGCAGCGGACAGCGTGCGATCCAACGCCTCTTGCGCCAGCCGTACCGCATGCCAGCCACAGGCAATGGGTTCGGCAAGACTAGCCTTCTCTAATGAAAACTTATCGGGAACCGTGACGATATTTGCTTCAGGGATCGCCACATACTGGGCAAACCCACCCTCGCGCGGGGGCATGGATATGATTTGGCGGTCCGGACACAGATTATCACGCCCCTCGCTGCAGGCCCGGCAATGGCCACAAGCCGCCAGCGGATTTAGCGTCACCCGCAGACCGTCCGAGGCCCCGCCAATAACAACGCCTGCCGCCTCGTGGCCCAGAATAAGCGGTGCGGGACGACGCGCATCATGGCCCAAAAACGCATGCATATCCGAGCCACAAATCCCAACACTGTCAATTTTGACCAACACCTGACCATTGCCAGCCACGGGATCCTGCACATCCTTAAAGCTCAGCGTCTCAACGCCGGTGTAAACCAATGCTTTCATTTTGCTGTGTATCCCCCATCAACAGATAGTATTTGCCCAGTGACATAGGCAGAGGCGTCTGAACAAAGAAATTGGAGTGGGCCAGCCAAATCTTCGACAACGCCGTTTCGACCGATACAGGTCTGTGCCGCGTTGCGGGCCGAGCGTTCAGAATCATCGAACACCGCAGCCGTCAATTCAGTCTTGAAAAACCCTGGCGCAATGGCATTCGCGTTAATACCAAAGGGCGACCACGCCTCAGCCATAGCCCGGGTCATTTGCGCCACCCCAGCCTTGCTGGCACCGTAGGCAATACCGCCGGGAAAGGCTCGAAACGTCTGTAATGAGGCAAAGTTGATGATCCGCCCCCAGCCTTTGTCTTGCATCGCTCCGGCAAAGCTCTGTGCCAAAAAAAACGGCGCCGTCAGATTGAGATCCAGCGTGACCGCCCAGCCTTGCGGCGTCACCTCACCGGCGGATTGGCGGGTGTTGATCCCGGCCGCATTGATCAAGATATCAGGTGGACCGAAAGCCGCGCACACCTGACGGGCCACCTCCGGCACGGTGGCGGTATCAGACAGATCAGCCACCACCGCAGCAGTGCGCCCTCCACTGGCTTGCTGCCACTGCTGCAGCCGGTCGCCGCGCCGCGCCACCCCGACAACAGCCACGCCAGATTGGACCAGAAACCGCGCTGCATATTCACCAAGTCCGGCGCTGGCACCGGTCACACAGGCGGTCTTTCCGCTTAGATCAAACAAGCTATTTATCACGACATCACCCTTGCGCTGTCAGATCAAACTCTTCGTCGGGAAAATACTTGTGTAAACGAATATCTGCCGAGCGCGCATGGGCTTCCATCCCTTCGAGCCGCGAAATCCGGGCGGTGACTTCGGCCACGGATTTTGACGCCTCTCGGGTTGATTTTTGCCATGTCACAATCTTCATATACTTATGAACCGACAAGCCACCCGTGTAATTGGCTGCGCTCGAGGTAGGCAACACGTGGTTCGTGCCCGATGCCTTGTCGCCAAAGGCCACGGTGGTTTCCTCGCCCAGAAACAACGAACCGTAGCATTGCAATTGATCGAGCCACCACGGCAAATCCAACGCCTGCACGGTCAAATGTTCAGGGGCATAGTCATCCGAGGTTGCCACCATTTCCGCGCGGTTTTCGCACAGAATAACCTCGCCATAATCGCGCCATGCGGCCTCGGCATTTTGCCGGTTCAACTCGGGCAGATCAGCAATCAAGCCGTCCATAAGCCCGATGACGTTCTCGGCCAAGGAACGATCGTCTGTGACAAGCCACACCGGTGAGTTGTAGCCGTGTTCGGCTTGTCCAACCAGGTCAGTTGCCACCACCAAAGGGTCGGCCGTGGCATCCGCCAGAACCAGACTGTCGGTGGGACCAGCCACCATATCAATGCCCACACGGCCAAACAGGATCCGCTTGGCCTCGGCCACGAACTGATTGCCGGGACCAACAAGAATATCCGCTTTCGGCAAGCCAAACAGACCAAACGTCATCGCGGCAATCCCCTGCACCCCACCGAGCGCCAAAATTCGGTCTGCACCGGCGATATGCGCCGCATAGACAATCGCCGGGGCAATCCCCACCTCGGGCCGTGGCGGCGAACAGGCGACGATGTTTTTACAGCCTGCCACTTTTGCAGTTGTGACGGTCATAATCGCCGAGGCAATATGCGAATAGCGGCCCCCGGGGACATAGCAGCCTGCCGCCCGAACAGGGATACTTTTCTGGCCGGCAATCAAACCCGGAATCACCTCATATTCTATATCGGCCAGAGTGGCTTTCTGAGCTTGTGCAAAGCGTTTGACGTTGTCGTGCGCAAAGCGAATATCGGCCTTGAGCCGTTCAGGAACGAGCGCACATGCCGCCTCAATTTCTGACTTTGTAAGCTCGATATTGCCGTCGTAATTGTCAAACTTACGCGCATATTTCAACGCCGCCTCATCGCCGCCCTGCTCAATCTCGTCCAGGATATTTTGAACAATCTCGTTCACATCACTTGCGTCGCTCTTTGAGGTCTTCGGCGCTTTTTTAAGGTATTGCAGCGGCATTTTAGTCTCCTATTCACAGTCTTTATCGGATCGGCGCACGCATCGTGCCCCCGTCACGTCATTTGCATTCAAAGGACCGGTGAGGGTGGCAAAAGCGCCATCTCCAAACAATCCCGAGGTTTAAGTGTTATACACCATAGATATCGACAGAGAGCCACATGGCAGTCTGTGGAAAGTTGAAGGTCAGATACACCCCGGCAAATTGGATCACCATGAGTTGCACCACTTCCGGATAGATATCCCTGAGACCCCAACAAGCAGGAACTCGGGCAGCGTCATATGCCTCCCAACCCGACAAGCGGCGCAAAAGACGCCCAACCATCGATTAGCAATTCGAAAGAAAGATAAATCAAAAACACCAGTCCGGCCCAACACAGCCAGGGATATTTGGTCATAACTTTCATGATAACCGTAGCGAAAAAGGCCATAAATACAATTGCCAGAGCCAATCCGAAGACCAACAAGCCTGTGTCCTCGCGGGCAATCGCAGCCACGGCAAAGACATTATCAATGGACATCGAAACATCGGCGATTGTGATCGTTACCAAAGCGCTCCAAAGTGTCTTTCCCGCCGCATTATCATCCTCTTCCAACCCTTCGACCGCCTCATCATCCTCGTGTTGCTGCTCGCGAATTTCCAGAAAAAACCGCCAGCAAACCCACGACAACAACAGACCACCAATAAACAAGATACCCGGAATACTGATCAGGTAGCTGGCGATTACGGCAAAGAAAATGCGCAGCCCTGCCGCCATCGCCATCCCCCAGAAAATGGCCTTCTTGCGCAGTTCCGGAGACAGCCCTGCTGCCGCCATGCCGATCACCAGTGCATTGTCACCCGACAAGATGATATCGGCAAAGACGATCTGTACGATATCCCAAAAATATTCCATTATAACACTGCATCCTCTAAAATCATGTCTGAGACTTTCTCGCCGATCATTATCGACGGCGCATTGGTATTGCCAGAGGTGATCACCGGCATGATAGACGCATCCGCCACCCGCAGGCCTTGCAGACCGTGCACCCGCAGGCGATGATCGACCACAGCCATAGGATCACTGCCCATTTTACAGGTTCCCGTGGGGTGGTAGATTGTAACCGCCGTGTTGCGTGCCCAGTTTAAGGTCGCATCATAATCATCCATCCCCACCTCGTGACCGGGTTGATACTCTTCGGTGACATGCGCCTTCAGCGGTTCAAATTGCGCTATCTTACGCGCAATCTGGATACCCTTGACGATGGTGTTCTGGTCCGTTTCCGTGGCCAGATAGTTCGGGTGAATCTCAGGATGATCATCGGCGTTAGCAGAAACCAATTTCAGATGTCCCACACTTTCAGGGCGCAGTTGCAACACCGACGCGGTAAAGGCCGAAAATGCATGCGGGCCCTCAATCGCATTATCTGCGCTGAAGGGTTGGATATGAAATTGAATATCGGGTGTTTCCAGCCGATCATCAGTTTTTAAAAACCCGGTGCCAAGACTGGCGGCCATGGTCATTGGCCCGGTTTGGCGCAGCAAATACTGCAAACCAATCATCGCCTGTTTAAAATAATTGTTGGTTTCGATATTGATTGTCGACAGATCTGTTTTAAAGATGGGACGGGCCTGCAAATGGTCTTGCAGATTTTTTCCCACGCCTGGCAGATGCTTTTGTGACGTAATACCAACCTCACCAAGCTCGCCCGAATCCCCGATCCCCGACAACATTAATATCTGCGGCGATCCGATGGCACCCGCCGATAAGATAACTTCCCGCGCCGCGTTCAGATGCACCGGCTGGCCTTTGTGCTTGGCATTGACACCCGTGACACGGCCGTTTTCGATGACCAGTTTTTCCACCTGCATATGCGTAAAGATCGTCAGGTTTGCACGCCCTCGGGCCGGATTGAGATACGCCACAGCCGAGCTGCATCTCTTGCCCTTGTTCAACGTCAGTTGGAAATAGCCAACGCCCTCTTGGTCAGCGCCGTTATAATCTGCAGTTTCGCGGTACCCCGCTGCTACCGCCGCTGAAATCCATTTATCGACAATGTCCCGCTTTAACCCTGTCGGAGAGACCGCCAATGGGCCATCGTCACCGCGCATGTCAGGGTCTGAGGTTTCGCCTTTCCAGGTTTCGGAGCGTTTGAAATATGGCAGCACATCATCCCAGCCCCACCCGGCGTTGCCCAGCTGCTGCCAATGATTGAAATCAAGGGGTTGTCCACGCACATACAAAAGCCCATTGATCGAACTTGACCCGCCAAGCACCCTGCCCCGTGGCCATGGGATTGCACGGCCATTCAGACCGGGATCTTTCTGCGCAACGTAGCGCCAGTCGGTTTTTGGGTTGCCCATTGTTTTGAAATATCCAACAGGGACATGAATCCAAGGGTTGCTGTCGCGTCCCCCCGCTTCAAGTACCGCCACCCGATAGCGGCCGTTTTCGCTCAGACGGTTCGCGACCGCACATCCAGCAGATCCAGCGCCAATTATGATATAATCAAAGTCCAAAAATCCCCCATTTATTATTTAATGAGATTATTTTTCCCATTTATTAGCAGATGAATGCGTATAACCTCAAAAAGACGATTCTGGCAATGGGAAGAATCCGCAGACTGAAGAAAATTCATCCCCCCACGATTTCAAGGCTGCCAATGGACTTAAATGTCATCGGCGAAAGCGACCTGGCATTGACGGTGACATGACGGTGACAGAGCCCAATCTACACCTGCAACTGCTGAATCAAACGGTCTAACGGCTGGTCAGAAGCAACCCGCAAGCCCACTTTTAAAGCCAAATTTTCTTCACCAAAGATTGACAAATCCCAATCTCGGGTCGAACTATTTCACAGCCACACAGTGAGCCATTGTCGTCCACACCCACCTGTCTTTTACTGACAAAAATATAAGCTTAAACCGATTACTATATCTGGTTCGAGTTCAATCCACTGGCTAGGAGATGCGATTTACTAAATTTGATTAAAAGCTGTTGAGTGAAACAGCTTGATTGATCACGGCCTGTTTGATGAGGTGTACTGATCATCTACGTCTTCAAAAGACCAAAATTTCAGAGAAGTGCTTTGATTGCCACTGTCGAACAGCGTCTATTGTACATTCTCCAAAACCTGGCAAGCCAATGTTTTCATCTGGGAACACGCACCAAAAGGCCAAACGCTAGCGCCGCAAATGCGCCATGGCTGTGACTGCACAACAATGACCGCATCACCAGCTAGATAGCGACCAAAAGACCCCCCAAGCCAAACGGCGCTTTGGTCGGCTTGCTTGGCAAACCAACCAAAGCTATGGATTCCAGATCATAATGCCTTGCTATTGACCAAAGACTTGGTTTGGCATCCAAAGAACGATCTGTGGGAAAATGAAGATTAATGTTAATCCTATGAGCTGGATCAGCATGAACTGCATCATACCCAAGTAGATATCTTTGAGATCCCAGTCCGGCACAACACCCTTTAGGAAGTACGCCGACAAGGCCACAGGAGGTGATAACCACGCCGTTTGCAGGTTCACCGCAACAAGAATGCCGAACCAAACCATGAGGTCGTACCGGTTCAAGCCATGGATATCCAAAGCCACAACAGTTGGCAGAAGCACCGGCACAACGATTAACACGATCGGCACCCATTCTAGCGGCCAGCCAAGAACAAAGATTAGCGCCATCACCATTAACAGGATCAAATAGGGTGACATATCCAGCCCTAAAAGCATCTCTGTCATCATCTTGGGGGTACCAAGATTTGAGAATTCCGCTCCAAAAAAGTTTGAGGCAGCCACAAGGAACATGATCAATACGGTAATTTCCAAGGCTTTGATCAAACTGTCAAAAAATCCAGACATCGTAAATTTGCGATACCCAATCGACAAAAGGATCGAGCCGAATGCGCCCATTGCCGCAGCTTCCGCCGGTGTGGCAAAACCCAATAGAATGGACCCCAAAGCAAATGAGATCAAAATTGTGGGCGGCATGAGGCCGGCAAAGAATTCATCCCAAAGATTTGAGAATTCAAAACGGCTCTCTGCATCGCTCCGGTAAATGGGCATGGCCAAGACCCCCAACAGGATCATAAAGGCAAACAAAACCACCGAAACAATTGGAAAGCCCCCCGCCCAATTCGCCACGACCATGTATCCATGGAACAAAATTGCCAGAGGAACAGCAACGCGCAAAGCCATAAGATTGCGATAGGAGCGATAGGCCAACAGCAAAACACCCCCCACCACAATCAATCCGCCAAATGGCAAAACGCCGCCAAAGTTTCCACCAATACCAAGACCGAAGACCCGGCAAATGGTTAGGACCCCCAGAGCTATGAGAGCAACTTCGGCACCATAGAAATCAGAAGTTTCCGGTTGGTCTTCGTCTGATAGAACAGGTCCAAGCTCTGGGTTCAACCAACACCGTCCCAAAGTGTAGACAAGGTACAATGTTGCAAGAAGCGCCCCTGGGATAAACGCCCCGCGGAACAGATCCAGAGTAGACACTTCCAAGACGGGGCCCATTACGATCAACATGATCGATGGTGGGATCAAAATACCCAGCGTGCCACCCGCGGTAATCGTACCGGCAGCAAGTTGAACATTATAGCCCGAGCGGTTCATTGTTGCCCCCGCCATAATACCCAACAACGTCACAGAGGCTCCCACGATACCCGTGGCTGCCGCAAAAATTGTGGCGACGATTAACACGGCTATATAAAGTGCACCGCGCACGCGGGACATGATCATCTGGATAGACGAGAATAAACGTTCCATAAGGCCCGCTGCCTCCATGACGATACCCATCAAGATGAAAAGAGGCACCGCCATGAGTTGGTCGTTCAGCATTGTCGAGTTGGTGTTCAGCGTCATCAGAAGCGTTGTGAGTTTGAAGTTGGACCCCCAAATACCGAACACAAAGGCCAAAAAGATCAAGGTGAACGAAATTGGAAAGCCGATAAAAATCACAAAGATCATTGCGGCCAGCATAATCAAACCAATCGTGGGTTTGGAGAGGTTTGGACGTGCAGACATGATGTCACTAAACCATTCACCACCCGGCGTCACACCCGGATAGAACACGGCCATGACCACCCAAAGTAAGGCGATAAAATACACGGGCAGCGCCCTGACGAAATAGCGTTCACGCTCTTTGCCCATTTTGTGAAAGGCGCGGAAAAGCTCTGGAAACCCTTGCAGCAAAAGCAACAAGCCGCCAACCGGCATTGCCAACCGCGCGGGCCACAATAGCGGCTCCCACGGGCTATCAAAAGCGGTCTCGCCTGTCCTGTAGGCAATTTCCCAATACTGGACGGCAATGATCGTAAAAAACAGCATAGAAGGTATGAAAAACGCCATATAGAGCGCCGCATCAACCGTTGCCTGTGTTTTGTTGGACCAGCTGCGATACAAAAAATCGGCGCGGATGTGCACGCCGCGCATCAGGCCATAGCCAGCAGCCCCCATAAATAAAACGCCTGCAATCATCCGGCTGATGTCGTAGGCAAACATCGTCGGTCCAAGACCCAAGGCGCGGGCGGTATCATCCCAACCATACCCTGCCATGATACCAAAGGCGTTTCGGGAAAACACTTCGATCACCACAACGCCGATCAAAGGAACCATCAAAAGGCACAAGATTTTACCTGCCCAGTCATTGATCAAATCAATCCACCCCGTGATCGGGCGCTGCCACGGCGTCATATCTTCGGGTGTTTCCCCCGGTTTTTCTGTCCGCCGTTCCGCGATCAATTCGTCCGCGATTTCCAAGTCGCCGGGTACAACCTCTTCAGCCATGCCCCGTTCTCCCTTCCTGTAATATCCCCATATGAAAGGGAGCTTTCTTTCTTAGGAAAAAGCCTAATGCTCTTGCCAAAAATAGATGATAAACAAACAGATGCTTGGGGCCCCGAAGGGCCCCGCACATTGTCATCAGAACATTACTTCAAAGTGTCAGCGTGGGCTTTACCCAAGCTCGCGTTTGACGCCTGCGCACCGGCCCAGAATGGAACTGCGATGTCAGCAAAGTCTTTTTGTGACTGCCATACTTCTGCAAAGAACTCATTGTCGTCGGACGCTGCTTGAAGAAGCTTTTTCGCCGCCGCCATGTATTCTGTGAAGTAGTCTGCAGGGGTATCTTCCAAGATAACACCGTGGTTCTCGGTCAAATCCTTCAGCGCTTTGCCGTTTTCATAGATACGGTAAGACATCGACTTGGACAAAGAAGCGTTTGCTGCAACTTCTATGGCTTTCTGTTCCGTTGCTGTTAAACCCGCGTATACATCGCCATTGATGTAGAGGTCGGCATTCACAACAACCTGGTGCAAACCCTGAAGGTAGTAGTGCTTAAGTACCTTTTGGAAACCAAACACTGAATCCGGCTTTGGGCAGCACCATTCAGCCGCATCGATCGCACCTTTTTCAAGCGCAGGAAGAATGTCACCACCCCCCATAGCAACAGCGGCAACGCCAATGTCATTATACGCAGCACCAACCATGCCTGGAGGTGCGCGGAAGCGTAGTTTACGGAAATCATCCATAGAAGCGATTGGCTCTGGGAACCATCCCAATGCCTCTGGGCCAACTGGCTGTAACATAAAGCCTTTTACGTTAACACCCATCTCGTCCCAAAGACGGTCGTAGAGTTCTTTACCACCACCGTATTGAAACCAAGACAGAAATGCCAAGGCATCTAGACCAACACCGGCGCCCGCAATCGGAGCACCAAACAGGTTCGCCGCCGGGTGCTTACCACCCCAGTAGTGGGTCCAAGCAAAGCCGCCCTCTACAAGGCCAGCGTCAACCGCATCAATGATGTCGCGCGGGCCAACAACAGCACCTGCCGGCAAAACTTCTATTTTCACAGAGCCGCCTGTGAGATCTGCAACATCTGCTGCAAAGCTCTCAACCATGCGTACTTCGTCAGTCGAATTTCCTAGCACAGACTGAATACGAATGACGGTTTCGGCCGTAGCAGCCGAGGCTATCATCGCAAGAGCCGCTGCCCCT
>UPTG01000533.1_pt1 | contig 30800 bp, 30 predicted proteins | sample 2160121 | NCBI WGS metagenome assembly UPTG01 (sample SAMN06266255, study PRJEB28933) | marine metagenome | isolation source: Columbia River Estuary | place: USA:Columbia River Estuary, USA | collected 2014-07-27
TCAGGTTTATTTGCTAGTCATCCCCCTTCAATGAGGAGAGTGGAGGCAAATCGCATAAAGGCTAAAACTTTGCCGAGCGGCGATCGAGGTAGGGCACGCTTCCAGGCAGCTATTAGGCAGTTAAAAAAGGATGAACTCGCGTACGAAGCGGCAGAAAAAGCCAAGAAGGCTCTAGCGAAAAATGATCCAGAAGGAGCCTTAAGCTCGCTAGACAAAGCGGTTGATATTCAGCCAGATGAGTTTTCTTTCTGGGTGCTGCGTGGCAAGGCATGGAAAATGTTAGGCGATACAGGAAGAGCAGAACGGGCGTTCACTACTAGTATCAGCAAAAACCTCAATCATTACAGTGCTTACTTAGAGCGAGGGGTGTTGCTTTACGATAATGGAGACAAAATAAAGGGTATTGCCGATATAAAACGAAGCTATGCGTTGCTGCCAACGGCGGAGGGGGGCTATTATCTTGGAAATGCCGCAATGGAGCAAAAAAATTATCAAAGAGCTAAAGCGTATTTTAAAATAGGAGCAAAGAGTTCAGAGAATGTAGGCTCGAGATCAAGAGCTAAGTTGCTGGTCTTAAACCAGAGACTTAATCCAGAGCGTTATATTCGGATCAGCCAAATTCAGAATTGGGATGGAGAGATGGTTATTAGGCTAACAAACTTAGCATCTGTTTCGATTGGCAATCTTCAAATACAACTTACTGATGGAGTTGCGGCGCGTGAGCTAAGCTTAGGGGAAACCATTCTGCCTTCAGAGTCAGTAAATATTCAGCCCGAACAACATGCATTTTTAAAGAGGCCGTTTTTGGTAAAAATACTTAAAGCCACTGTTGTTGAATAAACTCAGATTATTGTGGGCAATATGGATCAGGTCAAAATTAAATCTCTCAATATTAAGCTACACAAATTTTTCAAATATCATTAACGAAATCAGCACAAACTGTCGATATAACTAAATGGGTGGGCTGGAATATCTGCCATGCAGAGTTGAATTGTTTTGCACTAATAGCTACAGTAAAAACTAATTCTTGAACCAACCGTAAGGGGAACTTCCCATAGCAATTAGAGACGATTCTTGTGAGTTTTGCAGGCGAACCAGGGTGATTTTGTTAATTATCGGTCTGGTATTCCTTGTTGTTAGCTCGCAGCCTGAATTTAACTTCTTGGCCAATTATGATCTGACGAATATTTTCGCTTGGGTTGTAGGGGTGCTATTTGTTCTTTTGGTTCTTTGGAAGTTTTATCAAGAGTATTGGAAAAATAAGAGAGAAGTCTACAGTGAAAAAAGAGACTAATTGCTGGCAATGTGTTTATTTCCGAATTACTCATGAAATCAAACGACCTTATGGTTGCCATGCAATGGGATTTAAGTCAAAAATCCTACCTTGTTATGAAGTTTCGAAGATTGACGGTAATCAATGCAGAAGCTTCACTGCTAAGGAAGCTAGAAAAGGTTAGATTTAAGTAGGCCAGCTTAATAAGCACAAATTTTTGAAGGGTTAAAAAGGTACAGCATGGATATTGCATCGATTATAGGGATCTGCGTTTTCGCGAGCGCCTTTGTTTTTGGAGTACTCAGCAATAACGGAGACATCTCTACTTTTTATCACGTTCCTTCTATCTTTATTGTGATAGTTGGTACTTTTGGTATCGTTTTATTTAGATCGACACTGAGAGAATTTCTGACTATGTGGCCAGTCCTTTTTAAAATGTTTTGGTACAAGGCGGATAAACCAGAGGATCTTATTGATCAATTGGTTGAGCTTGCTGGCATTGCCCGAAAAGATGGAATGATTGCGTTGCAAAATGTAGAGATAACGAACCGCCTGTTGGAAAAAGGAATTAACGGACTCGTTGATGGCAATGATCCAGGATTTCTTAAAACAGCTCTTGAACGTGATATGTATATCACTTCTAAACGCCATGAAATGTCAAGAGACACGCTGAAAGCTGCTGGGGACATTGCACCTGCAATGGGTATGATTGGGACCTTGATAGGACTAGTGTTGCTCTTGAAAACCATGTCCAGCGACCCTGACTCAATTGGGCCAAACATGTCCGTTGCACTGATGACGACTTTGTATGGAGCGATTCTTGCTAATGGTCTCTTTATTCCAGCTTCAATGAAGCTTGAAAACCATGCCAAAAACGAAGAACGCAATAGCCAACTAATTATTGAAGGAGTGATGTTTATTCAGAGGGGGGGGAATCCTCGCCTATTGGCTGATTTACTGTCCGCATTCTTAAGCCCTAAAATTAATAAGAAGCGCGCTGGTAACGAAGCCGCTAACAAAGCTAATGCGTAACAAAATCTTTTTGGCGAATCAGCAGTGACTGAGACAGCTGAAACCTTCGATTTCGAAGATGATGGATTGCCCGAAGAATGCGAGCCATGCAAAAAATTTGCGCCAATATGGATGACAACATTCGCCGACATGTCAATTCTACTCATGGCGCTATTTGCAATTCTCTATAGTTATGCCAATCAAGATGAACAAGAACGTGCCTTAATGATGGGTTCGTTGAACAAAGCTTTTGGCGCAGTTGTCATAATGCCATCCCTAGATATCCCGATCGCAGAAACAATAGTAATCGCAGAGATACAGAGCGTTAACAAAAGTCTTAAGACTCTCAGTGAGCAGGAGCTAGACGCACTTCGTATCGCGGAAAGCATAGCTACTTTGAATGAAAGCCTTGCTGAAGAAATTCGCCAAGGACAGGTTGTTGTCCGTACCGCGCAAAATAAAGTAATAGTTGAACTCCAGTCTTTCTCAGAGAAAGATGCGGAGACAGATAACTACTACCTTACTCAAAGTGTGTTGGACATATCAGAGAAAGTATTAGTTGCCCAAGCACAAACTAGCACTGAAATTGAAGTAAGAAAACAGGACCTAGCCTCTCTAGAGGCAATTAAGCAGCGGCGTATAGACAGCGCTAAAAAGCGATATAGCGATATGACGGCCGAGTTTTCGGATGAAGTTCAGAAGGGTGTTATGGAGCTTATATTACAAGAGGAGAATTTGATTATTCGTTTGCCGGGAGAAGGGGCATTTGTATCAGGTAGTGCAAAGGTTCAATCAAATTTCAAGGACTTACTTCTAAAAATTGGTGAGCGATTGTCGGGATCCAAAGGAAAAATTAGAATTGAAGGCCACACAGACAACGTAAAAATAGCATTTAGCGATCAATTTAAGTCTAATTGGGACCTCTCCTCTGCACGGTCGTCTTCAGTAGCGTCAGTCTTTATTAAGGAAAACGGCATTGCTATTGATAGACTGATTGTTGCTGGATATGCTGATTCGGTTCCTCTAGAGAGCAACGAAACAAGCTCAGGCAGATCAAAGAACCGCCGAATTGAGGTAATTATTCGTGGTGACTAACGTAACCGAGCAACCTGAGATTTTTGAGACAGTAATTGCAGATGGATGTCCTCCTTGTAAAACCGGGGCTGCAATGTGGATGACGACTTTTTCAGATATGGCCACATTGCTTATGGCTTTATTTGCAATATTGATCGCTTTTGCTGAAATGCAAAAGGCAGAGTCTATGCTTGCCATTGAAGGAGAAGGGAGGTTGGATCGAGGAGTTCAGAATGAAATCGAATCCGATAAGGCACCATCACAAACTAATATTGACCCGTCTGGCTCAGGGAATGCAGATACAAATGAGGGGTTGGATGTGGTTGTCGAGGCATTGGCAAAAGAGATTGAAGACGGCGCAGTACAAGTCTTCATTCAAGATGAGCGCATCGTCGTTAAGGTCGTTACCGATCAAACTGTGCATTCTGATAGTTCTATTGTTCAGCAAGAACAACTTGAGATATATTTAAAAGTTGCGGAATCACAGAATGATATAAAGGTAGCAGTTAAAGTTGAACAGGAAGCTGAAATTAATTCCAGCGATAGTCAAATTTGGGAAGCGATGTTCTCAGCTCAATACAGACGTATACGTAGCACTTTAGCACCTCAAATTGAAAATAATACGGTAGAGGTAATTCGGGAAGGTGACAAAATTATTGTTCGCCTTGCATCAAAAGGATCCTTCAAAAGTGGGGCAGCAGAGCTCCAGCCAGGATTTAGTGACCTTTTAAATAGCGTTGGCGAGGCGGTGCAATCAGCGGAGGGCCTTATAACGATAGAAGGGCATACTGATAATATACCGATTGCTTTCAGCACACGTTTTCGATCGAACTGGGATCTTTCAGCTGCGCGCTCGGGAGCAGTTGCGGATTATTTATTAAGTCAATATACTTTTGAGAACGGCTTGATGGTCTCTGGTCTAGCGGATACGCGACCGCTTACCAGCAACAATACCAGTGAAGGAAGAGCTAAAAACCGTCGAATTGAACTGGTAATAGATGGCAGTTACTAGCATCGGCATCCGATACTCTAAAAGAACAGATATAAAAAAACGGCACCTTTAAGATGCCGTAAGCGTTATATCACTTTCTTTAGGGGGATTTACAGGTTATTAAGAGGCCATAGTGGTTGGAATGTCTTTGTTGAGAAGTTGTGGGATCTCTTCCCAAGCTCCTTTAATTTCGTTCAACAGGCTCCTAACCTCTTTAATACCATCAATATCGTTACGTATATTTGCTTTCAGTAAACGTCGCACGCAGTAGTCATATAGATCAGAAAGATTCGTTGCTAACTCACCACCTTGGCTAAAATCTAAAGCGCCTTGGAGGCCAACTATAATCTTGGTAGAGCGGCCAATTGCATCGTGCTTGCCTTTGATATCATTTCGCTCGAAGTGACCCTCCGCATCGGCAAGGCTGGTCATAAGACCGTCAAACAACATTTGGATCAATTGAACACTATCTGCATAAGGAACCGCAGATGAAACATTAACGTTTCGGTATGCGTTTATTCCGCGTTGATTAAAGGTCATTATTCACTCCGAGTTGGTTACACGTCCGTTGCTAATAATATTATCGACTCGATGGCTAGAAACTTTAGATCAAAATGAAGTAAAAAACATATGCAGAAAAAAATTAGGATGGACAAGAGACATAGGAATTAGTGACACATTCAGAGGCAATTTTTTCAGCTGTCGCTATTTCAAGTTCAGACAGAGTCATACTTGCTGGAATAATAACTTTAAGAGCATCAACCTGACCATTTTTTTCAGCAATTTTTGCCCATACCATCGCTTTAGAAGGCTCGGATTCACCTCCTTCTCCTGCTTGAAGCATAAAGGCATACATAAGTTGAGCATTTGCATATTGTTGTTTAGCCGATTTCAAAAACCAGAATCGCGCTCGCTCAAAATTTACTGAGACCCCTTTCCCGTCATGATATGAAACTCCCAGCATATATGCCGCTTCCATGCTGCCAGCTTCTGCAGCTTTCGAAAACCATTGATAAGAAGCCTCCCGGTTCACTTCAACTCCCGACCCGTTAAAGTACATGAGTCCAGCGTTGTATTGACCTTCTTTAGAATTTTGTTCGGCAGCTTTTTCATACCAGGATAGTGCAGTGCTATTATCTTGTTTTATGCCTAACCCTTTTTCATAAAGGTTACCCAGGATGACTTGTGCAGAAATATCACCTTGATTTGCGAGAGGCCTGAGAGCTCGGAGAGCAGTTCCATAGTGTCCTCGCTCCAGCGCCCCTAATCCGGCTTCAAGCGGATCAGCTAAGGCCATAGACGGGAAAAAAAGCAAACAAAGACCAAGAGGTTTCATATGAAACGAAATATTAAAAAAGCCCGCTATTTTTTTCAGAAAATGGAATTGTCTAATATTTAAGTCATTCATCCGTTAATAGTAACACCGAGATCGGCAATTTTGAATCATCCATCGACGCACTCTTACTTGCCTGTAAGGAGGGAGTAGTACTAGTCATATCTGGATAAACGAAAACAGATAATGTATATTCAATAAAAAAGCCACTAACCTCCAAATATACGTCGCCTAAACTTGATTTAAATCAACGGATGATTAATTTGTCTTCAGTAAACTCAATTATTGGAAAAAGCAGGGAAGTTTCCGAATTGCGGACTTTAATTAAGACCGTGGGTCCCAGTGATGCAACAGTTCTGATTACCGGAGATAGTGGCACAGGTAAAGAACTGGTTGCTCAAGCGCTACACGACTGTTCCACTCGCGCAACCGGTGCCTTTATCCCTGTTAACTGCGGAGCTATCCCAAAAGATCTCTTAGAGAGTGAGTTATTTGGCCACAAAAAAGGAGCATTTACTGGCGCCCTCTCTGACCGCAAAGGTCGATTTCAGCTAGCGAATAATGGAACCTTATTCCTAGATGAAATTGGTGATATGTCTATGGATCTGCAAGTGAAACTCTTGCGTGTACTTCAAGAGAGAATAATTGATCCAGTTGGTTCTCAGGAAAGTTTAGCTATTGATGTGCGTGTTGTTGCCGCAACACATAAGAATATTGAAGCTCTCATCCAACAAGGTAAATTTAGAGAAGACCTTTATTATCGTCTAAATGTCATGCCTCTTGACATTGCTCGTTTATCAGAGCGTAAAGGAGATATTCCTGCTCTTGTGAGCCATTTTGCAAAAGAGCACTGCGACTCTAATGGGCAGGCTATTCGGCTGAACCAATTCAGTATGCAGCTGTTCAATAACTATAGCTGGCCTGGTAATGTCAGAGAATTATCAAATCTGATGGCTAGATACTCAGCCCTGTTTCCAGGCTCAGAGGTAGACTTACGGCGTATTCCCGCAAGTTTGATTCCCATGGGCATAAGATCCGAACTTGATGATGGGTCTTCACAGGCGCTCCAGGCCATGTCTCAAGAGTCTCATGCTGAACTCGCAATGGCAGAATTAGTAGATATTGACACCAATGGCGATGAAGAAAGCAATGAGCCAGAGGATGAGGTCAAGCGCGTAATCTCTTTGGCGCAGGGAGGAGAAGACTTCCCAGATCAAGGGGTAAAACTAAAACAACACTTGCTAAATATTGAGAAGACCATTATCCAACAAGCTTTAGAAAAGGCTAATGGAAACGTTTCGCAAGCTGCACGATTACTCAGTCTTCAGCGGACAACTTTGATCGAAAAAATCAACAAATATGGGCTTGGCAATTCTGCTTAGCGCTCAATATGTGCACTTTAAATGTCAAGGTTTTGACTTTTTGCCACTGGCAAAAAGTTGACACTTTCTTGCCGCTATAACAATAACTCACTGTTTTTTATTGATTTAATTTTTTGGCATGTGAATTGCTTTGCATAAGTAACAAGCCAAAAGTGGCAAAAATCAGAAAGAACAGAAGAGTGGCTAATATGACTTCAACAACAATACTATGGATAGACTCTCATAAGGATAGTAGCACCCCAGAATTAACAGAATTGGAGACAGAGGGTTTTGATCTTGCTTTTTCCATGCCGTGTGACTTGACTGACGGACAGATACTGTCAGCGCAAGCAATCATAATTTCGCTAGAACAAGACACAGCACTGTTGACGTCTATCCAACAGCAGCAAGCATTTCTTAAAAGCAACGCGCCAATAATTGTGAGAGTTGATAGAGGAAATTTTGAGCTAGGGATTTTGGCGATGAGGAATGGAGCAGCAACGGTGGTTCCAACTCAGCAAAATGATGTCAAGGATTGGCTAGAAATTTTCTCAATCGTCAATCTTGATGAGTTTGACCAGTCATCAGCTTCGGCATTTGTTTTTGCTGATCCGATAAGCCGTAATTTATTGGCTTTAACCGAGCGGGTAGCAAAAGTAGACGTCACCGTACTTCTATCTGGATCTACGGGCTCAGGAAAAGAGGTCATAGCAAGAATCCTCCACGATGCCTCTCCAAGACATGCTGGGCCTTTCGTTGCATTTAACTGTGCCGCTATGCCAGAAAATCTGATCGAAGACATTTTGTTTGGGCATGAAAAGGGATCCTTTACTGGAGCCTCTAATATCCAACATGGTTTGTTTGAACAGGCTCAAGGAGGGACAATCTTTCTTGATGAAATTGGTGAGATACCATTCCACCTGCAGGCTAAACTACTACGTATTTTGCAAGAACGGTGTGTCACCCGCCTTGGAGGTTCCAAGGCGATTGATCTAGACATACGTGTTGTTGCAGCCACCAACCGAAATTTAAAAGAAGCGATCTATGATCGTACGTTTAGGGAAGATCTTTACTTTAGGCTGAGCACTTTCAAGATCACATTGCCCAATCTAGAACAGCGGCCACTAGACATTATTCCTTTGGCAAAACAATTCATTCAGCAGCAGGCGGATAATAATTTGCGATATACATTATCCGAAGATGCTGAGGCGAGTTTATTAGCCTATCCTTGGCCGGGCAACGTGCGTGAACTTCAAAATGTGATTACTCGCGCTATCGTGTTGGCTCAGCAAGAAACAATTAGACCTGAACATCTCATCTTCGATGATATCGCTCAAGAACAGACACTACTTCAAAAAGATGTATCTGCTATGTCCATGGGCAGAGTAAAGCCTTTTACATTCCTTGACGAGCGCAGACGCAAGCAACATGAGCCCGAGTCATTGTCCAATTCCGTCAAAAATAGTGAATATGAAACAATCATGGCTGCTTTGGGTCGGGCTCGTAATAGAGACCAAGCGGCAGAGTTTTTAGGCATCAGTACCAGAACGCTACGCCACAAGTTACAGCGGTTAAGAGAGCAAGGGATGTCAGTAAACCGAGCTTATGCGCGCTAGGTTATAGGAGAACATCATGGTCACTCCCACAAATATGGCTAATGTTGAGTCAGTATTAAGCCAGATAAGGCAATATCAGGCCGAAGCGGCAAGTGGAGCAAAGGTTGAAGGTCTAGCTCTAAATGAAGCTAGTAAAAATACTTTTACCGATTCTGTAAAAGGTGCATTACAAGAGGTTAATGCAACTCAGCAGGTATCAAAGTCGATTCGCAATGCTTATGAGCGCGGAGAGGACATTCCCCTAACAGACGTAGTAATGGGTATTCAAAAGTCATCACTAGCATTTGAGGCTACGCTTCAGATCAGAAACAAAGTGCTGAAAGCGTATGAAGAAATAATGAATATGCCTGTTTAGAATTAATAAGAGATCAATAAAATGGCAACAACATTAGCAAATCCAGCTGCCCTAAATACAGGAACAGTGACAGATGGAAACACACCGGCAGATAATTCTTCCGTTCAGGCTCGACCCCAAGAGGCTTTAGTGCGCCAAAATATGGGAGCGCCCTCAGCTGGTATATCTAGTGTCTTTTCCCAGCCGGCAGTTAAAAAGGCGATGCCAGCGATTATTGTTTTAATCGCCGCAGCTTTATTTTTAGTTGCTTACTCTTGGATTCAGTCACCTCCGTACAGGGCAGTCTACCCTGGGTTGACTGAGGCTGACAGACAGGCAGCATATACTGCATTAGTAAGCGCAAATTTTGATGCGAAGATAGATAACAAATCTGGAGAGTTGCAAGTTCCGGGAAAACGATACCATGAAGCAAGGATATTTCTAGCATCACAAGGTTTACCTCAAAGCGCGGCAGCTGGAGGAATGAGAGCGCTAAATGAAGACTCCTCAATGACCACAAGCCAATTTATGGAGCAGGTGAGATATGTGTCTGCCATGGAGAATGAGCTTGCACAAAGTATCACTCAGATTGGGTCAATCCAGTCTGCACGGGTGCACCTAGCCTCTCCAAAGCAAAGTGTATTTGTTCGTAGCCGGACCCCAGCCAAAGCCTCTGTTGTTGTGACTCCGTTTGGTGGAAGAATCGTGTCAGATTCTCAAGTTCAGGCCATCATTCACATGGTAGCTTCAAGTGTTCCTTACTTGTCAGCAGACAACGTTTCAGTCGTTGACCAGCGAGGCAAGTTGCTTACTGATCCAAATAATTTCCCTTCAATGCAGCTGAATTCAGAGCAAATGGCGCATAAGCAGCATATGGAAGAAACGTATCGTAATCGAATTGATGCATTTCTGACGCCGGTTGTTGGAATGGGGAATGTGAGATCAGAAGTGGATATTCAAATAGATTTTACTGAAATTGAATCCACATTTGAGGAGTACGATGGCAATGATAACGGGCCACTGGCTCGATCTGAAGTGGTCTCATTAGAGCAAGATTCAGGTAACTCTGCAAAGGGCATTCCCGGAGCAACATCAAACACAGGGCTTGGCGTTGAAACACAAATAACCACTCAGGCGGGAAGCTTGGAAGAAGAAATGAGTACGCGAAGCAGCACAACCACTCGAAACTATGAAATGGATCGTGCGGTGAGGCATGTCAAACGGCAGGGGGGTACGCTCCAAAAAATCTCAGTTGCAGTGGTGATCAATGAAATAAGCCGTCCGAGTACTACAGCCGCAGTGGATGAGGACGGAGTATCAACAGCAAGTGAAGGTTACTCAGAAGAAGACATTTCTCGATTCACTGATCTGGTTAAAGGAGTGATTGGATTTGATGCAGCAAGGGGAGATGCTATTACTATTATTTCCACACCTTTTGAAGAGCCAGTAATGATCCAAGAGCTGGAGTTGCCTTGGTACGAAAATAATAACATTACTAGCATGATTAAAAGCTTAGTGGCTGCAGTGGCATTTCTCTTTTTGATTTTCTTTGTAGTTAGGCCCGCCATGAAGTCTTTTTCAGGGTCGAACTCGTCAATTGCAGGAAAAGATGGAGAGTTAACTCAGGCAGAGTTGAGTTTGTTAGAGACAGGCGATAATTCTTCGCTCCAAGATATTCGAGCAAAATTAAAGCCTAAGAAGTCGACTGTATCTGCAGATATGTTAGATACGGCAAACACCTACGATGACAAAGTGGCCCTTGTGAGGCTCTTAGTAGCTGATGATGCTGGGCGCGTGGCAAATGTTTTAAAGAAAATGGTTCGATCGGCTTAAGAGCATCTAGGAGAATAAAGAATGGCCAAAGATACGACAAAAGAGAAAAAGCCGAAAGCCAAAAAGGGCCAAGTAATAGCTGAAGAAGCACCAGAAATTACTCCTTTACAGGCTGAGTTTAACAGAATGTCTGGCACCGAACGGTCTGCGGTCATTATGCTGTTGCTAGGGGAGCAGCAAGCTGCAGATGTCATCCGTTTTATGTCGCCTAGAGAAGTCAATGCGGTTGGAAAAGCAATGGTCGGCGTGGCAGATTTATCCCAAGATCTAGTTAATCTCGTTCTAGACGATTTCGTAGCAACGATTAAGACTCAAACAAATCTTGGACTTGGAACGCCAGGCTATGTTGAAAATGTATTCAAACGCGCTCTGGGAGACGAAAAGGCTGCTACGGTACTAGGTAAAATAATGCCCCCCGCATCAAGCAAAGGATTAGAAATATTGCAGTGGATGGATGCTAAATCCATCGGAGAGATGATTAACAAGGAGCATCCTCAGGTTATTGCAATCATTTTATCCGTACTTGAACATGATATTGCAGCCCAAGTTTTAGAGTATGTACCTGACAGTAAGCGAGCAGAAATTATTCAACGTGTGGCAAGTCTTGATACCGTTCAACCTTCAGCGATGGAGGAGTTGGAAGGAATTATGGCTGAACAATTTACCAGTAACTCATCTGCCAAAGCAGCGAGCCTTGGTGGCGTCGAAACGGCTGCACAAATAATGAATTTCGCTAATATCGATATTGAGTCATCAATCATGTCGGGCGTGACAGATTTAGACCAAGAGCTCGCAACACTGATACAAGACAAAATGCTGACATTTGAAAATATGGCGGAAATTGATAACCGCAGTATGCAAACCCTTTTAAGGAGTATCGAGCAAGATATGTTGATGTCCGCACTCAGAGGAGCGGATGAAGTAACTAAAGAAAAATTCTTATCAAACATGTCTGAACGAGCACGTGATTTACTAGTTGACGATATGGAAGCTAAGGGGCCTATAAGGGTTAGTGAAGTTGAAGCCGCGCAGAAGGGAATCATGCAAATAGCAAGAAAGTTATCTGATGATGGGGACATTATGCTGGCTGGAGCTGGAGAAGCTTTTGTCTGAATCTGATCCTAAAATTCATTGGAGGCTAAATGATCTTTTGCGGGCAGGACAAAAAGCAAAGGAATTTGCTGCAGTTTCATGGTCTAGTTCTAATGAGTCTAGCGATAGTAGTTTTGTTCATTGGCAGCCAAGTAATATTTCAGACCCCGACAGCTTAACGGCAGATAAAGTGCCAGATTTAGATCGGGCGGAAGAAAGTATCGCTGCGCTCCCTGAACTGATATCCCAAGACCAAATTGATCAGAATCCGGCGATTCAGGCCGCTATTTCTCAAGCTCGAAAAGAAGCTTTTGATGCGGGATTCTCTGATGGAAGCGACACTGTGGATACGAAACATGAAGCGCTGAGACAAGAATTACAAAATATCGTAACTTCTTTGGAAGCTTATCAAAGCGATATGCAAAGTTTTTATGGCCCTCTAAAGAAACTAGCGATACACATTGCAGAGCAAATAGTGAGGGGAGAACTAACACTCTCATCCACAGCGATTGAACATCTTGTTCAAAAAGCGCTTGGAGATATTGAACACCAGGGTATAGAAAATATTGTTGTAACTCTTAATCCCATGGATGCTCATGCTTTCACTAAAAATCTTGACGATGGTCCTGAGGTGAGGGTTGATCCGGAATTATCTCGAGGTAGCGTCAAGGTAACAATGGGAGATGCAGCTATTGATGACTTGATAGAGCATAGAATCAAAGGAATAGCCGACAGTATCTTCCAATTGGATACGGAGAATTCTTCTAGCAACCGCGATTTAGACAGTAAAAAAGATGTTCAAATTTCCGATGATCAGACTGAATTGCAAGATACTGTGCTTAGAGATGAACAATCAGAAACAACTCCGCTCGATGTAGAGGAGAGATCTGATTTGGGCAAAGACGTTGAAGATTCAAACCGAGATGCGTAGTTTCTCAGAGCAAGTCGACCGTGAGGTGGAAACTATCCGAACACCGCAACCATTGCCTAACGGAAAGATCGTTCGTGTTGTCGGACTCACACTAGAAGCGAAAGGCATTTTAGCGCCTTTAGGGGCACTCTGTCGGGTTGAGTGTTCGAAAGTTGACACCTTTATTGATGCTGAGGTGGTTGGATTTCAGAATGATATTTTATATCTCATGCCTTTTACAGATCCCTCGGGCATTGCTCCCGGGGCGCGAATATGGGTTCAGTCTAATCATTCAAATGTGAGTGCAGGAGACGCCCTTCTTGGACGGGTGATTGATGGTTTGGGTTTGCCTATTGATGGTAAAGGGCCTATTGAGTATACAGTCTCAATAAGTGCTGAGGGCTCATCTTTAAACCCAATGGACAGAGGACCAATAGAAAAGATCCTAGATACGGGAATCAAGGCAATCAATACATGTTTAACATTGGGGCTGGGGCAAAGAATTGGATTAATGGCAGGCTCAGGAGTAGGTAAAAGTGTTCTTCTTGGCATGTTAACTAAATATACAGAAGCTGACATTGTTGTTATTGGGCTTATTGGTGAGCGGGGCAGAGAAGTTCAAGAATTTATTCAAAAAACTCTCGGAGAAAGCGGATTAAAAAAAGCGGTAGTAGTCGCTTCACCAGCAAATATCTCCCCAGTTGTCAGACTCAAGGCTACTAACAGAGCTCACTTGATTGCGGAATACTTTAGAGATCAAGGTAAAAGCGTGTTACTACTCTGCGACAGTTTGACTCGAGTCGCTCACGCCCAGCGCGAAATTGGTTTAGCTATTGGAGAACCTCCAACGGCTAAGGGTTACCCACCATCAGTATTTGCGCTTCTCCCCCGCCTCATTGAGAGGGCAGGTGTAGGCAAAAATGGTTATGGTTCGATCACTGCGGTTTATACGGTCCTTGCGGAGGGAGACGATCGGTCAGACCCTATTGTTGATATTGCTCGGGCGTCTTTAGATGGCCAGGTTATGTTGTCTCGAGAATTAGCTGATGCAGCCCATTATCCAGCAATCGATTTGGTCGGATCAATTTCTCGAGTTATGGATAGCCTGGTGTCTCCAGATGTACTCAAGGCCGCTAATCGACTTCGTCGGCTTTGGACGCTCTATCAACAAAATCAAGATCTTATTCAGGTAGGAGCCTATGAATTTGGGTCCAATCCAGATCTAGATGAGGCGATTCGAGTTCGTCCCGATATGGAAAGACTTTTACAACAGCTAAGTGATGAGGCTGTTAGCTTAGAAGAAAGTCAAAATGAGCTCAGGAGAATTACGGGAGCTGAGCAGTGAGAGAAAAAACAGGTCAGGTGTGGGAGCTCATGTTAGTTAAGGCAAATAGAGTTTTAAGGCAGGCTCAAATTGAACTTGATTCTGCGTTAGGTAAAAAGCGAGAGGTCGTGACTAGGCAGAACAAAATTGACACCATGTTGGTCGAGTATTCCGACACGCTTAATGAGATTCTATCGAGAGCTCATAATAAAGCAGAGGCAGCGCACTACCGTCAGTTTATTGTTCAGCTTCAAAACCTGCGACAAAGAGGAAGCGAAGATATTCAAGTAATCGAACAATTTTGCAAGGAAGCAAGGCAAAAGGCATTATCGGCAGATCAAGAAAAGCTCAAGCTCCAAAAATTGAGCCAAAGATCGCAAGCAAAAATAACCCAGCGTCGTAAGGTGAAAGAAGTCAAAGATATTGACGCGCAAAACTTAATCCAATTTAATTTAAATTCACCCTCACAATAATTTAGTTCCGCATTGGCATGGTGATTGCAACATCTTTGGGTAACTAACCACTTCCCTAGAGATGACTCACACATGATTGATCTAGACAGCCTTCTTCAGGCAGCCAAAACCTCCGCAAAGTCAGTAAATACGAACCCTCAAGACAACTGGAAATCTGAATCCTCGAATGGCAACACATTCGATGATATTTTTAAGGACCAGTTAGATTCTAAAATAGCGGCAATAGATGGCAAGACTTTGCCAGACCCAAATACTAAAACTAATGACTTTGAGGCTAGAGTTCTGGCAGGTGGAGCCGAGATATTGTTAGCTGGTTCAGATCCTACGACTGAAAGCATTACAAAATATGCCTTAGCCCAAGGGATAGACCCAGAAATTATGAATCTATTAATGTCAGATACCCGTGACTCTAACATTCGACTTATGGAAGCCTCAAAAATTGGGCCTCAACCACCTTCTATTCCTGTGTTGGCTCAACGCCAGTTAGGAAGTCATTTAGGATTTTCAGCCTCAAGCCAACTCGTCGCCCAGAGTCCTAGTGAGATCTCTCTTAGTAACAGCTTAAAGCTTGAAGTGGCACTAAATACTGATGCAGGTGATCAGCGTGAACATGTGCAGACTGAACAAACCAAGAATCGATTAAAGATAGAGCAATTGTTCATGACTAGTAATGGTGAGCGGGCGTCCAACGAAAAAACAAATATAAAACTTGATCCAATTAATTTAAAAGTTGATGTGGAGGAGCTTCTTTTAGGCAGCGGTAAAAGTAGCGCGAGCCAATCAGCAATTCAGAATGTATCCCGGTTGGATACATCGGGAGGGCCAATTTCAGCTAATGTACTAGAGTCTAAAGTTGAGATGAGTTCAAAATCACTGGCTGAGCCGATCACAAGCAGAGACGAAACCTCATTAGTTCGCCGACAGGAGCAATACCTTGATGCTTCTCGTCGCCTCACTCAGGCGATAGGCGAAAGGCTATCAGCTCAAATTGTTAAGGGAGCATGGAAAGTGGAAATGGATCTACATCCCAAGTCCCTGGGACGTATTGAGATTAAACTAGAGATGAGAAATGGAGAGCTCGAAGCTCATTTTAACTCATCTCAAAACGTCACACGTGACTTGTTGCAAGAGAGCTTCACAAAATTAAAAGATGTTTTGGCAGAACATGGCATAGATTCTGCTTATATAGGGTTAGGGGCTGGAGAAGACAAAAATTCTGACGGAAAACCGACAGATCAACCTCCAGTTCTTGCTGAGAATGAACATGATGAAAGCCATATTCCAGAAGCCGCTAGTCAAAATAACGGCAGTAGCGATGGCTTGGATATTCAGGTGTAAAGATCCTATCTATAAATAGATTAATGAGGGTGGTATGGCGGATACAAAAAACTTATTAACTCCTGAAGAGCTAGATGCCCTTGCTACAGGTATTGAAGATGGATCCATTGAAGCGGATACGGGATTGAATGGCGATGTGAAAGCTCTCAAACATGACTTAACTAGAGAAGATTCATCACTAGGCATGAATTTAGGTGCCGTAAATATTATTAATGAACGTTTTGTCAGGCATTTCAAGGCAGGCATTCTGGAAGTTCTCCGCTCGGAAGCAAAAGTAGTGGCAGAGAAAGTAACGGTGATGCCTTACCGTGAATATATAGCCAGTCTTTCCGCCCCAGTCGCGGTTAATACAGTGAGTTTGAATCCACTGTCAGGGAGTGCACTTGCAGTAATAGACCCGTCGATTATTTTTGCTGCTTTGGATAATTTTTTTGGTGGTCCGGGAAGAGTTATGGATGGCCTGCTACCAACCCGTACCTTTACTCCCACAGAAGTCTCAATTAATAAAATTATAACAAATATTTTATTTGGGTCTCTGCAAGAAGCATGGGCCCCAGTTATGCCAATTAAGTGTGTTAGTCAGGAGTTCACTTCAAATCCGGCGGCAGTAAAAATTGCTGAAAAAGACGAATTGGTTGTTGTTAGTCGGTTTTCAACGGAGATCGGCGAGCGCGCTAAGGGAAATATTGATGTGGTTTATCTCTACAGCACACTTAAACCGATCAGGGAGTCTTTAGAAAGTAGGGTGCAAGCTAGTGCTGAGGCTCCAGGTTCTAAATTGTCATGGACGAAGGATTTAATGGCTGCTGCCATGGATGCCGAGGTGGGTATTTCCGTTTTTCTTGGGGATATTCAGTCGACGTATAAAGAATTCGAAAATTTAAGAGAAGGTGATATTTTGTATTTCAAAAAGCCTGAATATGCAAGAGTCCACGCTAACGGTATCGCAGTTTTTGAAGCAGATATCGGAACTAGGGACGCGCATATGGCGGTACGATTTGTTGAACCATTGGTTCCTGCATACTAAGAACAGGTAAGTTACATCAATAATTAAAGACATCAAATTATTAAAGAGAGTAAAACATGGCGGAAACAGAGACTAGTAAATCGGAAGAACTGGACCAAAACAAAATTGATTCTGAAGTGTTACAGAATATCCCCGTGACTATTTCTGTAGAAGTTGGACGAACATCGCTAAAGATTCGTGATTTGATGCGCCTCGCTCAAGGAAGTGTGGTGGAGTTAGATCGATTGGCTGGTGAGCCGCTAGACCTAATGGTTAACAACACACCAGTTGCTCAAGGAGAGGTTGTCCTTGTTAACGATCGGTATGGAGTGAAACTAACTAGCGTCATTCCAACTGTAGATCGCGTCAAGAATCTCTAGAAAGGACGAATAACGATGAGTTCTCTTGGGTGGACAGATTATGTATCGATGATGGGTTCGTTTGTTGTTGTCCTATTGCTTCTTATAGGCACGCTGATAATGATAAAAAGAATGGGTCCAAAGGTTGGAATGTCAAACAGTAAAAAGATTCAAATACTGGAGGCTCAAAATCTTGGCGGGCGCCAAAAATTAATTTTGGTGGGTGTTGGCCAAGAGACGATTTTACTTGGCCTATCGGCAACAGGGATGACTAAACTGGGGCAGTTTCCAAATGACACTGATTTCACAAGTCATGACAAAGATCGGCCTGAAGAAATAAGTCAAACGGGTTTCCAGAGTATTCTCTCGAGAGTATTAAATAAATGATGCACCTTTCCAAAATCTTGAAGCCAACAACCATTCTGGCTCTAATAGTGATCTCAGGACCGGTGTTTGCTCAAACCGGTATGCCTGTTGTTAATATGGTCGATAACGGCAATGGGAATACAGAATATAGTCTAACCTTGCAATTGCTTGCATTAATGACCGCACTGACTCTTCTGCCGTCAATAATCCTCATGATGACTTCTTTTGTGAGGATCATCATTGTTATGTCCCTTCTGCGCCAAGCTCTGGGAACAGCGCAGACCCCTCCAAATCAGGTTTTATTGGGGCTAGCCTTGTTCTTGACAATTTTTATCATGTCGCCAGTGATTACATCTGTCTATGAAGATGCAGTTCAGCCTTATTCTGAGGGCTCCATTAGTTTCGAAGCAGCACTGGATGCCGCTGAAATTCCAGTAAGAGGTTTCATGCTCAATCAAACCCGAGAAACAGATATTGAAATGTTTGCGGAGATAGCTAGGAATAGCGATATTGAAACAGCGGCCGATGTTCCTTTTACAACATTGGTTCCAGCATTTATAACTTCAGAGCTAAAGAGTGCCTTTACCATTGGGTTTCTCATATATATTCCATTTATTGTAATCGACTTGGTAGTGGCAAGTGTTTTGATGTCCATGGGGATGATGATGTTATCTCCAATGATGATATCCATGCCTTTCAAGCTCATGTTGTTTGTATTGGTTGATGGCTGGTCTTTGATTATGGGTTCTTTAACCTCAAGTTTTGTGATTGGATAGGAAAAATTATGGATGCGTCACAAGTTATCGAGTTAGGAAGGGAATCACTGTGGGTTGCTGTGATGGTTGCATCACCTTTATTAGGTGTAGCTCTCGCGGTTGGTCTTCTTATTGGTATATTTCAGGCAGCTACATCTATTCAGGAAATGACGTTAAGTTTTATTCCTAAGCTTGGAGTTATGGTCCTTGCTTTGATGGCTTTTGGAAGTTGGCAGATAGCTATTATGGTCGACTTTTTTAGGCGCATTTTTGAACGCATTCCTACGTTGTTTATGTAATGGAGCTTCTAGTTGCGGAAGTAGTGGAGCGTTTCTATATGTTGCTATGGCCCATGATTCGTATCTCAGCTTTTTTGTTGACCGCACCATTCTTTTCGATAAGGGCCGTATCAGTCCGTATCCGAGTACTTTTAGCGATCGTGTTGACTTGGATGGTATACCCTCTCTCAGAATGGCCGTCACTTGACCCAATAAGTGCTTCAGGCTTGAAAGAAGTATTTTTCCAAGTTTTTATAGGCGCGTTAATGGGGTTGTTGCTTCAGATAGTTAATGCAGCTCTTGTGGTTGGAGGGCAGGCTATTTCTGCCTCGATGGGATTAAGCATGGCTAATATGGTCGACCCAAACATAGGAAATGTGCCGGTATTGGCACAGTTTTTAATTATTTGTTCTACCCTAATTTTCTTAGGGCTGGGTGGACACATCTTAGTTATCTCATTACTGCTGGAGACTTTTCAAATTTTACCGATTGGACAGGAAATAGCCGTTCAAGGGCTAATTCAGCTTGTGATCGAATGGAGTTCGATGATATTTCTTGGCGCCATTCTCATTGGAATGCCATTAATGACCTCTCTCCTGTTCATCAATATTGGTCTCGGAGTCATTACCCGAGCAGCGCCCGCTTTAAATATTTTTGCTGTGGGATTTCCAGCCATGATAATGGCTGGAATGGTTTTGTTATCGCTATCCATGACTAGTATTGGATTTCGCATTCAGTGGTTGTGGCAGCAATCCTTTGAAGTGATGGGTCAAGCCCTAGGAGTGCAGTAGTGGCAGAGCAAGATACTACAGAAGAACGCACTGAAGAACCCACCGCAAAAAGACTTGAGAAAGCACGCGAAGATGGACAGGTAGCTCGATCTCAGGAGCTTTCGGTAGCGGCAATGATGATTGGAGTTGCGTGCTTTATGTATTTGTTTGGCGGCATACTAATTATGCAGCTTGGGGATGTATTTCGAGCTGGATTTGTATTTGATCGCAAAGATATTTATTCGGAAGCACTATTACCGTCAACATTTGGACACCATGCTGTAGACAGTATGGTTGCTACCCTACCTATATTTGTACTCGCGGTCATTATTGCGATAGGAGCCGCCGGTATGATTGGAGGTTATAACTTTTCACTAAAATCTATGGCCCCAAAGGCCAGCAAGGTAAATCCATTGCAAGGATTTAAGAGAATGTTTGGCATGCAAGCATTGGTAAACTTAGCAAAGGCGCTTGCAAAGTTTGGCTTGGTGGGAGGCGTTTTATATTTGGTCGTGAGTAGTAACTTCAATGACCTTATTGCTTTGGGTTTTATGGATGTGAAACCAGCGATGGCTGACGCTGGGGCGCTTATCGGAAAGGGGACAGTTTTTGTTACCCTAACTTTGATCATAGCGGCAGCTATTGATGTTCCCTATCAAATCTATGAGCACAATAAAAAGTTGAAGATGACTAAACAAGAAATTAAGGATGAATTTAAAGATACCGAGGGTAGACCTGAAGTAAAAGCGCAAATAAGAAGAAAGCAACGAGAAATGGCAATGGGGCAAATGATGGAGGCCATCCCCGATGCTGATGTCATCATCGTAAATCCAGAGCATTTTGCAGTGGCTCTAGCATATGATCCTTCCAGCTCAGGAGCTCCAATAGTGGTTGCGAAAGGTGTTGACTACATAGCTCAAACAATTCGAGAAAAGGCTAAAGAAGCAAGTGTTCCTATATTCCATGCGCCGCCACTGGCTAGAGCAATTTACTTTACAACTGACTTAAATAAGAGCGTACCAGAAACCCTCTATTATGCCGTTGCTCAAGTGATTGCGTATGTCTTTAGTTTAAATAGTCTAGGCCAAGGCGCCCAGGTTGCCCAAAAACCAAACCCTGAAGTGCCCGATGGCATGCGCTATGACGCTGATGGGAAACTTTTAATTTAAATAAATAGATAGTGCCTCAAGGAGGCTATTAATATGACATACGAACAGGATACCTCACCATTAGACTCTTCAAAATGGATTGATCAAGGAGATCTTTTTTACCGACCAAATGATAAGGTGGAATTCCTTGAGGGACTTAATGCTGTCTATAAAATGGGGCAAGGCATTGCTGTCGTAGCTTCTAACGAGGTAATGTTGAATCATTATTGTCGACTGATAGTTTCACGTCTTCGAAAAGCAAAGGGATTCAATGTAGAAGTACTATTGCCAAGTACGACTGATAGTCTATTAAAGCGCTTCAATCACATCATGACCCAGATGTCCCTAGATGAAGCCCTCAGGCCGCCTGCAGAGAATAGTATGGTCACATTAATGGTGGTCAATGATGCGCACTTGATTGATCAACAGCAATGGGTTCTGCTTTCACAGCTTATTTCAGATTTTCCGGGGGTCAATGTACGGTTAGTTGCGTTTATCGACTCAGACGAATGGATTGAATACGACCAGGCATTGAACTTATTTGGCCAAAAGTTGCATCGCTGGGAATTGGAACAACCATCCATGAATGATGTTGATAGCTTGTTTAGTATCGCGGACTCTGTTGGCAGGGTTGATGAGGCAGAAAAGTTGTTGGAAGGTTTAATTCAAGACGTATTTATGGAGCATAGTGAATTAAACTCTCAAGAAGTTGACTCTGAGGATACAAAAGCTCAAAACTGTGAGCAAGATAAGGATATCGTTCAGGACTCCATAAAGCGTACAGGTTCATCCCCTTGGTTGTGGGCGTCAGCAATGATTCTGATTTTCGCCACTTCATTAAGCGTCACGTCGTTTCTGAACCCTAAACTCTTCAATAGTCATATAGGACCTTTGTTCAGTTTCGAGAAAGTGGTCCATGGGACAAAAGAGTTGGATAAATCTCAAAACTTGTTAGAGGACAATATTCAGAAAGAGGTGCCAAAAAGCACCAGTGCCTCAATGGGTGATTCATCTGACGTTAATGGACAAGCTGAGATTAATTTAAGTTTAAGTTTGGATTTGGACTTGCATGCGTCTGAATCTAAAAAAATTGTGACCGATGCCAAGCCAAATTCCTATTTTGTACAATTTAACCTTTTTAAAACAAAGGAAACGGCGCATGAATACAGCGAGCAAACAGGCATTGTTTCAAAGTCATTAATCGTCTCGCTGCAGAGTGATCAAGGTGTTGTACACGGAATCATATCAGGGCCCTTTTTGACTAAAGAAGAGGCTCAATCTTTTGTAATAGCCCCTGGAATGCCCAAAAATTTCTGGATCCGCTCAGCTCAAACTCTCCAATCTAGAGTTATCTAGTTCAAAAGATGAAAGGATCTAAAGTTGATTGAAAAACTGTCGATTGTATCGACATACAATGAAGTTTATTAACCTACGTTTCATAAACACTCAGAGTGGTTCTTATTTTGGCAAAAGATAAAAAGAAAAAGCCCACGGCAGAAGAAAAGCCCTCAGACAAAGCACCTGAGGACAAAGTTTCCTCTGAAGATAATTCAGGCGAGGATAGGGACGCTTTATTGCTCAGTACACTAACCTCGAGCATGGAAAAAAGTAATAAAGCATCAAAACTAATTTTAATCGGCTCCTCAGCTTTTCTTTCTCTGATTGTCATTGGCTATGGCGTCATGAATTATCAACTATCGACTAGGATTTCCGAATTACAAGAGAGTTTAACAATAACCTCGTCGAGCGTAGTCGATGTTAATACAATTATTCAAGACTTAACCGCATCTCAAAAAAAGGTTGTTGAAAAACAGTCAGAGCTTAGCGCAGCGGTTGAAAAAGCGGATTTGAGTGTTGCGGAGCTCAGAAACAGCATGCCAGAGGCAGCTGCAAAGCGCATAGCGATCGAAACTGACAAGGTTGCTACGGAAGTTGTTGGACTTAAGGAAGAGGTAAACCATGTCCATCAGCATATTACTAAAGTTTCAAATGTTACCGATTTGTTAAATGAACAAATCAGTAAAGTTGAGCTTGAATTAGCCAACGCTAAAAAGCTAAATTCAGACGTAGAGGCCTTAGTAACTTTAGAGCGAGAAAAGTACTTAGGTGTATTAGAGCGGCAGACAGACCTGCAGGAAAGGCAGAGAGGGGAAGCCGTAGTACCCAGGGATCCTAACTTAATTTTCTACTCTATTGAAACAACCAAGAAATAGCTAAGGCATTTGTTAGCTAATCTGCTAAATGTTTCCTTAGCTGTTTAATTGTTGCGGACAGCATTTGACTAACTCTTGACTCACTGACCTCTAAAACCGCGCCGATCTCTTTGAGATTCATCTCTTCAACATAATATAGAGTCACAATAGTTTTCTCTCTTTCCGGAAGAGAGTCAATCGAGTTTGTAAGCGACTCCATCATTTGTTTCGTAGCAAGCTTTGCTTCGGGTTCGTTATTTTCACTCGAGGGAAGATCAACAGTGTCTGGAAGTTGTGATTCTAAAGAAACAGTCTGGAACCGATGCGCGTGAGTTCTCTCTTTATGAAAGCTTTCTAAATCTTTCCCCATAAAGTCAGCTAACTCAGATTGCGTTGGCTCTCTCCCTAGTTCTCCAGACAGCGCTGCTGTTGCTTCATTATGGTCTCTAATGCTCACCATCGCAGAACGCGGCAAGTAAGAAAGCTTTCTTACTTGATCAAGGACTGCCCCACGAATACGGGTTCGAGCAAATATCTCAAATTCGACACCTTTACTCTTGTCAAAGGATTTTGCAGCTTCAATTAAACCTATGGTTCCCACCTGAATAAGTTCGTCAAGTTCCATGTAGTTTGGCAGCCGACTTTTGAGATGGATACATACGCGTTTAACTAGGCCAATATGCTCCATAAGCGCATCATTTGACTGACCAGCGTTTCCAACTTCATCGTATAAACCTAGATCTGTCACATTAAACCTTATCAGTCTGATGAGCAGCCATACGCTCAACAAAAAATTGCAGTCCACCTGAGATTGAATCGTGTTTTGGCAGTGCTTCCACAATATCCGCCATAGTAGAAAAATCACGCGCTGCCGGGCTAGCAGGAGCAAAAGACAAAATAGGCTGTGATGCTTTGATTGCTCTTAGCAACATTTCATCATCAGAAATGGAGTGCAGATAGTTTACCTCACTACCCAAAAAGTTTTTTATCACTGAGTTGATACTTCGATATAAGTGCCGGCCTTCATTTTGAGTTAAAACGCTATTAGCAATAACGGAAATATTATCCAAACTGTAGTCTTGGATCATGACTTTTATTGTAGCGTACGCGTCGGCAATCGAGGAGGGCTCATTCTTAAGAACAATAAAGCGATGTTGGCATGCGGCAAGAAAAGCCATCACTGAATCCGATAATCCAGCCGCCATGTCAACAATAAAGTAGTCGAGCTCATCCTCAAGTTCTGAAAAGGCGTGAATGATACCAGCTACTTCAGTCGTACTGAGTGAAGCCAAGCGCTGAATACCACTTGCGCCTGGGACTAATTTCACTCCTTTGGGACCTTCTACGATGATTTCTTTTAATGATTTTTCGCCAGCCAAGACATGGCTAAAGTTAAAAGGAGCTTTGCACCCTAAGGCAAGCTGAGCGTTCGCAAGACCCATATCTGCGTCGAACAACATCACATTGTTACCACGTGCTGCTAGAGTCACTGCAATGTTCGCCGAGATAGTAGTCTTCCCGACGCCACCTTTGCCGCTAGCAATTCCGATAATTTGAGTGGGCGAGCTTTTCACTGTTTTATACAACCTCGGGGCGTTCGCTGTTAGCTAAACCCTTTAAAAAATTTCTACCTCTAATCATTTTCGTTCATCCCTTGGTGGTAGTCAAACAAAACTCAATGGTAGCCCGCAGAGACTTTTCTCCACTAAGCTAACACCGTCGATTAGTGTTGCGTGCTCGTTTATCGATGGGGATCCTACTTCTAATGAAACAGCAACACTATTACTAATCATCACATTTATTAGAGGCCAAGGCCGAGCATTTTCCTCAAGCTTTGAGACCATTACCGACATCCAGGGATTACCATTCATATCTATATACTTCTTAATACCACCCTCTGAGGAGTCAGCAGCAATAACCAAATGGCAATTCGCTTCAGGTAAAAGATTAGTGAGGGTATTTAAAGTTGTTTCGGCCCCCACACCAGGCGTATCAATAATAATTAGTTTTCGCGAGGAAAGTTCTTGTAACAAATTATTGAGTGTAGTTTCAGAGTCTGCCTTGAACGTATCGACTCCTGCCTGAGATCCCAATAGTTGAAGTTGACTCCAAGCGCCAAAGCGAGAATCTTTAAAACTCACTATCGCGACGGAATTTTCGCCGTACTCTAAAATCTTTTGGTAAGCGAGCCTAGCCGCCATTAAAGTTTTTCCTGAACCAGAATTCCCACAGATGATGTGTATACCCTGCATATCATCAAGAATATCTTTGCTGTTAATATTTACACCAAGAACGTTGGCAATATTATCCAAGGCTTGATCATATGTGTGACTTTGATTAATTGTGTCTGTAACCATTGCCTGCAGGGATAATGGCATGCCGGAGTCGTTCAGAGCACTCACCAAGGGGCGCATTGATTCAGATACAATTTGGGAATTGCTCCATGCCTCTAACTGGCTCGATAATTTTATCTCTCGACGCATAATGGCAAGTTCATGTTTAACTAAGTCAACAATTTCCCGAGCATGTAATTGCTCGCGTTTTTCGTCTCCAATATCGGACTGAACTTGTGTATCGTCGACAAAATTAGATAGAAAAGCAGCAGAGTCTTTTGTGTCGATATCATTGCCTGGAATGGTTTTGAAGACCTTGGACTCCATTACTTGATCAAAGCTAGTCGAACCTTCTTTTAAGTTTACTGAAGAATCATCTCCCTGGAATTGCATTTCCTCGAGAGCTGCCGCAGAGCCTTCTTCAAGTTCAATGGCAACAATGAGTTCGGTTTTGTTCCTGGCGCGTTTGTTGGAAACGACTAAGGCATCCTTACCAAATTTTGCATGTACTTGCTCCATCGCAGTACGAGAGTCCTTAGCCAGTATTCGCTGTAGTTCCATGTTACTTTTCCTTAAGATTCAGTAGTGTCAACATCAATGGTAGCGACCACATTTACCGATTGGTCATCCGGGATTTCGCTGTACGAGAGCACCGTTAGATCGGCTAGGCGATGTCTTATTAGTTTTGCTAACCAAGGACGAATGTTAGGTGATACAACTAGTACAGCTGCGTGACCCTGATTTTCGACGTCTTGGGAGTTTTTCGCTAAGGCGCTAAAGAGGCCCTCTGCTAGTTTTGGCTCAATAACCACACTTTGCGTGGAGCTACTTTGCTGCAAGATATTATGTAACATTTGCTCTAAGGCTGGGTTTAGAGTCATTACTGGGAGACTGTCGTTAACATCAACTAAGTTTTGCATAATCATTCTGCCGAGCCTGGGCCTAATAGCGGCTGTCAGATCATCAACATCCTGGGTACGGCCGCTTTCTGTTGAAAGAACTTCAATAATTGTGCGCATATCTCGGACTGAAATAGACTCATCAAGAATGTTTTGTAGCACATTGGTTATGGTCGCTAAGGGTAATTTTCCGGGGACTAAGTCCTCCACTAACTTAGGAGTACGTTCGGCTACTTTATCCAATAATTGCTGTGTCTCATCATGACTTATAAGTTCTGAGGCATTATTTCTCAACAGAGTATTCAAATGAGTTGCGATTGCTGTAGCAGGGTCAACGACGGTATAGCCTAGCGTTCTTGCATAATCCCTCTGAGCAGGATCAATCCAAATAGCATCTAAGCCAAATGCAGGCTCTTTTGTAGGTTCTCCCTCGAGCGACCCATGAACTTGTCCTGGATTAATTGCCATTTCTTTTCCGACTTTTATTTCGCCCTTGCCTCTCACCACGCCATTCATAACAATATTATAAACGTCTGGCTCCAGATCTAGGTTATCTCGAATACGGATGGGCTGAATAAGAAAACCTAACTCAGCAGATAACTTTTTCCGAACACCTTTTACTCGAGGTAAAAGTTGCCCTCCCGTTTCTGGATTCACAAGTGGTATAAGGCCATAGCCAATATCTAAACCTATAAGGTCAACCTGCTCAACATCATCCCAATTTAATTCCTCTCCCATAGGATCAGCAGGAGATTCAACTTCGGCTAAATCAGAGCTTGATATGTCGTCAATCTTTCCATTTGACTTAGACAAACTATATCCAACACCAAAGGCGCTCAAACCCAAGGTTAAGAAAATAAGAGATGGCATTCCTGGGACTAGACCCAGCAACACTAAGATGCCTCCAGCAATCATTAAAGCCATGGGGTTGGCTAATTGACTCTTAGCTTGAATAGTCATTGATTCTGATGTCGTGACTCTCGTAACAATAATGGCAGTGGCAAGGGAAAGAAGCAGAGAAGGGATCTGCGCGACTAGCCCGTCCCCAATCGTTAAAAGAACATATATTCGCCCAGCTTCAGTAAAGCTAAGATCATGCTGGGATATACCAATAATGAGTCCGCCTACAATATTGATCAATAAAATTAACATGCCGGCAATAGCATCCCCTCGAACAAACTTGGAAGCACCATCCATTGATCCAAAAAAGTCAGATTCTTGAGAAATCTCAGCTCGTCTATGTTTCGCAGTTTCTTGATCGATCACACCCGCATTAAGGTCAGCATCAATAGCCATTTGCTTTCCGGGCATAGCATCCAGAGTAAATCGGGCAATCACCTCTGACACTCGACCAGCTCCTTTTGTAACTACGATAAAGTTAATAATCATCAGAATTGCGAAAATGATGAAACCGACCAGATAGTTTCCGCCGATCACAAATTCACCGAAAGCCTCGATGACCTTGCCAGCAGCATCTGGTCCTTCGTGGCCTTTTACAAGAACAAGCCGTGTGGAGGCTACATTTAGGCCAAGCCTCAGCATAGTTGCAAGTAAAAGAATTGACGGAAAAGCAGAGAAATCTAGGGGTTTTGAGCTATTAATAGCGATCATAATGATGATCACGCCCAGCAATATATTAAACGTAAACAGAAAATCTAACAGAAAAGAGGGTAGAGGTAAGATCAACATAGAAATAATAAGCAGAACTAAAGCAGGAATGCCGAGCCCAGACAGTTCGATTTTTGACATGTCCTGACGTAGATCCGACAGTATGGCATTTTCCATCTTGGTTATTTCCCTATTAATATCAATTGCTTGCATAACTATATTTTGTTTAACAGAAATTTTTCTGCTTGTGCGTAAGGAGGTTGCAATATGTATGCCAGATAACTGCCGACATCTTTTAATTTGATTCCACGTTTTGATTCAAGACTATGCTGTTAATGTCGATATTAGTAGAGAAGTAAGCAGAGCACGGGCAACGTGTGTATCGAGATGGACATCAGATTAAAATAGGAAAACTAATGAAAAATTTTTACGCTCGACAGCAGAAACTTAGAGATCAAAAATATCTTAGACCGGGATTGGTCCACTTAGTCTCTCTCCTACTTGTAGGGCTTTGCCTGAATGGCTGTATAACTACTGATATGACTGCTTACAACGAAGCCGTCGTTAAATCAATTGTCGATAAAAAACAAAATTTGGTAGCCACAGGCTACGCTGTGATAAGTGTTCAAAAAGCAGATACTCCTGCCCAGCAAAGACTGCTATCCATTCGAGCGTCCAAGCTCGACGCTTACCGTTCTTTGATGGAGCAAGTTTATGGACAATATTTAGATGTTAATACAACAGTCGCGGAGATGGTAATCCAAAGTGATACGTTTAGATCCAGAGTTCAGGGTGTTGTTTACGGTGCAAAACTAGTGAGCATTGCTCCTGTTGGAGATGATACCTACGAAACTACATTGTCACTGAGTAATGATATTGTTAATGATTTACGAAAGCTTTATTTGGCAGCAATGGCGGGCTCAGGCGTTTCTGGTATGGGTGTTTAACTGTTACTAAACTGATTTAACCAAATGATTGGTTGCTAAAAGTATCCGTCGCTATGGAGTTATAGACATGTCTAATCTGAATCTTTTGAAAGGCCGCAAAAACTCCAATAAAAGCGTTGTAAACTTCATTATGTTGGGTGTTTTGTGGAGTGCTGTGATCAGTAACTCTTGGGCTACCAATCTTGAGGCTGAACATAAGCTTGAAGCTATAAAACAGTCACTGATCGATTTAGCTGTAAAGTCTAACCTACAGCTGGGTAGTTCCGCTTATTTAGACAGCCAAGGGGTCCTGCACGAGTCTTCAATTATCTCAAGTGATGCCGATGTAAGAGGCATCCGCGTTCTGTCGTATGTGCAAGAAGGTGGTATACCATCAGCAGAAATCACAGCAGATATTTTTTCTGCCGCCCAATGTCCCGGAACAAGACCTAAAATAAGGCGGCAAGCGGTGTTAAGAGTTTCTGCAGACAAATTGAATCTTAGCCACAATGATCGTGTTGGAGACCACTACCTTAGTGAGCTACTTCAGGTAGCAGAAGCAAATTTTTTAAATTCAATGGCAGGGTCTAACGACTGGTTAGTTTCATCGGAGATCGCCTATCCGTCAGAGTATGACCATTATGTGTCAGGTCGTTCCCAAGATAATGCCTCTTACAGATTTGATATAACAGTAAGACATAAACGATTACCAAAAGATAGGCAGACACAATTTGTTTCAAACAGTTTAGACGCAACTTATGAAATGGCATCTTGGGTGGCATCACAAATTCCTGAACTAGACTATAACAAGCCATGGCCAAGTCAAGATTTGGTTTACGAGTTAACTCTAGTCGATCGGCAAACCAATAATACGATTTGGAGTGATAAACATGTATTCCGTTACCCAAAGGTTGACAGAGGCTACCATAAGAACTCGATACCCTCATCAGTAAAGTTTGATTTGAAGAAGATAAACAGTTCACTTGTTGAGCAGGTGACTCAAGCCGTAGACTGCCATACCGATTCTTATCGGTTGACTGTTGTTCCCGGGAGATCAGACAAGTTTAAAATTTCTGCCGGGATGTCTGCTGGAGTGGCTGTTGGTGATCAGTTTCTTATTAGTGCGGATGCAAACATTTTAAGTCAATCACTAAGCTTATCCGGGCTATCAGAGTTAGGCTTAGCGGAGGTGGAATCAGTTACTAGAAGAACAGCGACTCTAAAATATGTGGCGGGTCCAAAGCCTGAGGGCATGGGTGCTATTAGTAATAGTGTGGCGTTACACTTTTGATTTTTATGAGTCGATTTCTTGGTGATACTGTTAGGTAAAAAGAGAAGAATATAATGACAAACACAAAGTATGTCGTATTAGCGGCGATATTAATAACAACTTTGCAGAGCGGGCCCCTAAATGCTTCGATTTTAGAGGCGGAAAAAGCGCTTAAGGCGCTATTGTCTGATGTTCAGGATGTAGAAGCTGAACTGGAAAAATCTCCAGGCAGTGAAACACATTATAAAACTCAGTATGGCGATACCTTAGATGAGATAATAATTAAACACGTTGCTAAAATGCCTATCAGACGAGACATAGTCAAGCGAGCTATCGTCCATGCGAATCCCCATGCGTTCAAGCGAAGTAATCCCAATTGGATGTATTCTGGGCGAAAAATAAAGTTACCTGATGCTGAAGATATTCGTAATTTGATTTTTACGGATGAAGCTAAAAAGAAAATGGCACGAGGTAAAAATCGCGATGAATGGATCAGATATCCGTGATGTGCTGATCAATTTCTTGTTTACTTTTGTGAGGTAAGTATTGTGTTGGGCCCTGAGCAACTCAATTTTGCACCAAAGACAACCCCGGTGCTTTTGGATAATGCCGCAGCTGTAAGGGTAAGCGAACAAGTCGCCAAGGGCATGGGTCTTAGAGACAATCAAATTGTCCGCGGCATCATCGAAGATCGTGGTGGGCTTCTTAAATTAGTGCTCAATAATCGAGAGTTTGATTGGAAGGCGAGCAAGAGGTTCAGTTCCGGAGATCAAATCGATTTTCGGTATCAAAAAACAGCGAATGGCAGGGTACTTCAACCCCTTTCTCATGCTCCAGCACCAACCCTGCAAAATTCGGTCTTAAATCAAACGGCTGGACTTGAATCTCATCGAGTAATGGGACTGCTTTACCGACCTGAACAAGCAT
>UPTG01000540.1_pt1 | contig 30739 bp, 30 predicted proteins | sample 2160121 | NCBI WGS metagenome assembly UPTG01 (sample SAMN06266255, study PRJEB28933) | marine metagenome | isolation source: Columbia River Estuary | place: USA:Columbia River Estuary, USA | collected 2014-07-27
TAGTTTAAATGCTTAAGTATTTTGATTATGATGATAGTTTCCCATTGCAGGGTGACCTTTAGAACAATCAAACCCAGCCATTTCTGCTGGTATAGCATCCCTGTTCCAATCTTGCGTAGACATTGGTCCACCTGGACACGGTGGATTTCCTGGCCCACCACAAAGCGCATTTGTAATTGGATTCCATGCTACACCATCACGGTAATCAAATAGCGAAACACCATTTACGAAAACACCAATATTCCCACCAGTTGTACTTTTGGGTGTACCTGTATTTTGTTGTGCAGACAAAGTGAATTTATATATAGCTGCTTGATCTGTGGCATTACTTGGGTTTCCGTCTAGAAAAGGGCCTGTCGGATAAGCAGGTATTCCAGTAGCCGTTACATAAACCGATGTATTAGAATATTCTACTTTTTGGCAATTCACAAGGGTGTTATTAGAAATAGGTGTCGAATTCCCTGAAACATAATACGTTCCTATTTGTGACGTATTTTGTAAAAAGCCTGTTATTACCGGGCTCAATTGTGCACTCATTTGAAAGACCATACCAACTAAGGCGAAAGTCCAATAGAATCTGTTCTTCATTTTGTAATTTTTACGGGTTGCTATTTTCAATTTTGGATTGTTAGTATTAGCTGTTTTGGAAATTTATTTTGTGGATTGAAAACAAATTCCTCATCGTTTAGCGCAAGTAGAAAGGATACTAAATCTGCCTTGTTTTTGGAAGATAAATTGAGCGGCACACTCAAATGCTCATTTGTTGATCCATCTATCCTTAAAGTATTGTAATGGTTCACCACTTCATGTAAAGTGCTAAACCTGCCATCGTGCATGTAGGGATAGGTGTAACTCAAATTCCTCAAAGAAGGAATTTTAAACTTGAGGCTATCTTCTGAATTTTGGGTAATGCCATAACGCCCAAAATCATTTAATGTACTATCCACAGATAAGCCATTGTTTGCAAACTCATATGTTGAAAACAAAGGCGCTTGATGACAACTGTTGCAGTTCTGATTAAACAATTCTAAACCAGATGCTTCTTGAGGTGAGAACTCCAATTCTCCGGCTTTTACAGCATCATACTTTGAATTCGCTGAAACCAAAGTCAATTGAAATTGTGCTATTGCTTTTAAAAAATGTTCACCTGTAGCCACACTGTCTTGCCATGCATCGTAAAAAGCTTCTCTATATATTTCACTTTTATTCAGCTTAACAATCACATTTTGGATTGTTTCAGCCATCTCTTTAGAATGACTCAGTGGGGCTAATGCTTGCACATCTAGGTTGTGAATTGCACCATCCCACATAAAAGACTTTTGCCAAGCCAAGTTGAACAACGCAGGTGCATTTCTTGTTCCGATAGAGTCGTTTATTCCGTGGCTCAAATCGTGGTCCGTATGCGCAAAAGCATTGTATGGCGAATGACAAGAAGCACATGAAATACTGTTATCCTTTGATAGGATTGGATCGTAAAAAAGCAGTCTTCCCAATTCAATTTTTTCTGCAGATAAGGTGTTGTATGCACTTTTATAAACAGGCGCAGGGAAATGACTTGGATACGAAAAGTTTATAAATTCTGAGCCTTTAAACGCTAGTCCAATCAATGCACAAATAAGTAAAGTGATTTTTACTTTCATGGCTTGACGTTAAAAATTTGCGGGAGCTGATCGGCAAATCCGATCGCTCTTTCGCTAGGACTCATAACTTTATAATCTTGTGTTATGTTAGCCTGAGTGAATAAAGTATCTAAGCTCAACATAATAATCAACTCATCTTTTTGATCAAATGACAAATGGACATTTTGTAGTGAGTTATAAGGGGCTTGAAATCCACCAATATGAAATTGAAAAACATGATTTCGACCAGGACAACTCTTTGCACTACCCTCTAATTTAAAATTGACATAACCACTTTGCCATGACCAATACATGCCATGCATGGGATCTAAATCTCCACCTTGTGCGCCTTTCATTTGTGTTGTGCTATCCACACCAATATTGAATTTTACATTATCGAACTCAGCATTATTAGGTAACACAATACTTCTGTACATAGACTTCTTATCTTCTAAATCAAAAAGAAAATAGCGCTGCTCGGCTTGAGCAATGAACTCTTCCGATTGATAAAAAGAAATGTTTGAAACGTAAAATTTCAATTTTAGAATAGTAATGCTATCCTTTAATTCAGGAATGTAATAGGATTGATTTAAAACCAATGGTGTTCTATTAATTTCAGGTCGAAACTTCAGTTCAATTGATGAATGAGAATCGTCAACTAATAAATCATTCTGCAAATTCTGGCCGATAAAATTTATGCTGATAAGCATAAAAGCAATAAATAATTTACCTGAAAAATTAGACATGCAATTCCTTTGTATTGCTCTTTGACCTTGTTATGTTTAGAAGGTTTAATTCGTGCATCCTTTATTTTTTAATTCGTATTTAAATGCTCACAAGAATTACAATTCTTTTCTTCTTTCGTTTTCGGTTTTAGTTTTTTGCCAATAATAAAATAAAGGGAGAACTAAAGACGTTATTCATCTCTAACCCATCTATTATGAATTCTGTCCTAAGCTTTTTTGCAGCTCCCCTTATCGCAATTCAACTTTTCATGTTGGACAGCTCTCCGGAAAAAACGTGTGATAAAGCAGATTTAGTGGTTGTAGAAATCATACAACCTGATTACAACCGCAAAATTGATGGGACAACATTTGAAGTTGTATTTCAAAATAAAGGGAAATCTAAATCCTCAAGAACGCCTGTTAAAGCATTTGACTTGGTCATTTCTTTAGATGAAGCGAAGAAGAGTATTAAAGACAAGGAGAAGCTTGAGCTAATTTCTGAAAATAATAGTCGCGCAGAATACCGCACAAATGATGAATACAGCGACATTGCCACGAATAAATACGGCTATGACTTTTATTGGGAAATATCTGAGACATTAAAAGCACTTGAGCCAAAAGAAAAAGCAACGCTAAAATTTACACTAAAGAATTATTGGATTTATGATTCAAACTATGAGATTCGAGTGATTATTGATCCAGATAATGAAGTTGAAGAATGCAATGAAGAAAACAATCAATTAGATTTCTTGGGCTTGGGTTGATTTCGCCTCTTTTCTTTTAGGATAAATTTTATCTTCGTTTCAAAGCCCATCAGAAATGAAGTATTTACTTTTCTCTTCTCTCATTTTTCTTTCTTGCAATCAAATGGAAACCGCAGAACCTATTGAAACGGATAGGACAGATTCTGTAAAACCCGTTATCGTTATTCATGGCGGAGCGGGAAATATTAGCCGAGACAACATACCTGATTCTGTTGCTACGCTTTATACAGAAGCCCTTAATGAAGCTTTAGCCATAGGCAACTCGATTTTGATTAATGATGGTACCGCCTTAGAAGCTGTAGAAGCCACCATCAAAATAATGGAAGATAATCCGCTGTTCAATGCGGGCAGAGGTTCTGTATTAAATATGAAAGGAGAAGTTGAAAACGATGCTTCCATCATGGACGGAACCACATTAGAGGCTGGTGCGGTTTCTGGCGTTCAAGGCGTAAAAAACCCTATTAGCTTAGCACGACTGGTCAAAGATTCTACCAAACATGTCATGCTAAGTGGTAAAGGCGCAAACCAGTTCGCCTCTGAAATGAATGTGGATACTGCTTCTCAAGATTATTTCATTACCAAAAGAAGACGAGCCTATTATCAAAAATTAATCAATAAGAAATTTGGCACCGTTGGTTGTGTTGCATTAGACAATGATGGAAATATTGCCGCAGGAACTTCCACAGGCGGCATGATGATGAAAAAATGGGGTCGCATTGGAGATAGCCCAATCATAGGTGCAGGCACGTATGCAAATAGCCATTTTGCTGGTGTGAGTTGCACAGGCCATGGTGAATACTTTATTACGAATGTTGTAGCCTACGATATCATTGCGCTAATGGAATACAAACAACTTTCGTTGGAAGAAGCTGCCGAATACGTTATTCTTGAAAAGCTTGAATCTCAAGATGCAAAAGGTGGATTAATTGCGCTGGACAAAGACGGAAACGTGGTAATGGAATTTAACACAGCCGGAATGTTTCGTGCCTACCAAACGCAGGACACCTCAGTTGTAGAAATGTTCAACTAATTTGATTCGGCTAACACCGCCATCTGGTAAGTCTCTCGAGTAATCTGTTCCAAGTAAATTGTTTTGCCATCAGACAAGGCATTGATGACGCCTGGCGTGTGATGACGAATTGTAAACAGCGTCAAGTCTTTATTGAATTTGACTTCGAAGTCTTGAGATAATTCTTTTATCGCTTGCGGTAAGATCTGTAAATCTTGATTTACTGCAAACGAAGTACTAATCGCAGAATTTTGCATCATATTTACTGTGATACCATGCCTGTGAAACACTTCATAAATTTTGGCCATGTGGTTCTCTACCACAAAAGCTAAATCTGGCGATGCCAACGTTATCAATGCTTGATTTATCTTTCTAATATAACATGGAACATTCGGAGTAAGACTTGAACCCTTACCAATAACCGTTGGCTCTAAATCAGAATCGATAAATGAACGCACATACAATGGAATTTCCATTTTCTGCACGGGCTGTATTGTTTTAGGGTGAATTACCGATGCTCCGAAGTAAGCCAACTCTATGGCTTCACGGTAAGAAATTTGTTCTAACTGCACCGTATTGTCAAATACTTTTGGGTCTCCATTTAAAATTCCAGGGACATCTTTCCAGATGGTTACATCTTCTGCATTTAAACAATGTGCAAAAACTGAAGCCGTATAATCCGAACCCTCTCTGCCTAAAGTAGTTGTATTTCCTTGGCCATCAGAACCAATAAAACCTTGAACCATATGAACGCCTTCTAATACTATTTCTGACAGAATTCTATCCTTGGTTGCCTCCCAATTTACGGTTGCTCTTCTGTGGTAGTTATTTGTGATGACTAAATTTCTAGTATCGTGCCAAAAGGAATTATGACCTCCATATTCACTTAACCAATGATGAATGATTCGAGTACTTAACAATTCTCCATAAGAGACTATGCGATCATAATCATAGCCGTATGTGCTAATCGGCTTTTCAAGATCATCATTCAATAGATCGAATAAATCAGCCACTTCTTTGCGCACAACCTCTCCATTATTTGGAAACAAGCCTTCTAATATTACCTGATGAAACGTCTTAACATCATCAACAAATTCATGATAATCGAGACCCTCTCTATAAGCCTTTAAAACCTTTTCAAGAGCATTCGTCATTTTGCCCATAGCAGAAACAACAACCACCAATTTTTGGTTTGCGGCAAACTTTGTAATGATTCTGCCTACGTTCTCTACTGCTTCTGCATTTTTAACCGAAGCTCCACCGAATTTGAAAACTCTCATAAAACTGACGAAAAACTAAAGTGTTGTAAAACTATAATTTTGAATTTGGCTTTCGCGCAATTTACCAACATGCCATTCAGAATCTAACTCTGCTCCTATTTTCTTGTAAAATTTAATAGCGGGTTCATTCCATTCCAATACCATCCATTCTAAACGTTTGGCACCGAATTTATTGCTTTCAAAAATAACACGTTCAAAGAGCTGCATTCCTACCCCTCCTCCTCTCGCCTCTTCCTTGACAATAAAATCTTCTAGATGAATTGTTCGTCCTTTCCAAGTAGAGTATCTTGGATAGTACAGTGCGATACCCAAAATTTGATTCTCTTTTTCTGCAACGAGGCATTTGTATAAATTATCCTCAAAACCATCTTTAACCATCTCTTCTTCCGTGATGGTTACTTCTTGAGGTTCCTTTTCATATTCGGCAAGCTCTCGAATCAAATCAAGAATCTGTGGAACATCTTCAGGTTTGGCAAATCTTATGTGTACTGACATTTTATTTTACTTCTAAGTTTTGCGAATGTAAAACCTCATCTCCTAATTCTACCTGATTTACCAACAGATCTCGAAATTCTTGTCGTTTAGAAATTACATGCGCCTCACCGTTAATCACAAGAACCTCAGCAGGCTTTAACCTAGAGTTAAAATTAGACGCCATAGTACTTACATAGGCTCCTGCATTCTGAAACGCTAATATATCTCCTTCCTTAATTTCTTCTATCTGTCTGTCCCAACCAAACGTATCCGTCTCGCAGATATATCCCACAACGGTATAAATTCTTGGTTTCCCTGCTGGATTAGACACATTTATCATATGATGGTAGGCATCGTAAAACATTGGGCGAATAAAATGATTGAATCCTGTGTTCACTCCTGCAAAAACAGTGGCTGGCGTTTGCTTTAACACATTAACAGTCGTGAAAAATGTTCCAGATTCGCTCACCAAATATTTTCCTGGCTCAAATTCCATAGTCAGTTCTTTGCCGTACTCTTTACAAAATTGAGTGAAAATGTTCGACATTTCCTCGCCAAAGGTTTCAATGTCAGTGCTCAGGTCATTTGGCTTATATGGCACTTTAAATCCACTACCAAAATCAATAAAGTCTAAGTCTTCGAAGGAGCGTGCTGCATCCAAAAGTATTTCCACAGCACTTTTAAACGCGTCAATATTTAAAATATCACTTCCGGTGTGCATGTGCAAGCCATTCACATTAATACCATAGGCTTTTATCAATCGCTCAAGGTGGCGCATTTGGTGAATAGAGATTCCAAACTTACTGTCTATGTGTCCAACAGAGATTTTATGATTCCCGCCAGCCATAATATGCGGATTCAAACGAATACAAACGGGATATCTATTCCCATACAAGTGTCCAAAGTGCTCAAGAATAGATAAGTTGTCAATATTAATTCTAACACCCAACTCTACAGCTTTTGTAATTTCTTCAAAGCTCACGCAATTTGGCGTGTATATAATTTCATCAGGAGAATACCCAGCATGCAAGCCCAATTGAACTTCTTCAATAGAAACAGTATCTAGCCCAGCGCCAAGCGAACGCATGTACCTCAAGATATTAACATTGTTTAGAGATTTGCATGCAAAATTTAACTTTTTGTGTTTGTAAGAAATAGCAATGTTCAACCGATCGTATTGACGCTTTATAACCTCAGCATCGTACACAAAAAGGGGGGAACCGTGCTCCTTCGCTAATTGTAAAACATCAACGCCTTGAATTTGATATGCATTTCCGACTAACTCCATAACTGTAAGATTAAAAAACAAATATAACCGAATTCAATCACTTGTGTTATTTTACATACATATAATCATATTTTAATACATGTGTTTTATTTTTAACAATCGTCTTTCTGTGTTTAACTTCACAATGTTATTTTTGCAACTCCTATGAGCAATCCTTTTAAACGTTTTAGAGAATTAGATTACACCACAACAGCGCGAAGAGTAGCATTTAAATACCCTGTCCTAAACACCATTAGCACGCAAGTCAACTTTTGGGTCATTGCGTTTACCCTTTTAAATTTAGTCCTCTACTTCTTCTCTCTTGCCACTCGCTTAGACGTTCCAATGGCCAAAGATCCTCTGCCTTTCTTCCTCATTTCATTCTTGTTATCTTTTGCTTTTGGAGTTTGCACGGGTACGGCTGAGCATTACATCTTCAACAAAATTGCTCTCAAAAAATCTATTGGATTCTTGATTCTTGGCAAAGGCACTGCTTACATCGTAATTATGACCATCGTATTTTTTACGATGCGATTTACTGTTGCAGACTATATTGTAGACGCGCGTTTTTTACCTGAAGAACGTCAGCAAATGCTTGCCCCTGAAACGAGTATTTATACCTATTTCACCATCATTACTTACACCTTGGGCATGGGAATGGTAATAAGTTTCATCGTTCAAATCAACAGTAAATTCGGACCAGGGGTTCTTATTCCTATTCTCTTAGGAAAATACATGGAGCCCAAACAAGAAGAACGCGTTTTTATGTTTTTAGACCTTAAATCTTCCACAGCTATTGCTGAAAAAATTGGTCACATAAAATACAGCAGAATGATACGAGATTGTTTTATTGACATTAATGCAATTTCTAAAAAACACCAGGCAGAAATTTACCAATATGTTGGCGATGAAGTTGTGCTTACATGGAAAGCAAAACCGCTCACCAAAAAGCTGCGTGTTGTAGAATGCTTTTATGACGTAAAATTTTTATTGGAGTCGAGACACGAGCATTACCTAAAAGAATATGGCTTATTACCTGAGTTTAAAGCTGGCGCTCACCTTGGTGTTGTAACTGCGGTAGAAGTCGGGAGTGTGAAAAGAGAAGTAGCGTATCATGGCGATACCATGAATGTAACCAGCCGAATTGAAGGAAAAACAAAAGAGTTTAATGCCAATTTACTTATTTCTAAAAATTTGGCCGACCTAATAATTTGGGACGATCGCTTTACAGCGAAACCTATTGTTTCTGTCTACTTATCAGGAAGGCAAAAACCGATTACAATTCTCGATGTGCAATCGTATTTAGACTAATTTCTACTTCACAAAAGCAATCTCCAATTTTATCAAATCATTCCAAAACAGCCCTTATATTTGCGCGCCTAAGCAATTAATGCAAAAAAAAATATAATGGTAAGAAGACCAACCACACTTGGAGAATTCATCGTTGAAAAACAAAGCGAATTTCCTTTCGCCTCAGGTGATTTAACACACTTACTTACCTCAATAAGATTAGCTGCTAAAGTGGTGAATCGTGAAATAAACAAAGCTGGTTTGGCCGATATTTTAGGTGCTATGGGCACTGAAAATATTCAAGGGGAACAGCAAATGAAGTTGGATGTTTATGCTGATGAGACGTTTATTTCTGCATTAAAAAGCATGGGCCAAGTTTGTGGAGTTGGTTCTGAAGAGAATGACGACTATATAACTTTTGATGATGAGCTTCATTCAGATAGTAAATACATCATTCTAATGGATCCTTTGGATGGCTCCTCTAACATTGATGTCAATGTTTCTGTTGGAACCATTTTCTCGATTTACAGAAGAGTATCACCTTCTGGTGGACCTGCAACTTTAGAAGACTTTTTGCAACCCGGAAGTGCACAAGTAGCTGCTGGTTATGTAGTTTATGGCTCTTCTACTATGTTGGTTTACACAACTGGTCATGGTGTTAACGGATTTACATTAGATCCTTCAATCGGAGTCTTTTGCTTATCACATCCAAACATGACAATTCCGGAAACGGGAACAATTTACTCGATTAACGAGGGTAACTATGTCCATTTTCAAGAAGGTGTTAAGAAATACATCAAATTCTGTCAAGAAATAAATATTGAAGAAAACAGACCGTATACATCTCGCTACATTGGCTCTTTAGTTTCTGACTTTCACAGAAATTTATTAAAAGGCGGAATCTATATTTATCCGAAAGGAACGAAAGCACCTAACGGTAAATTAAGATTGTTATATGAGTGCAATCCTCTTGCCTACATCGCTGAACAAGCAGGTGGCAAAGCAAGTGATGGTTACAATAGAATTTTAGACATTCAACCCACAGAGCTGCACCAGCGGGTGCCCTACTTCATTGGCTCGGTAAAAATGGTTGAAAAAGCTGAAGAGTTTTTAAAACAATACGGAGAGTAATTGAAATTAGAAGACTTATTTAATCTCTATAAAGGTGACGCTAGAGTTACTGAATTAAGTAGAGATGTTATGGCGCAGCCAGGCATAAAATTGCAAACTGCAAACATGCCTGGCGCATTAGCAAGTTTAACGTGTGCCTCTGTTTATGGCAATACTGAAACCCCTCAATTCATCGTCTTAAACGACAAAGAAGAGGCGGCTTATTTCTTGAACGATATTGAAAAACTCATCTCAGATCAAATCGTTTTTTTTTATCCAGGTTCTTACCGCAGACCTTACGAAATTGAGGGAACCAACAACGCTAATGTTCTGCTTCGAGCAGAAGTCCTTAACAGAATTAATTCGAGAAAGAAGCCGCCAATTATTGTCACATATCCTGAAGCACTTTTCGAAAGAGTAATTACAAGAAAACAACTTCAAGAGAATACCCTTAAGATTTCTGAGGGTGATAGTCTAGGAATAGATTTTTTAAACGAAACACTTTTCGAATACCATTTTGAACATGTGGATTTCGTTACAAGTCCTGGTCAGTTTTCTGTGCGCGGTGGAATTGTAGATGTATTTTCATTTTCAAATGATTCGCCTTACCGTATCGAGTTTTTTGACGTGGATGTAGATTCTATAAGGACGTTTGACATTGAAACACAACTGACAGAGAAAAAGTTGAAGCAGATGGAAATTATTCCAAATGTGGAAAACAAAGAAATGCTGGAAGTTCGTGAAAGCATTTTCGATTACATCCCTAATAATTCTGTCTTGTGGTTTAAATCCGTTGAAATGTGCGGCACGAGTCTCGATGCTCTTTTTGAAAAAGCTGAAGGGGCTTATGAGAATTTAAGTCCTGAAATTAAGCATGCTAAACCAAATGAACTCTTTATTAATGATGCGACACTTAAAGAGGCACTCGACAAATACACCGTTATAGAGCTTGGCACAGATGTGCAACTCAATCCTGAAAAGGAAATAAATTTTGGCGCCAAGCCGCAGCCTTCATTCAACAAAAATTTCGATTTACTCACCGAGACCTTTCAGTTAAATACTGATAAAAATTGGAAGAATTATGTGTTGTGTTCTTCCACAAAACAGGTGGAACGCTTCTACTCCATTTTTGAAGACATCGGCAAAAAGATAGAATTCCAACCAATATTAGGTGGACTTCACGAAGGGTTTGAAGATCCGCAACGAAACTTGGTTTGCTATACTGATCACCAAATATTTGAACGCTACCAGCGCTTTAAATTGAAGACGGGTTACGACAAGCGCGAAGCTATAACCATTAAGGAATTGAACAGTCTTCAATATGGAGATTATGTGACGCATATCGATCATGGTGTCGGCAAATTTGGTGGTTTACAAAAAATAGAAAATAGCGGTAAAACACAAGAAGCTATAAAGCTGACCTATAAAGATGGGGATACACTTTATGTGAGCATCCATTCACTGCATAAAATTTCTAAGTTTTCTGGAAAAGAAGGAGCCACACCAAAGGTCAACAAATTGGGCAGCCCTGCTTGGCAGATTCTTAAAAAGAAAACCAAGAAGAAAGTTAAAGAAATTGCTTTCGATTTAATTCAACTTTATGCAAAACGAAAGTCGGCCAAAGGTTTTGCTTTTGCGCCCGACTCTTATTTGCAGCATGAGCTAGAAGCCTCCTTCCTTTTCGAGGATACTCCAGATCAGCTAAAAGCTACACAGGATGTAAAGGCAGATATGGAAAAGCTAACGCCCATGGATCGCTTAGTTTGTGGTGATGTTGGGTTTGGAAAAACTGAAGTTGCGGTAAGAGCAGCATTTAAAGCGGCAACAGATGGCAAGCAAGTAGCTATTTTAGTTCCTACCACGATTCTTGCCTTTCAGCACTTTAAGACCTTTACCCAGCGCTTAAAAGATTTCCCGGTAACGGTAGATTATTTAAACCGTTTTAAATCGGCTGCAAAACAAAAAGAAACCATTAAAAATTTAAAAGAAGGCAAAGTAGATATCGTTATTGGCACGCACCGTTTGGTGAGTAAAGATGTTGAGTTTAAAGATTTAGGCCTTTTGATTATTGATGAAGAACAAAAATTTGGTGTTGCGGTAAAAGACAAATTAAAAACCATAAAAGTGAATGTCGATACATTGACATTGACGGCAACACCAATTCCACGAACACTTCAGTTTTCTTTAATGGCGGCAAGAGATCTTTCGGTTATCAATACGCCTCCGCCAAACAGACAACCTATCGAAACGCACGTGGTTGGCTTTAACGAAGAAGTTCTGCGTGATTCTGTCATGTATGAAATCAGCCGTGGTGGCCAAGTATTTTTTATACACAATAGAATTGAGAACATTCATGAAGTCGCAGGCGTTATACAACGTTTGGTGCCTGATGCTAAAATTGCGGTGGGCCATGGCCAAATGGAAGGTAAAAAACTTGAACAACTGATGCTGGACTTTATGCAAGGTGAGTTTGATGTTTTAGTAAGCACAACTATTATAGAGAGTGGCCTTGACGTACCCAATGCAAACACAATAATTATAAATAGTGCTCAGAATTTTGGCTTGTCTGACTTGCACCAAATGCGAGGCCGTGTGGGCCGTTCAAATAAAAAGGCCTTTTGCAAATTAGTCTCCCCTCCTCTTTCTAGCTTAACTGATGAAGCGCGAAAGCGCCTCACTACCCTAGAGCAGTTTACAGATTTGGGCAGTGGTTTTAAAATTGCTATGCGCGATTTAGAAATCCGGGGAGCCGGAGATATTTTAGGAGGCGACCAAACGGGTTTCATCAATGAAATTGGTTTTGATGCCTACCAAAAAATTATGGCAGAAGCTGTAAAAGAACTTAAAGAAACCGAATTCAAAGAATTGTATAAAGATTCTGAAAACGACAGCTTCTTAGATTTCTTAGACGAATGCCAGCTGGATACAGATTTGGAATTAATGATTCCAGATGAATATGTAAACAACATTGAGGAGCGCCTTAGGCTATACCAAGAATTAGATGCTGTTAAGGATGAAGAAGCTCTTGCCGCATTCGAAGTGGCCTTGCTTGATAGGTTTGGACCTATCCCTTCATCTGTCAAAGAACTTTTCACCAGCATGCGCTTGCGCTGGATTGGTCAGAAATTAGGAATGGAAAAACTGGTTCTAAAAATGGGTAAAATGATTGGCTACTTCATCGCGAACCAAGAATCGGAATTTTACCAATCGAAACAATTTAGCAACATTCTGATGTATCTTAAAGACCACCCAAGAGAAGCTCAAATGAAACAGCGCAACGAAAAATTGACGTTGGTTTTTGAAGGTGTGAACAAAGTAGATTTGGCCATTCAGAAATTGTCTGGAATGTTAGTTAAGAAAGTCTAGCCGCACTTTTAACCGCTTTGCTTGGCTGTAGCTAAGCGGAAGCAAGCAAAGAACGCCTTGCCTCGCGAAGGCAAGCGAAGAAGGCGCGAAGATTCGCAAAGAAAAATCTCAGCGAAACTCTTTTTTACTTTGCGTAACTCTGTGTTAATTTTAAACCCTATCATGAAAACACAAAACGAAGTATTAAAAGACCTGAAAACTCAAATCGAGTATCAGAAAAAATACGTTGAAGAAGTTTTTTATTACCAAGGTGAAGATCAGCTTTCCGCAAAAATATCAGAAGATAAATGGAGCATTGCTCAATGTTTTGAGCATATGAACCTTTCCAACCACCATTACATTGCTGAGATTCAAAAAGCTCTACCAAAATTAAAATCAACAGAAAAAGAGCTTAAATACAAAGCGGGGCTTGTTGGTTCATACATGATTAAGAACATGCGCCCAAAAAATGGACAAATCACCAATAAAATGAAAACGTTTAAAGGCGTTAAACCTTTAGCCGAGAGGCAAATTGGGGCAATTGTAAAAGCTCAGCCCGTGTTTGCAGATTTCTATTCTGACCTCAACGCGTTTAAAAAAATTATTATTGCATTAGAGGGCAAGAACATACAATCAGCTAAAGTTAAATCCTTAGCTGGCAGCGCTCTGCGATTTAAAGTTGGAGATGCGCTTTTACTAATGTTGGCGCATAACGACCGTCACATATTACAAGCAGTTAATACTTTAAAGAATAAATAGTTTCTATACACGTCCAATTATTCTTATTACCTTTAAATCTTATATACCCAACGAAACTTATGAAGACCATTCATCTTTTTGCCGTATTGCCATTCGCTTTTATTATTGGATGTAACGAAGTAGAACAAGACAACACACCAGAGAGTGTTTTAAAATCCTTCGGAACAATGTTTCCTAATGCCAAAGAAGTTGAATGGGAGCATGAAGAAGATTCTTGGGAAGCAGGATTCATGAGTAATGAACATGAGGTTTCAGTTGAGTTTTCAGAAACTGGCGGATGGATTGAAACCGAAACAACATTGCATCGCAGTGAAGTCCCCCCTCTTGTTGTAGAGGGTATTTACAAAAAATATGCAAATGCCGAATTCTTAAAATTTGAAGAAGTACGTGGTGAGGATTTCTTAGCTTATGAAGTGGACATTCGCTTTGAAGGAGAAGAAATTGAAATTCTCATCAGTGGTTCTGGTGTCTTATTAGAAGGCGAAGGCGCTGAAAAAGAATCTAAAGAAGAATTAGAGAGTTAAATCTGCGAGAGGGTTTCAAGCCTTTTAGATTTTCATTAACCTTGTTGAAGTATTTACGCACTTACTTTTGTTATGGGAAAATTAAAACAAAACCTCAACGACCTTTCTGACGAATCACAAGACTTAGCAAAAGACTACTTAAAATACATTTCGTTAACAGCCTCTAAGAAGCTCGCCTTACTCATTGGTGTATTGGTGACTACCTTTCTGCTTTCATTAATATTTCTGTTAGTCATCACACTCGTTTCTTTTGCCTTAGCAGGTATGCTCAATACAATATTGGACAGTCAATTCGCTGGATTTGGAATTGTGATTGGAATCTACTTTTTAGCTATCGGTTTAATTATTCGTCATATCTATAAAACCAGAGCGCCTCTTTTCAGTAACATGTTTGTGAAGATTTTAGCTTTCATTTTTGAAATTGATAGCGACCGCCCTATTACGCTTGAAGACATTGACGCTGAAAAGAAACTAGTGAAACAAAAAATTGCAACCGATAAGACTTTGCTCATGACAAACATCAAGTTGTTAAAGTACACTGTTTTAGAAACTATTATTTCTGAATTTTTGGGTTTCTTCGCTTCAAGAAGTAAAAATAAAGAAGAATCAGAGGAAGAGAACAAATCGTCTGAAGAGGAAAACACAAATCCTTAATTTCAACATTCACCTTTCTGTAAAAAGTGTTTTAGGTTCTGTGAATTGTGTCATCTTGCCCCTCACTTAGCTTCTACATTTGTCTAAGTTAATTTCAAGTACACATGGCTGACGATATTCATAGAATTAAAACGATTACCCAACTGCATGATATCCTTGGTTTTGAAAAACCAAAACATCCCCTTATCAGTGTCATGAATGTTGAAGATTTAAAGGATGTGCCCAACATGGCCGGCATTCGCACTTCGGCCGATTTCTATTTGATATCGCTTAAAGAGCATGATTGTGGCATGTCTTATGGAAGAGGACATTACGACTTTGAAGAAGGTACCATGATTTTCACGGCACCCAATCAGGTTATTCAAACAGATGAAAAGCAAGACCATTCTAATGATGAAGGCTGGATGTTGTTTTTTCATCCGGATCTAATTAGGACTACAGTGCTTGGTGAAACGATAGACGAATATTCATTCTTTTCGTACGAATCAAACGAAGCCCTGCATTTATCAGATCAGGAAAAGAAAATAATTTACGACTGTGTAAAAAACATCGAATTAGAGTACAACACAAATATTGATGAGCTCAGCCGAGATTTATTTGTATCGAATTTACAGCTCATGCTAAACTACTGCAGACGATTTTACAACCGTCAATTCCGGACCCGAACTACGCAGCAAAAAGATGTGGTAAGCGCTTTCGAGAAAAATCTTAAAACTTATTTTAGGTCTGAGGATTTATCAAATATTGGGCAACCTTCTGTACATTATTTTGCAGAACGGGCGCATCTTTCTCCAAATTATCTCAGCGATTTACTGAAAAAAGAAACAGGCAAAAACATCAAGGAACACATAAACGATACAATAGTAAATTTGGCTAAAACGCAATTGTTGAATTCCTCAAACTCCGTGAGTGAAATTGCGTACAGTTTAGGCTTCAATTACCCACATTATATCAGTAGAATGTTCAAGTCACAAACTGGATTTTCTCCCGCAAAATACCGTGAATCGATAAATTAAAACGCATGAAAGTAATTGTAACAGGTGCCTCTGGAATGGTCGGCAAGGGCGTGCTCTTAGAATGCCTAGATCACAAGGACATCACCGAAGTGCTATCCATTGGCCGAAAGTCAATTGGCCTAGAGCATACTAAATTAAAAGAACTCATTCATAAAGACTTCTCAGAATTTGATTCTGTATTAGAACAACTCAGCGGTTACGATGCCTGTTACCATTGCATGGGCGTTTCTGCGGCTAGCATGAAGGAAGAGCAATACAAAATAATGACTTACGACTACTCGATAGCCTTAGCAAAAAGCTTTCATTCCGTAAACCCTATATCAACCTTCATTTATGTTTCAGGGCAAGGCACAGATTCTTCAGAAAAAGGAAGAAGCATGTGGGCACGTGTTAAAGGAAAAACAGAGAACGACATTCTCAACCTCGGGTTTAAACAAGCTTTTGCTTTTCGCCCGGGAGCAATTATCCCTTTACGGGGAATAAAGCCCAGCAGTAAAGTATACAGAGTGATGATAAATAACTTAGGCTGGTTTATTAAGCTCTTGAAAAAACTGTGGCCAAACTCTGTGGTGAACACGACTCAACTCGGGTTAGCCATGATTAACATTTCAAAAAAAGGCCACCCTCATAATATCATCAATCCAAAAGACATGCTTGAGTTAGCAGAATAAAAAGAGTATCATGATAAAAAAAATCTTTCTATTCATTGTAAGGAGCCTACTTGCATTCATTGGACTCATTATAGTGATCACAATTTTATTTGTGAACTTAAGTCCCGAATTTGGAGGAACTCCAACCGATGAAGAAACAGCTGAATTTGAAAAACTAGACTATTTCCAAGATGGTAGTTTTCAAAATCTCATTTCCACTTCTATGGATATGAGTTTTAGTCAAATCATTGAATTAATTGGCGAGCAGATAGAAGGTGTGCCGAATAGTGAACCTGATTTTGACGTAGAAATTTTAAAGATTGATTCCTTGAATCTAGTAAAAACAAAATCCATCAATAAAGTCATTTGGTTTGGGCATTCGGCTGTGCTCATGCAATTAAACGGCAAAAATATTCTATTCGATCCTATGTTGGGAGATGTCCCTGCACCTCACCCATTATTAGGCCCAAGTCGCTATTACGATGAACTGCCAATGGAAATTGAAGCGCTCCCAGTTATCGATTATATTTTCATTTCTCATGACCATTACGACCACTTAGACATGGGCTCAATTGAAAAATTGAAGTCTAAAACCAAACGGTTTTATGTACCTATTGGCGTGGGCGTACATTTGATAGAATGGGGCGTTGCCAAAGATAAAATACACGAAATGGCTTGGTGGGATGAAACCACTTCAGATAGTCTTTTTATTGCATTTGCACCTTCACGCCATTTTTCAGGACGGGACTTTTCTAGAAACACAACACTATGGGGTTCTTGGATTGTAAAAGCAGACAACCAGAACGTTTACTTTAGTGGAGACAGTGGCTACGGGCCGCACTTCAAATCAATTGGAGAGAAATATGGAGCGTTCGATTTTGCCATGTTAGAATGTGGGCAATACAACGATAAATGGTCTGAAATACATATGTCTCCAGAAGCAACGGCTCAGGCTGGCTTGGACATTAATGCAAAGGTTTTCATGCCCATTCATTGGGGTTCATTCACCTTAGCCTTGCATTCCTGGACGGATCCGGTTGCGAGAGTTCGAGCGAAAGCTGAAGAGTTAGATTTACCTATAACTACTCCGAAAATTGGTGAGATCGTTTATTTGGAAGAGCTTAAGTACCCGATGGAAGAATGGTGGGTAAGAAAATAAATGGAATAATCTCTATGTCCTCATAATTACAAACTAAACTATAAAGTCAATTTTATTTCGAAACTCTATGACTATAAAACGAAATAAAAGTCAAGGAAATTCATAGGCACTTCTTCCATTTCATTATGTACTTTTGGCGGGTGTTAATGCATTTAAAAAATAAACTTTCGAGCTCAGCGGGATTCTTGCTGTTGCTTATTTACGCCTTTGCTTCGTATGGTTCACTGTTTCATTCTCACGAAACAAGAGGACATATACATGAACACGGACACAAGATCTCGTTAGAAGAACACATTTTACTTTCATCCGCTTGTCACAATTCTATTTATCACAATACAGCTAGCCAGTGTGGACATAATGAACATGTTAGCAAAACCGATGAAAAATGCTTTACCTGCGATTTTTATATTTCTAAAAAAGCAATAGCGACCGCAGGAATTCATCATTCCGTTGCTGCGATTATAGCATATGAAAAAGTTGATGTCTATCGCTTTTTTTACTCAAAAGATTTCTCGCTTTTAAAACCCAATCGAGGTCCCCCTGTTTTTGTGATATAGTCCGCAAATATTAAATTTTACAAAAACACATTTTATGAAAGCTTATAAATTATTCGCAGGCCTTGCTATGGCCACCGCATTATTTTCGTCTTGTAAAAAAGATGACCTAATTATTCCTAATGAGGAAGAACTAATTACAACATTAAATTACACATTGGTTTCACAGTCTACTTCAGACACTGTGTTGCTTTCATTTGTAGATTTAGATGGCCCAGGTGGAAATGACCCAGTAATTACTGGTGGAACTTTGACACCAAACACCATGTACGATGGCACCATCGAAGTTTTAAATGAGCAGACTTTGCCGGCAGAAGATATTACTGAAGAAGTAATAGAAGAAGCAGAAGAGCACCAGTTCTTTTTCCTTAACGCTGGTGGGTTAGATTTAATTCCGAGCTATACCGATACAGATGCTGACGGTAACCCATTAGGCGTTACAACAACCATATCAACAAACAGCAACTCGTCTGGTCAGTTGACAGTTATCCTTAGACACGAACCAAACAAGTCCGCTTCTGGAGTTCCTCAAGGAGAAATAACTAATGCTGGCGGAGAAACCGACATTGAGGTGGTGTTCGATGTGGACATTCAGTAAATGGCTTAAAATCTTATTAATTTGGTCCTGGCCCATTGTATCAATGGGTCAGGATTGTCATTTCACGCTCAGTGGAGCGATAGCTGATGCCCATACAGGAGCAAAAATTAAAGAAGCACGTGTATTTATTCGCGAAGTAAATTCTGCCAAATACACTTCTTCTTCAGGACAATTTCAGTTTACTCAACTTTGCAAAGGAGAATATCATTTAGAGGTTTCGGCTGCTGGTTACGAGGATGAAAATCTTTATCTCAAAATTGAAAGAAACTTTACCACAGAAATAAACTTGCATCCTTTTTCTGAGCTTATCGATGAAGTGGAGCTAAAAGGTCACAAAGAAGTTTCAAGGACGCAGGCTTCGAGTATTCTTTCAAAATCTGAGATTGACGATATTGGAAGTAAGGGGCTTTCTAAAGCCATTGAAGGCATGAGCGGAGTGAGTACTTTGAGCAATGGCGATGGCATTGCAAAACCTGTCATTCATGGATTATGGGGAAACCGTGTGAGTATCGTTAACAATGGAATCACACAAAGTGGACAACAATGGGGCACAGATCACGCTCCTGAAATTGATCCTTTTGTAGCAAATCATATTTCCGTTTTAAAAGGAGCTAGTGCTTTGGCTTATGGCGGCAGTTCGCTAGGTGGAGTTGTTCTTGTAGAACAAAGTCTCATTCCAGATGACCCACATCTTCATGGCAACATTAATTATGTTTTTCAATCAAATGGATTAGGCAATACACTTAACGCGTCTTTAGAACAAGCTAAAAAATGGGGGCGTTTTCGCATCAATGCAACGGGTAAAATAATCGGAGATAGAAAGAGCCCAAATTACTTTCTGACCAATACTGGAAACCGAGAATCCAACATAGCACTCTCCTATCAAAAGCAATTTAAGAACAACTATTTGCACCGAGTATATTACAGCCTTTTTAACACTGAAATCGGCATTTTACGCGGTTCACACATCAGCAATAGTACAGATTTAGAATCGGCATTTACCCGCGATGAGCCCTTCTTTACTAAAGACCATTTTTCATACAACATTGAAGCTCCCAAACAAAAAGTACAACACCATTTATTGAAATACCGTGGCGACTGGCGTTTCAGCGATCATCACATTTTACAGTTTAGATATGGCGGACAATGGAACAACCGCAAGGAATTCGATGTAAGAAGAAGCGGCAGAAGTGATTCTCCTGCTTTAAGCTTATTGCAGATCAATCAGTTTTTTGAACTGAAAGATTTAATCATTGTAAATGACCAATGGTTAATTGAAAGTGGTCTGCAATACACTTTCGTGGACAACACAAATGACAATGCTTCCACTGGACGTTTGCCACTTATACCCGATTACCAATCGCACCAAACTTCTGCATTTGCAATCTTTAAAAACACGTTCGATAAGTGGGCATTCGAATTTGGAGGACGGGCTGATTACAAAGACCTCTTTGTTTTGGCTATAAGTCAAACAGTTCCTCGTGAAATAGAAAAACATCAACATTACTTTTTAAACTACAGTCTTTCAGGTGGTCTTGGTTATACATTCGAAAAGAAGTTGACTTTAAAATTTGATTTAGGTTATGTTCAACTCCAGCCAGAAGTAAATGAATTGTACAGCGCTGGGTTGCACCAAGGTCTCGCAAGTGTTGAATATGGCAACCCAAACCTAACGGCAGAAAACTCGCTTAAAGCCTTGGCAGAGCTGGAAGGTTCATTTTTTAAAAACGGTACATTTCAATTAGTAGGCTTCTATCAAAACATTCAAGACTATATATTCTTGAGACCTACGGGAACTTATGAAATCAATATTTCGGGGAGCTTTCCTGTTTTTGTTTATGACCAAACGAATGCCACTCTCTTTGGTTCAGATCTTTCGTTGGCCTATAATTTTGGTCGCCATTTTCAAGCGCTTGTTCAAGCTTCCTTTTTAAAAGGAAACGATATTTCGGATGATGTTCCTTTGATCTTTATGCCAGCGAACAATGGACTAGCAAAATTGACCTACACATTTGAGGATGGGCAAAAATGGAGGAATACACGCTTTGGGCTTTCTGGAAAATATATTGCGCAACAGAAGCACCTCAATGCAGATCAAGATTTTGTTCTACCTCCAGATGCATATTTCCTTTTGGGAGCAGAAGCAAAAACCGAAACAAGTCTTGGTAAAAACAAACTTGAGATTTCGTTAAGAGGAGACAATCTTCTCAACACAGTTTATAGAGATTATCTAAACAGACAACGTTATTTCGCAGATGATTTGGGTATTAATATTCAAGTGCGTCTTGGAATCTATTTTTAGAGTGATTCCAAATCTTTCCAAACGAGTTCCGGGTTATCAGATTCAATCCAATCCACACCCAAGTTTGCCAACCGTTTAACTTCTATCTCTGGCAGCACTTGTATGGTTTTTAAATCAGCATAAGTCATATCGTTGATCATCCTGTCTACACCGGTTAGCCGTTTCATATTTTCATCGTGAAAAAGAACCACCTTGTTATCTTTCGTGAGGAATACATCAAACTCAACACCATTACAAAATGGATTTAATATAGCTGCATCTAATGCTTCGATAGTGTTTTCTTGATATTCTGTTACTAGGCCTCGATGGGCTAAAATCATAGGCTTTTCCATGACATTCAATTTACTAAATTTTAGGCAAAAGACTAAATCAGTAAAAAGTGTTTTACAATCCTAGATTCGTGTAAATAATGGGCATATTTACTGTCGACATTTGATGTCAACTTAAACAAAGAAAAAATGGCACAAATAGATAAATCAAAGCCCGTATTGGTAACAGGTGCAACAGGTTATGTAGCGGGATGGTTAGTAAAGAAATTATTAGACGAAGGAATGACTGTGCATGCCGCAGTAAGAAATCCTGATAACGAGAAAAAAGTTGCACATCTCAACAAAGCAGTTTCAGAAGCAAAAGGTTCAATTAAATATTTCAAATCAGATTTATTAAAAGAAGGTTCATACGCAGAGGCCATGGCAGGCTGTGAATTAGTGTACCATACGGCATCGCCATTTATCACAAATGTGCAAGATCCGCAAAGAGATTTAGTTGACCCAGCCGTTAAAGGCACTCAAAATGTGTTAGAAACAGCATCCAAAACACCTTCCGTAAAACGTGTGGTTGTAACAAGTAGTTGTGCGGCTATTTATGGAGATGCTATCGATATAAAAAGTGCACCAAATGGAATATTAACAGAAGATGTTTGGAACACATCTTCTTCTCTTTCTTATCAACCTTATTCTTACTCTAAAACTTTGGCAGAAAAGAAAGCTTGGGAAATAAGTGAGACTCAAAGTCATTGGGACTTAGTTATAGTAAATCCAAGTTTTGTGATGGGACCTCCACTTAATCCACAAAGCAATACTTCAGAGAGCCAGAGTGTTTTAAAGCAGCTAGGAGATGGTACCATGAAAATGGGAGCGCCTAAAATGGGCGTAGGTGTTGTAGATGTGCGAGACTTAGCCGAAGCACATTACCAGGCTGGATTCAATTCCGAAGCGAGAGGACGCCACATTGCTTCTGGAACAAATACCGATTTCCTAGAAATGGGACAAGTTCTTTTACCAAAGTATGGTGACAAATATCCATTGCCAAAAAAAGCCCTACCAAAATGGTTGTTGATGCTTGTGGGGCCTCTGATGAACAAATCATTAACTCGTCAATTCATTAGAAATAATATGAATGTGGAATGGAAAGCTGACAACTCTAAGATTAAAAGAGAATTAGGTATTTCCTTTAGACCTTTAAAAGAAACAATGGAAGATTCTTTTCAGATTTTGATAGACGAAAAGATAATTTAACTCCTTTTCTTTAATGTCAACAGCCTTTAAAAAGCAATTCGGTGGAAAGGTGCGCAAGCAAGATCTTGAAAAGTTAGAGAAATCTAAATACTGGAAAGATGGAAAGTTCGAGAACTTTATTGAAACTAAAATGGACATCACCTTAAGCAAGCTGCCAAAAATGCTCAAGGATAGTTTTACAGGTAAAGCAGACAGAGCGCCAAAAGAGAATTTAAATATCCTTCCATTTGATGCCATTGCATTTGACAGTTCTGATTTAGAACCTAAATTTATTTGGTATGGTCATTCTGTGTGTTTGCTCCAACTCAATGGAAAGAACTTATTGATTGACCCTATGTTAGGTCAGAATGCGTCGCCTATTGCGCCATTTGCAACAAAACGTTTTAGCGAAAACAGCTTAGATGTCATAGATCGGCTCCCGGAAATTGATGCTGTTTTAATGACACATGACCATTATGACCATTTAGATTTGGACAGTATTGAAAAGCTAAGACCTTTGGTTAACAGATGGTTTGTAGCACTTGGTGTTTCAAGACATTTAGAGAAATGGAAAATTCCTGCATCGCACATAACAGAGTTTGATTGGTGGGATGAATTGGACTTCGAGAATATAAAAATCACCTTCACCCCATCGCGCCATTTTTCAGGCCGTGGAGCTTTCGATAGAGCTAAATCCCTTTGGGGAGGATGGGTTTTTAAAACAGACACATCTAATATTTATTGGAGTGGCGATGGTGGTATTGGTCCTCATTTTAAGGAGATAGGCGAGAAACTTGGGCCTTTCGATTTTGGGTTTATTGAGTGTGGTCAATACAATGAGAATTGGCACGCTATACACATGTATCCTGAAGAAAGTGTTCAAGCAGCGCTCGATGCAAAAGTTAATGTCGCAACAATTGTGCATTGGGCTGGATTTTCACTAGCTATGCATCATTGGAAGGAACCGATAGAACGGTTTAGCGCAGAAGCTGAAAAACAAAGTCTGGAAATGTGTACACCGAAAATTGGTGAAGTTGTAAAACTCAAAAACCTACCTCAAGAGGCCTGGTGGAATAATTATAAATAGCCCATGTTAGTAAGGAAAAACTTTAATCTCAAAAGTGTTTTTTTGTTCACCGGTCATCATCTTCTTTGGTTGATGCCTTTAATATTTGGAGTTGGGGTTATTCAAGAATACTCAGGTTGGGATTGGGCCAAATTACCCTTTCAACCTATTTCTCTTGTGGGTACTGCGGTAGCGTTTTATCTCGGTTTTAAAAACAATCAGAGTTACGATAGACTTTGGGAAGCTCGAAAAGTATGGGGAGCAATTGTAAACTCGAGTAGAGCTTGGGGCTCTTCTGTGAGCGCCTATATAAGTAATCTGCACGCCTCTGAAGATAAGTCAGAAGGGGACATTAATGCCATTCAAAAAAGAATAATCTACCGTCATATAGGTTGGCTGTACACTTTAAGAAGTCAGCTATTAATACCGACACAGTGGGAGCATATTAAGCAACGAGGACTGGTTGGTTTTTATGCCAAACTGCGGCAAAAGAAATACGGACTTGGTAATTTAGAGGCTGGGCTTACCGAAAAGGCACTTTTGGAGTTCTTACCCGCTGATGAACATGATAGATTGCTCAATTATAAAAACACAGCCACACAAATCATAAATGAACAATCTCGAGACCTGAAAAGATTGAGAGAAGAAGGCTTGATTGATGATTTCAGACATATGACACTTCAAAAGCTTTTGAATGAATTTTATGTAGATCAAGGAAAATTGGAACGCATTAAGAAGTTCCCTCTCCCAAGACAATATGGGGGCATCAGTTTTATCTTGGTTGGAATTTTTATTGTCATCTTACCATTTGGTATGCTTCCCCTTTTTCAAGGCATGGGCCCAGCTGGTCTAATCCTTTCCATTCCCTTAACAGCTTTGGTCGCTTGGGTTTATTTGGTGATGGAATTGGTTGGAGATTATTCTGAAAATCCATTTGAAGGGACGTCAAACGACATACCCATGTTGTCTCTTTGCAGAACAATAGAAATAGACTTGCTCGAAATGTTAGGCGAAACTGAATTACCTTCTGCTATTGAACCCAAACGTGGAGTGTTGATGTAATTTAATATCAAGTTAAAAACAACTTATATGAATGAAATAGAAATTCCAATTTGGCAATACTTAGTATCAATGTCTACGTACATAATTCTATTGATGCTCCTGGTTGAAGCAATGCGTAAGTACAGGAAATTTGCTGCAATCTTTTGGATTTTATCCCTTTTAACATTTCCGCTGTGGTTTGCACAATTAGATGGCTGGTTCAGATGGGTAAAAGTTATTTCCGTACTTATCCCAACAGCTCTTATTGTAGGTCCAGCGCGTATCGCAAATTTTGATCAACTACGCGGATGGTGGAACATATTTAAAAAAGACTGGGTTCTTTGGTCTATGTATGGTGTTCTTGGTTTGAACATTCTTGAGGCAACCATAAAAGATTTTGGGATGCAGAACTATTTGAATGCAAGTGTTGGTGTTATTCTAATCCTCACCATGCCTTTATTCAAATACATAGGTAAAAAAGCCAATGGTTGGAAGTTTTCTAAAGAAGAACCTGGTGACCTTCTTGCTTTTACTCACCCAATGTGGAATTTCCTGTATACGACCTGGAACATTGCATTTGTGTATGCTGAAAATCCAGGTTTCGCTGCAAGTTCATTGTCTATATTATTGGCTGCAGAACTTTATCCAATCCTAAAAAAACGACCAGAGCTTTATGTCACTGCTCGAATCTATACGCTAGCCATGCATATGTTAATTAGAGCTACTTATGACATTTTTACACCAATTATGGATTCCTCGCGATTTTATAATGAAACTGTCGTGCACTATTGGGGAGTTATCAACCTAGTTTTTGCAGTGCCCTATTTCATCTGGCACTTCAATAAGCGTAGAAAGGAGATTCAAGCCGATCGAAGCACGTAATTCAGAATCCAATATCAAAATAATTGCAGCCTAAGTGTCTAATAAGTCACTTAGGCTACATTCGATTAAGGGTATTGCTTTAAATACACCTTGATAAGTAGCTTGCTAAATTGATACTGAAATGGAATAATTCCTACTAAAGGTTATCACCATTTGGAATAAATTATTTTAACTGATAATCATTGCGTAATGATTGGTTTTAATCGCCAGACAAAGGCTGAAAGAATAACAGAAGGGTTTAAGAAAACTTCAACGTTTGTAGATTTTGGGTTTCGTTCTCTAAAAAAACAAAAAGTTTTCCTTGAAATTTAACAACCTTCTTTATGGAATTTATTTAAAAACCTAAACCGTCAACTCCATGTTCTCCCTTGCGAAAACACAATTTGCAAATCGTTTTTGACATTCCTTTTCAAGCTTGGTTAGGAATGTATCGTTATGTTCAGGATCATGATGCGTTATTGCAAGTTTTTTAACTCCAGCTTTTTCTGCCACTTCTAAGGCCTGCTCATAGCTGCTATGTCCCCAGCCTTTATGAACTTTCAGCTCCTCTGCTGTGTATTGCGCTTCATGGACAAGTAAATCGGCACCCTTACAAAATTCAATGATCTCTGGCAAGGCAGCGTCTCCATGCTCAAGGTCGGTACAAAAAACAAAAACTTTCCCGTTATCTTCCATTCTATAGCCAAATGAACCTCCAGGATGATTTTGTTTAATCACTCTAACCGTAGCTCCATTTATAGTTATTTCATTTTGATCTAACTGTAAAAAATTGAATTTGGCTCCCATACTTTTTAAAGGCACTGGAAAATATTCCGGCTGCATCTGCCCCTTAAAAATTTCCTCCAGGTCATTAATTCCTCTGTCCTTTCCCATTGCAAGAATATTGATGACCATGCCATGATCGTAAGCAGGGCTAAAAAATGGAAACCCTTGAATATGATCCCAATGGAAGTGCGTAAACCCAATAAAAACTTCATTTTGATGAAAACCATTTTCCACAAGATCTCTTCCTAATTGTCGAATACCTGTGCCAGCATCAAGAATCGCAATCCGGCCATTATCTCTTGTAATTCTCAATGAAGTCGTATTGCCACCAAACTCTAAAAAGTCTCGATGGCAAACTGGAATTGAACCCCTTGTACCGTAGAATTTTATTTTCACTTTTAGAAATCTAACATTTGCTTTTATTGAGTCCCAAATTATTTTTCTGAATAGACTTCTACCCCTCTAAAAATAGTTTTTTTAACTTCAGTTTTATAGATGTCAGATTTAGAAATATCTAGAATATTTTGATTTAGAATTATAAAATCTGCAGACTTTCCTTCTTCGATAGATCCAAAGATACTAGCATAGTTATACCCTAAAGCTTGGGCGCCACCTAAAGTAAAACCTCTAATCGCTTCTTCAACTGATATCGCATTTTCTATGTTTATAGTACCCAACTCTGGTTGACCAGGAACTTCTCGAGTTACCCAACCGTGCATATAATAAAAGGAGTTTGGATCTGGAACCAATGAAGACGGAAAGTCACTTCCAAATCCTGCTATTAGGCCTTTGTCAAGAGCTGTCTTGACGGGATATTGCTGTTGGTGTCTTTCTTTGCCTAGAGGTGTCTCCACAAATATTTTCATTTGAGGATGAGGAACAGCCAACATTGGAGAAAAATTTATGGTCACTTTCTTCAATTTTGCTAGTCTATCTAAATCTTCATTTTTTACAAATGGAGCATGACCGAAATGCAACACACCTTTTGATTCTGGGAAGGTTGCTTCTGCCTCTTCAAAAATGTCAATGATCAACGTTGAAGTGCTGTCTCCCATTGCATGCACATGCACAGATATATCTTTTGAGTGGTAATTTAAAATTGCTTTTCTATACTCTTCAAGAGGCAAATACATAGAGCCATAAGTTTCAGAAGCATCATCATAAGGTTTTGATAATAACAGTGTATGAGAATCGGCAGCTCCATCTGCAAATATTTTTACATAATGAGGTTTTATTAATTCTGTTTCATAGGATTTCCAATCATCAATAAATGCTTCAGTCTCTTCGTCATTGGTTACTCTCAATTGAGAGGTTAACCAATCTAAGGCTGGAAATAATCTAACATTTAGCTCATTGTTTTTCTCAAGAATAGCTGCACCCAAAAGGTGCGTAGCAGCGCCTTCAGCAGGTTGAATATTTGTGATTCCATACTTTGAATAGCGTTCTAATTCTGTCTTAAACAATGGCGCAAATTCTTCTGGATCTAAATACTTTAAGTTATTCATAATGATCACCATGGCGCTTTCGCGCACAGTTCCAGAGGGTTCATTAGTGCCATCATATCGATCAAAAATATAGGACCCTTCATTCTGAAAATTTTCATCTATGCCAGAAATTTCTAATGCTTTTGAATTAACCCAAGCTGAATGGCCACTTTGACTTAAAATGAAAGCAGGTTTATCCGGAATAATCTCATCTAACAGTTTTTTATCAGGGCTATCTCCATTAAATAAACCTCCAACATTCCAATTCCCTCCTAAATACACATCCTTATCAGGGTGGGCTTGAACGTATTTTTTAATATCTGAGATAATGGCCTCCTTGTCTGCAGGATTATTCAAGTTCATGCTTCCCGTCCCTAAATCAACTCCGGAAAAAGGATGTGCATGCATGTCTGTAATTCCAGGCATTACAAATTGGCCATTCAGGTCAATTACTTCCGTTGATTCATCCTTTAGTTCCTCCATATCGGAATCACTGCCCACTTTAAGAAACTTTCCATCTTTAATCGCAACAGCTTCGGCCCATGGATGATTTTCATTTACGGTGTAGATTTTTCCATTGGAATAAATAGCATCGGCTGTCACTTTTGACTTTTGACTGCAGGAGAGAAATATCAAAAGTGGTGTTAATAAAAGTAAGATTCGAACTAATTTCATTATCTATTTGGTTTTCTAATTATTTAAAAATGAAAAGTGAAAAATTACACTTCTTTTTTTGAGAATCTCTAACCTACAAAAACAAACTAAATCCTGAGCTTACTTGATAGTTTTCATCTGTAAAAATTCCATTCAAAAAAGCTGTGGTTTGCATGGTTGGTACATTGATCTAAAATGCGAAAAATTCTTGAGTGTATCGAATTTGAACACAACGAAAATTTACTCATCACAAAACTAGGTATTGAGTACAAACTACACTTAAAACAACCCAATTGGTATGTAATCCCCTCGGTAAGTTGGGATCATACATATCTTTATGACGGTGGTGTTTATGGAATAACATTTGGCTATGGATTTTAAGCCTTTGATATCTAAAATAAAATTTAGAGCACAAAAAAAACCGACATCTTCATATCGGTTTTTTAATGTGGGAAATGAGGGATTCGAACCCCCGACCCTCTCGGTGTAAACGAGATGCTCTGAACCAGCTGAGCTAATTTCCCGTTAGTGGCAATAAAAAAAGAGTCTATTTCTAGACTCTTTTTGTGGGCGATGAGGGATTCGAACCCCCGACCCTCTCGGTGTAAACGAGATGCTCTGAACCAGCTGAGCTAATCGCCCGAAATGTGTAAGAACTCGCTTTTAAAGCGGCTGCAAATATAATTTGAATTTGCAGCCGCACAAGCCTTAAATTAAATAAATTAATATTTATTCTTTTGCTTTTGTATCACCCTCTTCTTCAGTATCAAAGCCCAAAGACGCAGAGTTTATGCAATAACGCAAACCAGTGTCGGTTGGCCCATCATTAAAAACATGACCCAAGTGTCCTCCGCAAGTAGCGCATCTTATTTCTGTTCGAGACATACCGTGAGATCTATCTACAATTTCAACAACTGCATCATTCTCTATGGCTTTGTCAAAACTTGGCCATCCGCAATGGGCATCGAATTTATCGTCAGACTTGAACAAATCTGTTCCACAGCCTGCGCATGAGTAGACTCCATCTTCAAAATGCAGATCGTATTCTCCTGTATGAGGTCGTTCTGTTCCACTTTCTCTTAATACATTGTATTGTTGTGGAGTTAATATTTCTCTCCATTCAGCCTCTGTTTTTTGCACTTTCACGTCTTTCATTTCATTCGTATTTTGAGCATAACAGCTAGTCAATCCAATTACAAAGACTAGCATCAATCCATTCATCCATCTTGTCTGTCGCATATCCTTTATTTTGTGTTTCTAAAACTAAGACTCAAGCCATGGCCATTCATTACTTCAGAAAAACCTAGAAAAGCTCTTTTAACACTTCTTTAGGATTCTTAAGAAACCACTAGAATCATATGAAATTGTCAAGATACTCAACCCCAAGTCTTCTTTCTTTTATAAAACCCTCGCCATGTTGACGGTAGATTTGTCGGCCCCACTCCTCTGCTCTACTTTCTAAGCTTTTAAAAAAGCCCTCAGATGAAATAACTGTTTTCGGTTCTTTTGAATTCGGATCATAAAACTGAGAGCCATACGCCTTAATACTTTCTAGCTTAGTCTCCATAAATCCAGAAACATCAACTATAAAGTCAGGCTCTAAATCGTAATACTGAATGTAATGGTAAACTGCCTTTGGCCTCCATGGTTCTTGAAGTACGCTATTTTCAAACGTTTCAATTTTTCTTAAACCGGCATGAAATGATGCACGCACAGAGAGCTCGCTTGCTGCTGCATGATCCGGATGTCTGTCATTCGGGGCATTAATCAATAAGATCTCAGGTTGATATTTACGAATCATTTGAATGACCTTCAATTGACTCTCCTCATCATTGGTAATGTAGCCGTCTCTCAAACCTAAGTTTTCACGAGCCGAAACGCCTAAAATTTCACCAGCAGCACGTGCTTCTTCTAGTCGCAAATCTGGTGTGCCTCTCGTTCCCAATTCACCTTTCGTAAAATCTACAATTCCACATTTATCGCCTTGAGCAATGTGCTTGGCTAATGTTCCAGCCGCTCCTAATTCCACATCATCTGGATGGGCACCTAGAGCTAATATTTTTAATTTATTCTCAACCATTTTAATTCAATAACTTTAAATGCATCCTCATAAAGAGAGACGATTTATGACGGATAGTCAAATTTCTGACTTTTGAATCCGGCCAACTAAAAAATAACAAAATCAACAAAAATTAACTTTTTACAATTGCGTCATAAAAACTTGTTCTACGCTTATTTTTGCAGAACAATGT
>UPTG01000542.1_pt1 | contig 30712 bp, 28 predicted proteins | sample 2160121 | NCBI WGS metagenome assembly UPTG01 (sample SAMN06266255, study PRJEB28933) | marine metagenome | isolation source: Columbia River Estuary | place: USA:Columbia River Estuary, USA | collected 2014-07-27
CGCCACGCAGCAGCGATGGCCTCGAGATACAATGGACAATTGAGGGCGTGCGGCCGAACTAGCCACTGTGATTGAGTCTCTTGAACGCCGAGAGTGGGAGGATTAGTCCTGCCAGTAGCAGCCACAATGGTCTGATCAGAACTGGCACGGCTCGCCCTCCAGCGACTGAATCTTCTTCCAAAGTAATGACTGTTACCGGGTCGTCGATGGAACCCAGTACGGAGTTAGTATCGAACGGGCGGTTGTCTGTCGGTGTGCAGATCACTTACGAAGGGCGGCTAGGTTGTTTGCCAAAACGCTATCTAACTTACTAAAACAATTGTCGAAGGCCTGTGTAAAATGAGACGTCCGGCTGACGTGAGCAAACAGCGTGGTTGTTAAAGGGTTACTAGGGGGAGTTATGAGATTCGTTTTAACGACGCTATTCATTATGGCGTCAGGGCACGCGACTGCCGAGGTATTACAATTAGCCTGCGTGACCGAGAATCCTCTGGCAGATAACCGCGTGTATGTGATTGATACGGCAAGGGGGACGGCATCTGTACATTACGATTACGGTTACACGCTGCGAGCGAGCCGAGTCGCGTTAGAAGCGGGTGTTTTTACGCTTTATTTCGCGGGCGGAGGCGGCCTACCCGAAGTCACTATCTCTCGCGTTACCGGGAAATATCGAACCCGATATGTGGACGACAGCACTGACGCTGGATTTTGTGAGCTGCTAGAGGAGCCTGAATTTAAGCTCTGAATCGCGTTTAAAAGTCAATCAGGGTCGACGACGCCCATACCTAGGCTTTGCTAATCCTTAGGTGGCAGAGCAATGGGAACTTTTACGGGCGGGAGCTGATTTAATGCGCCTGAATGAGCAACCGCGGTGCTTTTGAGCCACCATTGAAATTTGCTTGGTACCGAAGGCCGGACTTGAACCGGCACGCTTTTAAGGGCGGGGGATTTTGAATCCCCTGTGTCTACCAATTCCACCACTCCGGCTCGTGCAAACGACGGCGCGCAGTATACCAAGTCCACATCAATCGGCAATCGGAGGTTCTGCAAGGCCTCGCCATACTGTATACTCCGTCGCGATTCAGCCGCGCCATGCCTTGTTGGTCCGGTGGATCTGAGTATCTTCAGGGAGAAAAGATATGGCGATGAAGCTCATCAAAAAAAGTGCCGACTACAAGATTTTCGTTCGCGGTGATGACCGATATGCAGTGCAGGACAGTAATGGCCGATCAGTAAATGGAGAGGAGAAAGTAAGGATCCTCGTCGAAGAAGAGTTGATCAAAGTGGCAGTGCCCAGCGCGCCAGCAGCAGTAGCCGATGAAGTTGAAGCGGTTGCCGAAGAGGCGGCAGAGGAGCCTGCAGCAGAGGCGGCTGAGCAAGTTGAGTCCGAGGAGAGCGCCCCCGAGGCGCCAGCAGTTGAGGAAACTCCTGCAGAGGACGAAGCCCCAGCAGTTGAGGAAGCTCCAGCAGAGGAGGCCCCTGCGGCAGACGAAGCGGAGGCGGAGGCAAAGTAACACGTGCCACCGAAATGCTGAAACACGGAGCCGGCTGATGCCGGCTTTTTTATGAAACCGCTAAGTGCGTAAGCACATTGGCCCTTTTACACTAGCCAGACAGTCGACGCGATCGCCGTATTGTTCTGATAATCCCCCGATGATGAGTGCTATGCCATGAAGCGTACTGATTTCGCTTTTGACTTGCCTGCAGAGCTGATTGCACAAGCACCCTTAGCGGAGCGGTCAAGCTCTCGGCTTTTGTCAGTGGATGGCAGCAGCGGTGAGTGCAGTCACCTCTTGTTTACGGATCTGGTTAATTTGGTATCAAGCGATGATTTGCTGGTGTTCAATAACACCCGAGTGTTACCGGCGCGGCTCTATGCGCAAAAGCAGACTGGCGGGCGAGCAGAGATATTGGTCGAGCGCCTGATGCCTGATGGCACTGCGCTGGCGCACGTGAGGGCCAGCAAAAGTCCGCGTGATAATACGCTCTTGTTGCTTACGCCAAATCCCGATTCAGACGTATCAGATATGGCGGTGCGTGTCATCGGTCGTCAGGGCGCTTTATTTCACTTGGCACCCGAATCAGGCAGCTTTCCCGAGGCGATGCAGCAGCTGGGCCACATGCCTTTGCCGCCCTATATAGAGCGCGCCGATTCAGCAGCCGATCGTGAGCGCTATCAAACGATTTATGCAAAGCACGACGGTGCGGTTGCTGCGCCAACGGCTGGGCTGCATTTCGATCAACCGCTTATGAATCAGCTCGAGACGCAAGGCGTTCAGCGGGCTGAAGTGACCCTCCATGTTGGGGCGGGGACGTTTCAGCCAGTGCGTGCAGATGAGATAACCGACCACGTTATGCACAGCGAGTATATTGAGGTCGACCAAGCTTGTTGTAATGCGGTGGCAGAGTGTCGCGCGCGGGGTGGCCGTGTGATTGCTGTAGGCACTACCGCGGTGCGATCGCTCGAAAGTGTTGCCCTGAGGGTGCCAGAGGGCGAATCATTGGTGCCCTATTCGGGCGATACTGATATTTTTCTCACTCCTGGCGCGCAATTTCGTGTCGTAGACGCCATGATCACTAATTTCCATTTGCCGGAATCGACGCTGCTTATGCTGGTTTCTGCGTTTGCCGGAGTGGAGTCGATTCGTGCCGCTTATGCCGCGGCCATTGCCAATCGGTATCGATTCTTCAGTTACGGGGATGCGATGTTTCTCAGCAAGAAGGAGTCCCATTAGTGGAGTTTACGGTTTCTCATCGTGACGGTTTGGCTCGCCGAGGACAGATTGATTTGCCGCGGGGCAGTATTCAAACGCCAGCCTTCATGCCGGTCGGTACCTACGGTACGGTCAAAGGCATGTTGCCTCGCGACATCACGGCCATCGGTGCTGAAATTATTTTAGGCAACACCTTTCACTTGTGGCTGCGCCCGGGCACCGACGTGATTAAAGCCCATGGTGATCTTCACGACTTTATGGGCTGGGCAGGACCGATCCTGACCGACTCGGGTGGTTTTCAAGTGTTTAGCTTAGATGCGCTCCGAAAAGTGTCGGAAGAGGGCGTGGCCTTTAAGTCCCCAGTGAATGGTGATGCCGTATTTCTTGATCCTGAGACCTCAATGCGCATTCAACGCGATTTGGGCAGTGATATTGTGATGATCTTTGATGAGTGCACGCCTTACCCTGCATCTGCGACAGAGGCGCATGATTCTATGCAGCTCTCGCTTCGGTGGGCAGAGCGCAGCAAGCGTGCTCACGCCGATAACCCTTCGGCGTTGTTCGGTATCGTCCAGGGCGGCATGCATTTGGACTTGCGTAAGCAATCTTTAGACGGCCTGACGCGCATCGGCTTCGATGGGTATGCAATCGGTGGTTTGTCGGTGGGTGAGCCCAAGTCGGAGATGATTAAGGTGCTTGACGGCTTGGCCAGTGAGTTACCCAATGAGTCACCTCGTTATTTGATGGGGGTGGGTACACCCGCCGATCTGTTGGAAAGTGTGCGCCGCGGCGTGGATATGTTTGATTGTGTGATGCCGACTCGGAACGCCCGCAATGGACACCTATTTACGAGCACGGGCATTGTAAAGCTGCGTAATGCCCGTCATAAGACCAGCGTTGAACCGCTGGACCGCGACTGCGACTGTTATACCTGTCAAAATTTCTCTCGGGCGTATCTTGCCCATTTGGATAAGTGCAACGAAATTCTGGGGTCTCAGCTGGCGACCATTCATAATCTGCGATATTACCAGCGTCATATGGCAGCGATTCGATCTGCGATCGAAGCGGGGACCTTGGATGACTACGCCAACAAGTTTTATGCCCGTCTTGAGGGTGAGGGAGAGACATGAGCGAGACAGGACCGCCGATCAAGTCGCCTTGCATCGAAGTATGTGCCTTGGATGACCATAATGTCTGTATTGGGTGTTACCGCACAGCAGACGAGATTATCGATTGGTTTGCTGCCAGCGATGAGCGTAAACGCGTCATTCTGGAGGCGGTGCACAGACGCCGGACAGCGAGTTCATAGCTGCCCACGTCGACTTATTCGGCTGAGATATCCAGCAATCCCGCCTCAGTGTTCAGCGGCCAAATGCGGACGCGGTTGATGTGGGTCTTGGCAATGTCTTCAATCTCGAGTTGATACCCCTCAATCCTGACCGAGGTGCGGGCGCTCGGAAAGGCCTCCAGGGCCTCTAGTGCAAGGCCACTCACGGTTTTCGGGCCATCGGTGGGCAGATCCCATTTTCGTTGCCGGTTCAGATCGCGAATCGTGACGGTGCCTGAGCAGGTGGTGCTGCCGTCGGCGTGGCGCGTGATTTCCTCGTTTTCCTCAACCAAGTTAGAGGTGAACTCGCCCACAATCTCCTCAAGAATATCTTCTAGCGCCACCAAGCCAAGGATGTCGCCATACTCATCCACCACCATGCCGAGGCGCTTCTTTTGTCTTTGAAAATGCAGTAGCTGAGTGTTGAGCGGCGTATTCTCAGGGATAAAATACGGGGCGTCGGTCTCGTTTTTAAGGATCTGGCGATTAAGCCGCCCACCTTGTAATACTCGGCTTAAATTGCGCATGTGAAACACGCCCTCGATTTGATTGGTATCGCCTCGATAAATGGGTAAGCGCGTGTGCTCGCTATTTTTGAGTTGTTGCAGGATGGCCTCGTCAGGGGCCTCCATATCTATGCCATAGATCTCATTCCGGGGTGCCATGATGTCATTCACGGTCATTTGCTCCAGGTCGAGAATATTGACCAACATACGACGGTGCCGACTGGGAATCATTGAGGCGGATTCCGTCACAATGGTTCTCAATTCTTCTTGCGATACGGCGTCGTCGCCCGCTTGATCGGGGGAAAACCCCAGTAACTTTAAGATGCCATTGGTGAGCCAATTGATCGACAAGACTAATGGCATTAAAAGCTTCTGCAGCGGCAGCAAAATCAGGCTGGCAGGAAACGCCACCCGTTCTGGCCGCAGCGCTGCGATCGTTTTAGGCGTGATCTCTGCAAAGATCAAAATTACAAAGGTGAGCGTGATGGTGGCGATGGCGATACCCGCATCACCAAACAACCGAATCGCGATAACGGTGGCAATCGCCGAAGCAAGGATGTTCACCAGGTTGTTGCCAATCAATATGAGTCCAATCAGTCGGTCGGGCCGCTGCAGCAAACGGATGGCCCTTTTTGCTCCGCGGTGACCTGTTCCGCTCAAATGTTTTAAGCGATACCGATTCAAGGACATCATGCTGGTCTCTGAGCTAGAGAAAAAAGCAGAGATCAAAATCAGGAGGGCTAGCGCCGCAAAGAGCAGAGCCAGTGATGTCTCGTTCAAGAGTGGCTGACGCCTCTATAACCTTGGAAGGGAAATGGTGGAGAAAAAATGCCGGCGGCACAAGCCTATTGTGACGTCTTTTGGCCACAGCCCTCCGGCTACTGCGTCAGCGGAAGAAGCAGTTCAAGCACCAGTTTAGAACCAAAAAAACCGAGCACAATAAGGCCAAAAGCAATCAAGTTGACCGTAATGGCTGACTGAACCCGCCATCCGCGCCGGAGGTACTGGATCACTAGGACCGCGTAAAGACACCAAGCGAGCAGCGTTAGAATCGTTTTGTGCACTAATTGCTGTCCAAAAAGGTCCTCGATAAAAATCACGCCCGTACCAATGGCAACGGTCAGAATCAAAAAGCCGGTGCCGGTCAGCTCATAAAACAGCGCCGAGGCGGCTTCTAGTGGCGGGAGCTTGCGAATCACACCTCGTCCGCGATGTTGCCGTAAGCGCTGAGCTTGCAGCGTGACGAGGAGTCCTTGAAGCACAGCCAACGCCAACACGGCAAAGCTGATGATGGAGGCCGATACATGAGACAAAATGCCGGGCGGTAAGTCACTCATGGGACGACTGGTGTCGGGTGCAAACGTGGCGACAAGAATCGATAGCGCCGCCAAAGGAAACAGCACGATCAGTAATGTGTGCAGTGGTCTTATCAGTAAAGCAACGAGGCTGATCACCCCCATGCTCAAGAACATTAAGGACGCAACGCGATAGAAACCCAAGCTGGACTCGCCGGCTTGCGCGGGCAGATAGGCGGCTAACGCATGGGCAATGAGCGCTGCTGCGCCGACCAATGCGATCTGTTGGCGCTGACCTTCCTCGCCCGCACCCAAGCTCAGTGCCTGCCGCCAAACGGCGAACAAATACAGTAGCGCCGAGAGAATGGCGAGGCCAGCAGTCAATAAGCTGGGGGGCGTATCCATGGTCTCTCCAAGTTCAATAGTCGGGCCGTGTAGTGGTCGATTTGGGTATCTGCCATCGCATCCTTATACTACGCGCTTATAGAGGATATTGGGTATCCCTGAGAGGGGGAGATAACACCATGTTTGAATCGTTAAGTGATCGTCTGGGCGCTAGCCTTAAGGCCATTTCTGGCAAATCTAAGCTGACTGAGGACAACATTCGCGACACGTTGCGCGATGTTCGGATGACGCTGTTAGAAGCCGACGTGGCGTTGCCGGTGGTAAAAACCTTCACCGATCGCGTCAAAGATCGGGCTGTGGGAACCGAGGTCAGCCAGAGTCTATCGCCGGGCCAAGCTTTTCTGAAGGTGGTTCAGGCAGAGTTGCAGGCGGTCATGGGCGGCGAGAGCGAGGGGTTGAACCTGGCGACTCAGCCTCCTGCTGTGATTATGGTGGCGGGGCTTCAAGGTGCGGGTAAGACCACGTCGGTTGCTAAGTTAGCGCGTTATTTGATCGAGAGAGAGAAGAAAAAGGTATCGGTCGTGAGTGCTGATGTTTACCGCCCGGCTGCGATTAAGCAGCTCGAGACGTTGGCAGCTGAGGTCGGGGCGCGTTTTGAGCCCAGCGACGCTAATGAAATACCGGTCGATATCGTACGCCGCGCCATTGCCGATGCGCGCGTCGCTTTTTCGGATGTATTACTGGTGGATACCGCTGGTCGCCTCGCTATTGACGACGAAATGATGGCCGAAATCAGCGCGTTGCACGAAGCGGTTGAACCGATTGAAACCTTATTCGTCGTCGACGCCATGACGGGTCAGGATGCGGCGAATACGGCCAAGGCATTTGGCAAGGTCCTGCCGCTGACCGGCATTATCCTGACCAAAGTCGATGCGGACACTCGAGGCGGAGCGGCGCTATCGGTGCGCACGATTACCGAGCGACCGATAAAATTTTTGGGTGTGGGGGAGAAGACAGATGCGCTCGATCCTTTTCATCCCGATCGCTTGGCTTCCCGCATTTTGGGTATGGGAGACATGTTGTCGCTTATTGAAGATGTTGAGCGCAAGGTTGATCAAACCAAAGCAAAGAAGTTAGCGAAAAAGGTTCAGAAGGGGGGACGCTTTGATCTCGAGGACTTCCGCGAACAGTTGCAGCAAATGAAGAATCTCGGTGGGATGGGAGCCATGCTCGACAAAATGCCGGGTATGGGAGGCATGGCACAGGCCGCACAGAACCTCGATACCCAGCAATTTGTCAGAATGGAAGCCATGATCAACTCGATGACGCCGCGTGAGCGACGCAACCCTGATTTGATCTCGGGTTCCCGAAAGCGCCGCATTACCGGTGGTTCTGGGACGGTCATTCAGGATCTGAATCGCTTGCTCAAGCAGCATAAACAAATGCAGAAAATGATGAAAAAAATGAAAGGCGGCGGTATGCAACGCATGATGCGGGGTATGGGCGGCATGACAGGAGGGCCGGGCGGCGGTCTGCCACCGGGTTTTCCTCGCTAGAGGGCGGTAATAAGGAGGTTATGAGGCCTTTCCACTGATCGTGGTTTACTGTATTCTCCGCGCTCTTTTTTGAAGTAGGGCGCCTGAGTTGGGCGCTGATTTGAGGACACGACACTATGGTAGTCATCCGATTATCCCGGGGCGGAAGTAAAAAGCGGCCCTTTTATCATGTCACCGTGGCAGATCGTCGCGAGGCCAGAGATGGCAGCTTCATTGACCGTTTGGGCTTTTTTAACCCGGTTGCCCGGGGTCAGGAAGAGCGCTTGCGCATTGATGTTGAAAAGGTAGAAGGCTGGGTTGCTAAAGGCGCTCAACTCTCTCCTCGCGTCAAAAAGCTCATTAAAGAATACCAAGCTGGCGCGGAAGCTGCCGCCGCTTGATCAGTTGTGGCAGATGGTTCGCCGAGCCGGATGTCAACGTCCATAGCCCCCGCTGAGGAAACCCTTACACTGGCCACTGTGTTGGGGGCTTATGGCATAAAAGGCTGGGTGCGCTTGTGGGTCAATCTTGAAGATCCTAGCGCACTCACACACCTTTCCCCGCTTACCTTACACAAACCCTCTGGCGCCACCGCTCCGACGGCGCGACCCACCCTAATAGAAGCGCTGCAGCGGCAGGGTAAAGGGTACGTTGCTCGCTTGTCGGGAGTCGAGGACCGCACGGCGGCTGAGGCGCTCAAAGGCAGTGAAATTCGGATGCCGACGGCACAGTTTCCGCAGGCGGACGACGGCGATTTTTATTGGCGAGACCTCGAGGGATTGCAAGTTTGGTGTGAGGAGGGCGAGTCGAGACTGCTGTTGGGCACCGTGCAACGGTTGCTCGAGACTGGCGCAAACGACGTATTGGTGGTCACGCCCAGCGAGGACAGCATCGACGATAGAGAGCGACTGATCCCCTGGTTACCAGATGAGGTGATTAAGCAGGTTGATCTGCAGGAGAGGACGATCGCCGTCAGTTGGTTCATCGATGCCTGATCGCGATCTGCTTTACCGTTTTGCTGTGGTGACCTTGTTTCCGGAGATGTTCGCGGCGATCCAGCAGTGGGGTATCACTGGGCGCGCCTTTCAAAACGGTACTTGTCAGCTAACGCTGCATGATCCGCGCGAGGAAGCGACTGATCGGCATGGCACCGTTGATGATCGTCCCTATGGAGGCGGCCCCGGTATGGTCATGACCGCCCCTATTTTATCTGCCGCATTGGCGAAGGCCAAAGCGGCAGTTGACTCTAATATGCCTGTGATTGCTGTGACGCCACAGGGCCAAAAACTGGATGCGAAATTGGCACAGAACCTGGCTGAGAAGCCAGGCCTTATCGTGGTTGCCGGTCGATACGAGGGGATGGACGAGCGCTTTATCGAGCAGGAAGTCGATTTGGAGATCTCGGTAGGTGATTTTGTCGTCAGTGGCGGAGAATTGCCCGCCATGCTGCTAATGGATGCGGTCATGCGATGGTTGCCGGGCGTTTTGGGCCATCCGGAATCTGCTGTCGAGGACTCGTTTACCAAGGGTTTGCTGGATTGCCCTCACTACACGCGACCAGAGGCCTATCAAGGTCGAGCAGTGCCCGAAGTGCTACTCAGTGGCGATCATGGTGCGATCGCGCAGTGGCGCCGTGCTCAAGCGTTACGGCGAACACTGGATCGACGGCCAGATCTCTTGTCATGGGAGTCAATCAGCCCGGAAGATAGGTTATTGCTGGAGAAATGGGATCTTTTACCCGCCGACAGGGGCAGACAATCCTGATTTGAGCAGGTATGATCGCGCGCTCGCGCGGTGTAGCCTCCGTTACGGGGAGAGCGCACTCGGTGAAGCGACGATTCAGCGATCTTAGCCTGAGCAGTATCAAGGGGGTCGTGTGTTGAGTCGCGAGAAGCAGCGATCAGAAAACAGAGTATCGGCCGCCTAGCGTGGGCGATGACGGGAGAAGGAAGATCATGAGTACCAACAAAATTATTGCTGAACTTGACGCGGAGCAAATGGGGCGCGATCTGCCCGATTTTGCGCCCGGCGACACGGTTGTGGTGCAGGTTCGTGTTAAGGAGGGCAATCGTGAGCGTCTTCAGGCGTTTGAGGGCGTCTGTATCGCGAAGCGCAATAGAGGATTAAATTCGGCGTTTACGGTGCGCAAGATATCCCATGGCGTTGGCGTAGAACGGACTTTCCAAACGTTTAGCCCGCTGGTCGATAGCATTGCAGTGAAACGTCGAGGCGACGTGCGTCAGGCGAAGCTTTACTATCTGCGAGAGCTCTCCGGCAAAGCGGCGCGAATCAAAGAAAAGCTCTCCTCCTAACGCCTCCTCCTGCAGGCGAGACCGGATCACTCACCGTGATGACGCACTATGCGTCATCACGAGACTGGGTCGGCGGTCGCGTCTCTGGTGCTGATCCCTTACACTAGGCACTCGAGGCAGCGTGCCAACTGGCTAGGCCAGATGGTGACGTGATAGGCAGGCTCGCCTACCGTGACAGATTTCACCCGCTTTGATTTTGAGAGGCATCAGGAAGATGAATCCGAACGCTAAAGCCAGTTCACAGCGCGGCGTGATTGGGTACCTTAGAGGCCCAGCGACTTGGCTGTCTGCGAGCGTGTTGCTGGTCTCGTCAATGATCGTCTCAGCTGAAAACCTGCGTGAGCAAATGACGACGACCCTGAGTGACTTCGCAGGACAACCTATCGATATTGAATACGCTCGCCCGAGCCCGGCGCCAGGTATTTCAGAAGTCCAGATAGAAAATGGTCCGCTCATTTATGCGACCGATGATGGTGCCTACTTTTTCCTTAATGGCGACCTTCATCAAGCCAATGCAACGGGCGCAGTGAATCTCACCGAAACCCGTCGTGCCGAAGCGCGACAACAGCAATTGGCGGCAGTGTCGGTTGATGACATGGTGGTATTTGCCCCCGAGGGGCCTTCGCGCGGCCACATCACCGTATTCACTGATGTCACCTGTTTCTATTGTCAAAAGCTTCATCGTGAGGTGGACCAACTCAATGCCAAAGGGGTAGAAGTGCGCTACCTCGCTTTTCCTCGCAGTGGGATGGAATCCGAGGGTGCTGAAAAGTTGGCCACCGCTTGGTGCGCCGAGGACCAACAAACCGCATTGACAGAGCTCAAGGCGGGGGTCGAGCTGCCTGTGAATATGTGCGAAGGCAATCCTATTGCGGCGCAATATGAATTGGGCAAAGAGATGGGTGTATCCGGGACGCCCGCTATTGTGACCAGTTCGGGAGAACTGATACCGGGTTATCGTCCCGCACCTGCGCTGCTGGCGCTGTTGGGCCTTGATTGAGCCCTAACTGACGAGGCAACTTACCTCCGTGGATACTCACTTTCAACGCATCGAGCGCTTACCGCCATACGTCTTTAATATCATCGGCGAGCTAAAGCAGGCAGCGCGTGCACGCGGCGAAGATATTATTGACTTCGGCATGGGCAATCCAGATCAGCCGACACCTGAGCATATTGTTGAAAAACTCCGTGAAACGGTCGCGCGCGGCGATACTCACCGTTATTCACAATCGAAGGGTATACCGAGATTGCGCAAGGCCATGTCTGATTGGTACGCCAATCGTTACTCAGTCGACATTGACCCAGAGACAGAAGCAATCGTTACACTGGGCTCTAAAGAAGGCTTGGCGCATTTGGCTTTGGCAACCACTGGGGTGGGTGATGCCATTTTAGTGCCTAACCCCAGTTACCCCATACACCCTTATGGCTTTGTTATTTCGGGTGCGGATCTGCGGCATGTCCCGATGGAAAGCGAGGCCGGGTTTATCGATGAGCTCGAGCAGGCAATACGAAACACGTACCCCAAACCTAAAATGTTGGTGCTGAACTTTCCCTCTAATCCAACTGGGCATTGCGTCGAGTTGCCGTTTTTTGAGCGGATTGTCGAGATCGCGCGTCAGAATGATATTTGGGTGGTGCATGATCTCGCCTACGCAGATCTGGTTTTCGACGGCTACAAGGCGCCTAGCATCCTGCAAGTGCCCGGCGCACGAGACATTGCAGTCGAGTTCTTCACCTTGTCTAAGAGTTACAACATGCCGGGTTGGCGTGTGGGATTTTGCTGCGGTAACGCAGAATTAATTGCCGCGCTGACGCGCATTAAATCGTACTTAGACTATGGTATTTTCACGCCGATTCAGGTGGCGGCTATTGCCGCCCTCGAGGGTGATCAGCAGTGTGTCAGCGAGATCTGTGCGTCCTACCAACGCCGGAGAGATGTGTTGTGTTCGGGGCTTAATGAGGCAGGTTGGCCGGTGGTTCCGCCGAAAGCCACTATGTTTGTTTGGGCGGCGATTCCTGAGGCATTCCGACACATGGGTTCGGTCGAGTTCAGTAAGCTCTTGCTTCAGCAAGGCGGTGTGGCGGTATCGCCCGGCATTGGATTCGGCGAATATGGTGAGGGGTTCGTGCGTTTTGGGTTGATCGAAAATGAGCACCGGACACGTCAGGCCGTTCGGGGTATCAAACGCGTGTTGCGCATGGGCCCGCCCCAGACAACTGACGGATTATCAGCATGAGCACTTCGAGTTTGAGTGTGGGTCTTTGTGGCGTAGGTACGGTAGGCCTCGCTACAGTGCACATTTTGCGTGATCAGAGCGCGATGCTGGCCGCACGCTGTGGCCAAACCGTGTCGATAACGCATGTCGGTGCGCGCCGTGAGGTGCCGCACCCTGATTACGCCACTGCCCGCATCAGTCGTGATGTCATGGATGTGGCGCGTGACCCTGATGTCGATGTGCTGGTCGAGTTAATCGGGGGTACGACGGTTGCCCGCGACCTGATCAAACTGGCCATCGAGCAAGGTAAGCACGTTGTGACGGCCAATAAGGCGCTGATTGCGGAACACGGCAATGAATTAATCCTCCTCGCGGAGCAAGCGGGGGTCCAACTCCGTTTTGAAGCGGCGGTCGCGGGTGGGATTCCCGTCATTAAAACGCTCCGTGAGGCCATGGCGGCCAACGCGGTGTCAGAAGTCGCGGGTATTATCAACGGTACCGGTAATTTCATTTTGACCGAAATGAGTACCAAAGGACGCTCTTACGAGGATGTTTTGGCAGAGGCGCAAGCCTTGGGGTACGCCGAAGCGGACCCGACTTTTGACGTAGATGGAACCGATGCGGCGCACAAGTTGGTCATTTTGGCGTCGCTGGCGTTTGGGTTGCCGCTTGATGCTGAGGCACCCGTTAAGCAGGGCATTCAATCGATCACGCCTGAAGATCTCGAATTTGCCGCTTCGATGGGTTATCGCGTGAAGCATCTGGGCATTGCACGGCGACAGGGGGATCGTGTCGAGATGCGAGTGCACCCCACACTGATTCCCGAGCAAAAACAGTTGGCTAACGTTGATGGTGTCCTCAATGCGATCATGATCAAAGGCGATGCGGTCGGCGAGTTGGTATTGGTGGGTCCGGGTGCGGGTGGCGCTGCTACCGCGTCCGCGGTCTGCGCTGATCTTGCCGATATTGCGAGGACAGCTGCGGGGAGTGGGCCGGCACTGGGTGTGCCAATGGGCCAATTAAAATCACAAACGATGGTGCCTGCGGATGATATCGAGAGCGAGTGGTATGTGCGATTGGCCGCGAGCGATTGTGCCGGGGTCATGTCTGATATCACTCAGGTACTGGCAAATCACGACGTGAGCATTGAGTCGTTGCTTCAGAATCCACCCCAAGAGGATCAAGCCACGGTCTCAATTGTTCTGTTGACCCATGTCGCTTCAGCGTCCGTAATGACGGCAGTGATGCAGGAGATTACGGCGCTTACCGAGGTAGAGACAGACTTTACGCTGCTTCGAGTAGAAGCCTTTGATCAGTGAGCAATTTGAGTAGGATGGGGAGCTGGCAATGAGCATTCGATATCTCAGCACCCGCGGTCAGGCACCCGCGCTAGATTTTGAGGGAGCTTTACTTGCCGGGCTTGCACGCGACGGTGGGCTTTATGTGCCGGAGTCGCTACCCAGCTTCACGCCGTCAGACCTTGCCGCCATGCGTAATCTGTCCTATCCCGAGCTGGCAACAACGATTATTGCGCCCTTTGTGGAGGGCAGCATCGATCGTCAAACGTTGTCGAGACTGGCGACAGAATCCTACCGAGATTTCCGTCATCAGGCGGTGGCGCCGCTCTTGCAGCTCGATCAAGATCAATGGTTGCTTGAACTTTTTCACGGGCCGACACTGGCGTTTAAAGATTTCGCACTGCAACTGTTAGGGCGGTTATTGAGTCATGTGTTGGCGCGGCGCGGAGAGCGGGTGGTGATCATGGGGGCGACGTCTGGTGACACGGGCAGCGCCGCTATCGAGGGCTGTCGCCATTGTGACAATGTGGATATTTTTATCCTGTACCCCGAGGGTAGAGTGTCGGATGTGCAGCGCCGGCAGATGACCACGGTACAGGCTGACAACGTGAATAATTTAGCCATTAAAGGCAATTTTGATGACTGTCAGGCTCTGGTAAAAGCCAGTTTTGTGGCCGACCAATTCTTGCCGGATGGGCGCTCGTTGGTCGCCGTGAACTCGATCAATTGGGCGCGCATCATGGCGCAAATTGTCTATTATTTTTATGCTGCGTTTGCCGTTGGTGGACCGGAGCGAGCCGTTAATTTTTCTGTTCCGACCGGTAATTTCGGCGACATCTATGCGGGGTATCTGGCGCATCGCATGGGTCTCCCGATTAATAATCTTGTGATTGCCACGAATCGCAATGACGTGCTGCATCGCATGCTCACGACCGGAACGTATGAACGCCAAGCGATCGAAGCGTCGTTGTCGCCCAGCATGGATATTTCGGTGTCTTCTAATTTTGAACGATTGTTGTTCGATCTCTATGACCGAGATGCTGATCAGGTCGCGCAGTTGATGCGTGATTTTGCGAAGGGTCATATCACGCTGAGCGACGAGGCACTGAGCAAGGCTCAGGCGCTATTTAGCAGCGCTCGCATTGACGATGAAGAGACCTGCGAGGAAATTCGCTTTATTTGGGAGCGAACCGGTCAATTGATCGACCCGCATACGGCGATTGGTACCCGCGCTGCGCGGTTGTGCGCTGACAAAGCCGACGGGCCGATGGTCACATTATCCACTGCGCATCCTGCTAAATTCCCCGCGGCCGTCGCCAAAGCAGAAACGGGTCAAGTGCCCGTACTGCCCAGCCACTTGGCGGACTTGTTCGAAAAAGAGGAGCATTTTCAGGTGCTCGACAATGACCTAGAGGCCATCCATGCGTTCATGGCGGCACAGTGTCGCGTCTGACGACACCGGCCATCCGTCGGCGTTCAGCCGATATCAGTTCAACGCTTCAGCGCACTGCACTGCCTGAGGTACTCAAAAAAATTTACGCCGGTCGCGGTATTAGCGATCCCGCTGACTTGACGCTCACACTGGACCAGTTGTTGCCCCCTGCCACGCTAAAAGGGATCGGCGAAGCGGCCGAGCTGTTGGCTGACGCCATGGAGGGGGAGGCTCGCGTTTTGGTGGTCGGTGATTTTGATGCTGACGGAGCCACCAGTTGTGCCATGGCTGTTTCAGTGCTGCGCCAGATGGGTCTAAAGGAGGTCGCCTACCTGGTGCCCAACCGGTTTGAGTTCGGTTACGGACTGACCCCAGAGATTGTTGAGTTGGCTGCGGCGCAGATGCCCGATCTGATTGTCACGGTAGACAACGGCATCACGAGCATTGAGGGGGTGTCGGCGGCTCAGGCGTTGGGGATGAGTGTACTGGTGACGGACCATCACTTGCCCGCCGAGACGCTGCCGACTGCAGATGTCATCGTGAATCCCAATCAACCAGGTTGTCGCTTCCCGAGTAAATCATTAGCCGGTGTCGGCGTCATTTTTTACGTCCTGAGTGCCTTGCGAGCAGAGCTGAAACAACGAGACTGGTTTACGGCACAAGGACTCGAGATGCCCAATTTGGGTGACGCATTGGATTTGGTGGCGCTGGGCACCGTGGCCGATGTGGTGCCGCTGGACCGCAATAACCGAATCCTAGTGGCGGCGGGCTTGGCGCGTATCCGATCAGGGCGCGCTCGCCCCGGTATTGAAGCCCTCTTTGAGGTGGCCGGTAAAGATCATCGCCTTGCAACGGCGTCCGATCTTGGATTTATTGTGGGTCCTCGGCTTAACGCCGCTGGGCGCCTCGATGACATGTCGGTGGGGATTGAATGCCTGTTAGCCGACTCGACCGCCAGTGCTCGCGCTAAGGCGGAAAATCTGCATGCCTTAAACCGCGAGCGGCGCGACATTGAGCAGTCGATGCAAACGGAGGCGCTGGCGCAATTGGATGCATTGAATTTGGACCAACCCGATCTGCCGTTTGCGATGACGCTCTACGATCCAAACTGGCACCAGGGGGTGATCGGTATTTTAGCGTCCCGTATCCGGGAGCGCGTTTATCGGCCCACCTTGATATTTGCCGATTCAGACGAGGGGATGCTGAAAGCGTCTGGCCGGTCTATTCCGGGTCTGCATCTGCGTGATGCATTGGATCAGGTGGCGGCACGACATCCCGGGTTGCTGACGAAGTTTGGCGGGCATGCTATGGCGGCGGGTCTGACCCTCGCCAAAGCGGATTTTGAGCCTTTTTGTGAGGCCATTAACACGGTGGTGGCAGACGCACTCGACCATGTGCCACCTGAGCCCGTCGCAATGAGTGACGGTTCGTTGGCGCCAAGCGATCTGACGGTGCCGTTCGCCGAGCAGTTAGAGGCGGGTGGTCCTTGGGGACAGCACTTTGCTGAGCCCGTTTTTGATAATACGTTTGCGGTGCGGCGTCATCGTATCGTGGGTGAAAAGCACTTGAAGCTGACGTTGGAGTCGGGTGGTGTAGAAGTGGATGCCATCGCCTTTAATATCGATGTGGACGAGTGGTTAGCAGCGCCGCTAACACAGCTCGGCGCGTTATACCGTTTGGATATTAATGATTATCGCGGGGCACGCTCGCCACAATTGGTGATTGAGGCGTTTTGGCCGCACTGAGAGGCTTTGTACCGTGATCGGATATGGCGGAGCATCACGCAACCCTTTAGACTCTTGCCACCTGTTGACCAGTAGGCTGTAAAACGTGGAAATCGCCCCGCTTGTGACTCAAATTAAAGATATTCGTGCGCGTACTGACGTGCTTAGGGGGTATCTTTGACTTCGCTATTAAAAAGGATCGATTAAAAGAAGTAGAGCTGGAGTTGGCAGAGCCGAGCGCTTGGGATGATCCACAAAATGCACAAGCTCTCGGTAGGGAACGTGCTGCGCTAGAGATCGTTGTCTCTACGATCGAGGCGCTCGATAGCGGTTGTGACGACGCCAGCGATCTGCTGGAGTTAGCGGTCGAGGAAGATGACCCAGAGACTGCGCAATCGGTAGAGCAAGACCTCGCTGGACTGGAGACGTCGCTAGAGCAACTTGAGTTTCGGCGTATGTTCTCGGGGGAAACCGATCCCAACAATGCTTATTTGGATATTCAGGCAGGCTCCGGTGGCACCGAGGCGCAGGATTGGTCTGAGATGCTCTTGCGCATGTACCTCCGGTGGGGCGAGGACAAAGGCTTTAAGACGACGTTACTGGAGGCCTCCGCGGGGGAAGTAGCCGGCTTGAAAAGCGCGACGATCCAGTTTGAGGGCGACTATGCGTTTGGTTGGCTGAGGACTGAGACGGGGGTACATCGGTTGGTGCGCAAATCACCGTTTGATAGCGGTGGCCGGCGTCATACTTCTTTTGCCTCAGTTTTTGTCTCGCCAGAAATTGACGACAATATTGAGATCGAGATCAACCCTGCTGATCTACGTGTGGACACCTATCGCTCCTCTGGTGCGGGTGGGCAGCACGTGAATACGACCGACTCAGCCGTGCGCATTACCCACGAACCCACTGGCACGGTATCGAGCTGTCAGACTGAGCGCTCTCAGCACCAAAATCGCGATAACGCGATGAAGCAGCTGCGGGCAAAACTCTACGAACTGGAAATGCTCAAACGCAATGCCGAAAAACAAGCGTTGGAAGACAGCAAAGCGGATATCGGCTGGGGTAGTCAGATCCGTTCCTATGTCTTGGACGATGCGCGTATCAAGGATTTACGAACAGGTATCGAAAGCCGTAATACTCAAGCGGTGCTCGATGGCGCGCTGGACCCCTTTATTCAGGCCTCATTGAAACAGGGGCTTTGACACAATGTGTGATGGAGACGACCGTGGATAACCCGCAGCAACCAGAGGACGAAAACCGACTCATTGCCGAGCGACGGGCCAAGCTGGCAAGCCTGCGTGAGCAGGGGTCCGCTTTCCCCAATGATTTTCGTCGCACCGCAATGGCGGCTGACTTGCAGCGAGACTTTTTAGACGCCGATAAACCTCATCTTGAGGAGGCCAATCATCATTTTGCAGTGGCGGGCAGACTGATTCGTAATCGAGGTGCCTTTTTACTGATTCAAGACGGCTCTGGCACGATTCAGTTGTATCTCAATCGAGAAACGCTCTCAGAGGAGGCCATTGCGGCGATCAAGACCTGGGATTTGGGTGATATCGTTGCGGCATCGGGACCCTTGCACCGAAGCGGTAAAGGCGACCTTTACATTAACATGGGCGAAGGACGGTTACTGACCAAAGCGTTGCGTCCACTGCCCGATAAATATCACGGCTTAGTCGACCAAGAGTTACGGTATCGTCAGCGCTATGTGGATTTGATTGTGAATCCAGAGGTGCGCGAGATTTTTCGTGTTCGTGCGGCGACCATTCAGTTCATTCGTCAGTTCTTGGCGGAGCGCCTTTTCGTCGAGGTCGAGACACCGATGCTGCACCCCATCGCCGGTGGCGCCACAGCGAGACCCTTTATTACCCATCACAACGCCTTAGATATGGAAATGTACCTGCGAGTTGCACCGGAGTTATATCTGAAGCGATTAACAGTGGGTGGTTTGGAGAAGGTGTTCGAGATTAATCGCAACTTCCGTAACGAAGGACTCTCTACGCGACATAACCCAGAGTTCACGATGCTCGAATTCTATTGGGCTTACGCAGATTATTACGATGCGATGGATCTGACCGAGACGCTGATGCGGGAATTGACCGAGTCGGTGTTGGGCACGACCGAGGTCGTCTATGGCGACGCCACTTTCCATTTTGATCGGCCATTCACTCGCATGACCGTGCTGGAAGCCATTTTGAAATATAACCCTGAACTCACCGCCGATGAGCTGGCGGATCACGATGCTACCAAGGCCATCGCAAGTCGGTTGGGCATTGCGGTGCAGCCGAGTTGGGGGCTGGGTAAACTCCAAATCGAAATATTTGAAGCGACAGCGGAAGCTGAGTTACAGGAGCCAACGTTTATTACTGCTTATCCGACTGAAGTATCGCCGCTTGCGAGACGTAATGACGAGAATCCTTTTGTGACGGATCGGTTCGAGTTTTTTGTTGGGGGAAGAGAGCTGGCTAACGGGTTCAGCGAGCTGAACGATGCAGAGGATCAAGCGGAGCGCTTTCAGGCGCAGGTGGCTGCAAAAGAGGCCGGTGACAATGAAGCGATGCACTTCGATCATGATTATATTCGTGCATTAGAGTACGGTCTGCCTCCGACCGCAGGGGAAGGAATTGGTATCGATAGACTGGTCATGCTGTTGACCAATTCAGCGTCTATTAGAGATGTCATTTTGTTTCCGCACTTGCGTCACGAATAATATCTGAAAGGTGCCTGCAACACTGGTAAGCGTTGGCTTCGCGGTGCTATCCTCAGTGAAACCTTGGGGGTTCGTCACAGTGCATCACAGATTGCCTATCGGCACTATTTTATTGACCGCAGCGGTCTTGCTATTGGGCGGTTGTGGCCTTGCGCCGGTGACAGGCGCCGGCGGCGCTGAACCTGCTGAAGCCGGCGCGTCACAGGGTGACGGCGAGACACTGATGTCGGGAACCTGCGATTGTCCTTCTGATGCACTCTTCGACGCTTACGACGAGGGCGTTCGGGCACTTGCCGCCGGCCAATACGAGGCAGCACGGTCAGCCTTTGCTGCCTACGCGGCTTCGGGTGGTGAAGGGGTCGCGGCTGAGGCCACGACTGCGACGGATCTCAGTCACCGACTGGAGCAGAGACAGTCAGCGCCATTGGTGATCCAGAATGACGACCAGCGATCCCGGGTGACTATCACTGCGATGGTACTTCAGATGATCGTGCAGCTTGAGGCCGAACTCACTACGATGAGCGAGTCAAATCAGGCGCTATCAGCTGAGCTGGCAAAGCGTGAGGACGCACTCAAGCGGTTGCGTGAGTTGACTCTGGGTCAGCCGGAAGGGTAACGCGAAAACACGATCCTTCGTTTGGCTCACTCTCTAACTCGATAGCACCGCCTAACATTTGGCAAAACTCTCGCACGATCGCGAGACCGAGCCCAGTACCCCCATAGGTGAGCCCGGTAGACGCTTCTGCCTGAGTAAATGCTTCGAAGACTCTGCCCTGCTGTGCCTCGGTCATGCCGATGCCCGTGTCGCGGACCTCAACGACTAGCGCTGTCTCGGTCATGCTGGCCGTAACGGTGATCTCCCCTGCTTTAGTAAATTTGCACGCATTCGAAAATAGGTTGGTCACAATCTGCTGAAGTTTCGCTTGATCACAAGTGATATCACGCATGCTGTCTTCGTGAATATCCAGCGTTAATCGGTTTTTGTTCTGCTGCAGCAGGGGCGACAGCGCGTCACAGATCTGGACCAACAGGCCACCCGGGTTGAATACCGTCAGGCTGAGCTGCATCTTGCCGGTCTCGATCTTAGATAAATCTAAGATGTCATTAATTAAGGTCAGCAATTGACGTCCCGAGTAAATGATCGTTGTGAGGTCGTGGTGAAATTGTTCGCGGTCAATGTTTGCGCCATCGCTTAATTCGTCCTGCAGCATTTCGGAGTAACCGATGATGGCATTCAAAGGAGTTCTTAATTCGTGGCTGACGTTAGCCAAAAACATGCTCTTTGCTGCGTTAGCAGAATCTGCGTCCGCTCTCGCAGTATTGGTGTCGTCGATCGCAATTTGCAGCTTGGTCGACATCTCGTTAAAGGTTCTTGCGAGATCACCAATTTCTCCAGAATCTCGCTGCGCATCAATGCGATAAGTCAAATCACCGGAACCAAATCGCTCGACGCCTTGTTTCATTCTCGTCAGAGAGGCGTTGGTGCTTCGGATCATAGCGAAGACCAAGGCGAGGGTGATGACGATAGAACCGATAAAACCGACGATGGTAATTTGGTCGGTGAGTGTGATGGTTCGATCAATCACATCGGCACGTTGTACTGCGATGGATGATTGACGCTGATCTAATTCTTGCAATCGTTGTTGCGTATCGTTGTAAGACAACGCCGACTCGACCTCTGGTACGAGGTCGGCTTGGTTGTAGCCCTCATAAAAGCGCAACCACTCGTTCAGCAGCGCTGTTGCACTCTCATGCAAGCGCCGATAATAGTCTTCTAAGTCTGGCCCCCCGTAGGCGCCCAGCTGTCTCAGTCGGGTTGAGATGATATCTAGATCAGCTAATGCTTGCGCAATCGCACTGTCGTCGAGCGGGTCAACACTGGTCTCTTTGAGTGTGGCAAGTACTAATACCTGCTGACGTTTGGTTTGAAGATTTTGTTCGAGCTCGGCCGTCAACTGGGCTGCGGTGACTGCCTCTTGATAGGCGAGCGAACTTTCATTGCGAGCAAAACTGCCCCAGAGAGAAGTGCCGACATTGAGGCCAAATAATATCAGGATGGCAGCCGAGAACAGGTAGAGCCGAGCGCGCAGGCTGAGGCGCGGCCGCAACTTGCTGATGGAGTTAGCGGTCCGCATCAAGGTGAGCCGCGATCTTAGTGAGTAGCGCTGGGAAATCCACCGGTTTGGTGGCGTAATCACAGCACCCGGCCTCCAGTGCGCGCGCCTTGTCTTCTTCCATGGCATGAGCTGTCAACGCGATAATGGGTATTGCTTGCAAGTGTGGGTCTAATTGCGCTTCGCGACTCGCTGTCCAGCCATCTTTGATCGGCAGATTCATATCCATTAACACGACTTGGGGTGAGGCTTGACGCATGATACTGAGCGCGGTTTCGCCGTCGCCAGCGGTGAGAATCTGATAGCCGGTGCGCTCTAGTCGACGCACCAGCATATCCCGATTGACTTCGTTATCTTCGACCAGTAGCAGGGTCACAGTACTTTGTGTCATGGCTGTAACCCCACTACCGGATAGACCAAAATCGATTCTTCAATGCCTTTGGCGACCATCTCTCTCGGTTCTCCGAGTTCAAAAAGGTGGTCGGGCAGTTGCGCTCGAGTTGCACCAGAAATGAGTATCTCATTGGGCATAGTGTGGGTCTCGATGCGCGAAGTCACGTTCATGGCGTGGCCCACGCAGCCATATTTTGCGCGTTGTTCAGAGCCGATATTGCCTGCGATGACAGAGCCGGTATTGAGCGCGATGCGATGCTGCAATGCGGGTAGGCCAACGGCCTCATTGGCTGCATTGACAGCCTCCATTGCATCTCGCATGGTCAGCGCGCATCGAACGGCTCGCTCAGGGTCGTTGTCGAGCCGATGCGGTGCACCAAAGACGGCAAGAATCGCATCCCCTAAAAACTCATCGATCGTTCCTTGGTGTGAAAAGATGATGTCGGTCATGTGCTCGAAATAACGATTCAGTAAGGAGACCACTTGCGGCGGAGGAAGATGCTCAGCCAGGCTCGTGAAACCACAGATGTCGGACATCATGATCGTCACTTCACGCAAATCGCCCCCCATCTCCAGACCTTCAGGGTTCTCCAGTAACTGCGCGACGATCTCGTCAGATAGGTAGCGTCCGAACGTACTGCGGATAAAACGCTCGTTACGTTCTAACTGAAGGCGGTAATCTTCTTCTCGATCGTGCCAGCGTTTGCGTTCAATCCCAGAGGTGATGCGGGCTTGCAACAAGACGGGGTTAAAGGGCTTTAAAAGGTAATCATCCGCGCCCGCTTGAATACAGGCGATGATTTGATCCATGTCCTGACGGCCACTGATCATGATGACAGGCGTCGCTCTGAGGGCGGGGTTTTCTTTCATTGCCTTTAACACCTCGGCGCCGCCGATACCCGGCATCATGAGGTCGAGCAACACAACGTCAACGCCACGTGTTTCGAGTAGCTCCAATGCCTCTTCGCCTGATACAGCGGAGATAACCGTATGCCCGGCACGGGATAAGAGGCGACTGATGAGTTCTCGGTTTTCTGGCATGTCATCCACTGCCAAGATCACGCCCGGCGCTTCCATTTTGGCGGAGCTCAAAGCGGACGCAGACAAATCGAGCGTGGCCTGTGAACTTTCCACTGCCGACAGCAGCGCCGGCAAGGCACTTTTTAGTGCGGGATGAAGTAGCTCTATATCTTCGTAGAGCATCTCAGCATAACCACGGATCGCGCCGATCAGGTTCAACAAGTCGTGACCAAAGTCTGCTGAGGGAGAGCTCAGTAATTGTTGCACTCGAGACACCGCATCTTGGAGCGCTTCAACATCGCCGTTCATAGGGCTTTCGATCGTCACGGTAGGGCGTTTGACTGCCTCGAGGAGTGGTGCGGCAGAAGCCAGAATACGACTGGCCCACTGCTCTGGTTGTTCTGTTGTTGTTTCCACGACGCCTGTCCCCGCCATAATGCTGATTGAGTATACCGTTGATGAAGTATACCGATGCAGACTGCTGCGTGAATTGCCTGTCACCTACGGGGATAGGCGATATGCATTTCATGGGTTAGTATCGCACTAACTTGGGGAGAGTAAGAGGCACAGGTGTTATGTTGGATCAAGTGGAAATTTTTCACGGTCTTGCTGACGAAGAGCTAAAAGCGTTAGAAAGCAGCAGCACTACACGAGCATTCCCCAAGAACACCGTGGTCATTCACGAAAATGACCCCGCAGACTCCTTGTTTGTGATTGAGTCGGGCAAGGTCAAAGTGTATTGCAGCGACAAAAATGGCAAAGAATTCATCATGAATACCTTGGGTCCAGGGGATTACTTCGGCGAGTTGGCGTTGCTAGATGACTCGACTCGATCGGCTTCTGTTCGCACGGTAGAGAAGTCAGAATTTCGCATCGTGATGAAGGAAGACTTTTCAGGTGTGCTGGCAGACCACCCGGGCATTGTGAAGCAACTCATCAGTAACTTGGCGGGGCGCGTTCGAAAACTAACGGCAGATGTCAAAAGCCTAGCGCTGCAAGATGTTTACGGTCGTGTTGCTAACGTGTTGATGGATCTTGCGGAAGAACGCGGCGATGGGACACTGTTCATCCCCGATAAGCTGACCCAGCAAGATATTGCCGACCGTGTTGGTGCCTCGCGAGAGATGGTGGCAAGGATCCTCAAGGACCTGACGATTGGAGAGTACATCCGGTTTGAAGGCCGCCATATCATCATTAATACGCGATTACCGGCAAAATACTAAAGCGATCTGTCTCAGGCGCGGTATCAGTCCTTCGCTCGCCCGGTTACCTCAGCGGTGAGCTTCCCTTTTTTCAGGCGGATTGATACGTCATCCCCTGGCTGCTGACGGTTTGCATCCCGGATGACATTGCCTTGCGCGTCGGTCACGATTGCGTAACCACGGTTTAGCGTTTGTTCTGGCCCTAACGATTGCAGCAGCTTGTGTTGATATAGCGCCTGCGACTTGACGCTGTGCAGCTTTTGTTTGATCTGCAACAGTAAACGATGCTGTAGGTGAGCGTTCTCTCCGCGGTGACGCACGAGTTGTTGCTTGGGATGCTGCGCTGCCAATCGCGTCATCAGCTGATCTGCTTTCGCACCGCGCGTTGTGATGTGCCGTTGTGTCGTCCGCTGCAGCGCACCGCTGAGTTGCAATAGTGTTTTCCGATGTTGGGTCAGTGCGTGACCGGGATGACGAATCCGCTTTTGCAGGGCGCTCAACTGTTCGGTGAGTTCGTTGATCGATCGACCGACGGCGCGATCCAGTCTGCTTGAGAGCTGATCAAGTTGTTGTAGCAATTCATTTTGATCAATCGACACCAATTCGGCTGCTGCTGATGGTGTTGCAGCTCGGGTGTCTGCCACCAGATCTGCAATGCTAAAGTCGATCTCATGGCCGACCGCAGATACCGTTGGCACGCTCGTCGCAAAGAGTGCCCGCGCAACGACCTCTTCATTAAATGCCCAGAGGTCTTCTGGCGATCCGCCACCCCGTCCCACAATTAAAACGTCGATGCGAACCTTACCGTCTCTTGCGAGCTGGTCGGCTTGGTTAATCGCATCGGCGATGCGTTGTGCAGCGCCATCTCCTTGCACGGGAACCGGAAAGACACAGACTCGAGTATGGGGGCTGCGTCGCTCGAGTATCGTGAGAATATCCTGCAAGGCGGCGCCGGTAGCAGAAGTCACTATGCCGACGTGCTCTGCGTCGGTTGGGATAGATTGTTTATGCTCGCTGGCGAACAAACCTTCTTCGGATAGTCGTTCATTGAGTTGCTCAAAGGCGACTTGCAAGGCGCCAACGCCCGCCGCTTCAATATGTTCGCAGACCAGTTGAAATTCCCCGCGGCCCTCATACAGGGTAACTCGCGCACGAATACGAACTGAGTCTCCCGTTTTGGGCTGCAGTTTGGCCCGCCCATTGGCACGGCGGAACATGGCACAGCGAACCTGCGCTCCCGTATCTTTGAGCGAAAAGTACCAATGGCCCGAGCTGGCGGCAGTAAATTGACTGATCTCGCCCTCGACCCAAACCCAGTCGAAGTGACGCTCTAACAGATTTTTTGCCTCGCGATTGAGTTCGCTGACGCTGAGTGCCTGATGGGTATGGGGATCTGTCTGCATGGGTTAGGGTGGCTCTCCGTTCACGCGTTGCCACTGGAGGGCCGCTTTCTATTATTGTCGCACCATCGCACCGTCTGTATACTAGCGCGTTTGGGGAGACCCAGTATCGTAGACACTACGAACCGGGCACTGCGAGGCTAACATGCTCCGAATTGCACACGAAGGGCTGACTTTCGACGACGTGCTCCTCCTGCCAGGCTATTCTGAGGTCACGGCCAAAGATGTCTCGCTGGTCACGCGCTTAACACGCAACATTCCGCTCAATATTCCTTTGGTATCGGCCGCTATGGACACGGTGACCGAGGCGAGGCTGGCTATTGCCCTGGCGCAAGAGGGCGGTATTGGCATCATCCATAAGAACATGACGATCGCCGAGCAGGCAGAAGAAGTTCGTCGGGTAAAGAAGTTTGAAAGTGGGGTGGTCAAAGACCCCATTACGATCGAGAGCACCGCCAGCATCGCCCAGCTGATTGATCTCACTCGCGCCAATGGGATTTCGGGTGTGCCGGTGATGGCGGCAGGTCAACTCGTCGGGATCGTGACGCGGCGCGATATTCGCTTCGAGACAGATACCGAACAGCCGGTGTCGGCCATCATGACGCCAAAGCAGCAGTTGGTGACGGTGAAAGAAGGCGCACCTTCGGACGAGGTGCAGCGCTTACTGCATCAGTTTCGTATTGAAAAAATTCTGGTGATTGATGATGACTTTACTTTGAAGGGTCTGATCACCGTTAAAGATTTTGATAAGGCTGAATCGTTCCCTCATGCCTGTAAAGATGGTTCAGGTCAGTTGCGGGTGGGGGCATCCGTGGGCACCAGTCCCGATACGGATGAGCGCACTGAAGCACTGGTGCGCGCGGGCGTTGATGTGTTGGTAGTGGATACGGCCCACGGACATTCAAAGAACGTCTTAGATCGCGTGCGCATGATTAAAGAGGCGTATCCCAGCATTGATGTGATCGGCGGCAATATCGCGACGGCCGACGCTGCCCTGGCATTGCGTGATGCAGGCGCCGATGCAGTCAAGGTCGGTATTGGCCCAGGCTCGATTTGTACGACCCGTATCGTCACGGGCATTGGCGTACCGCAAATCTCGGCGGTGGCTAACGTGGCCGCTGCATTGGCTGATTCTGGCATACCCGTTATCGCCGATGGCGGAGTGCGTTTTTCTGGCGATTTGGCGAAAGCACTGGCAGCAGGCGCAGACGCCGTGATGATGGGCAGTATGTTTGCAGGTACCGAAGAGGCGCCGGGTGAAGTGGAATTGTTCCAGGGTAGAACCTACAAGGCTTATCGAGGTATGGGCTCCATTGGTGCTATGTCACAGAGCCAAGGGTCATCGGATCGTTACTTTCAGGACGCGGCGTTGGGCTCTGAGAAGCTGGTGCCCGAGGGTATCGAAGGGAGAGTGCCTTACAAGGGTCCTGTCTCTGCCATTATTTTGCAACTGATGGGGGGCGTGCGCTCGGCGATGGGATACACCGGATGCTCCACCATGGAAGCAATGCGGTCCGACACACAATTTACGCGTGTGACCGCGGCGGGTATGTCGGAGTCACATGTGCACGATGTATCGATTACCAAAGAAGCCCCCAATTACCCGGTGCGCTGATGGCGTGCTGACCAGCCATTTTTCACTTGTGAGTCGGGAGCCCGCAGCGTGACACAAGATATTCATCGCGACCGACTGCTGATCTTAGATTTTGGCTCGCAATACACACAGTTGATTGCACGCCGCATCAGGGAAGTGGGGGTGTATTGCGAAATTATGCCCTGGGATACCGATGCGTCGGATATCAGTGCCTTCGTGCCCAGCGGTATTATTCTCTCAGGCGGACCAGAGTCGGTCACCGAGACAGATTCTCCGCGCGCCCCAGACATTGTCTTTGCCCTCGATGTGCCCTTGCTCGGTATTTGCTACGGGATGCAGACAATGGCCGCCCAGTTAGGGGGTGTCGTAGAGGGTTCCGATACGTCTGAGTTTGGTTACGCGCAAATCCGCCGCACCTCTCCGGGTGGGCTGTTTGCTGATTTTTCTGATGAAACTGACAGCAGCGGCCGGCAACTGCTCGATGTCTGGATGAGTCACGGCGACAAAGTGTCTCAACTGCCGCCGGATTTTGAACGCATTGCCGAGACCGACAGCTGTCCGATTGCCGGCATGGCGCACATCGATAAACCTTGGTTCGGCATTCAGTTTCATCCGGAAGTGACCCATACCGCACAAGGCGAAAATATCATCACGCATTTTGTCCAACAGATATGTGCTTGTGAGACGCTTTGGACCCCCGCCAATATCGTGGAGGATGCGATCCGGCGTGTACAGGAGCAGGTGGGTAATGATCGTGTGCTGCTTGGGCTATCGGGGGGTGTCGATTCCTCAGTTGTGGCCGCACTATTGCATCGTGCCATCGGTGACCAGCTGACGTGTGTTTTCGTTGATAACGGCCTGCTGCGCCTCAATGAGGGCGATCAGGTGATGGCGATGTTTGCGCGGAATATGGGCGTACGGGTTATTAGAGCTGATGCTGAAGCTCGTTTCTTAAACAAGCTGCAAGGGGTAAGTGACCCCGAGGCCAAACGCAAAGCGATTGGCAATACGTTCATTGATGTCTTTGACGAAGAAGCCACCAAAATCACCGATGTGAAGTGGTTGGCGCAGGGCACTATTTACCCCGATGTGATCGAGTCTGCGGGGTCAAAAACAGGCAAGGCCCATGTGATCAAGTCACACCACAATGTCGGTGGTTTGCCCGATGATATGGCGCTTGAGTTGGTCGAGCCGTTGCGTGAACTATTTAAAGATGAAGTCCGCCGTATTGGATTAGAGTTAGGCCTGCCAAAAGATATGGTCTTTCGGCATCCGTTTCCCGGGCCTGGCCTTGGTGTGCGCATTCTCGGTGAAGTGAAAAAAGAATACGCCGATTTGTTACGACAGGCCGATGCGATTTTTATCGAAGAGCTGCATCGGTCGGGGTGGTACGACAAAACCAGTCAAGCCTTTGCGGTTTTTCTACCGGTCAAGTCAGTCGGTGTAGTGGGGGACGCCCGTCGTTACGAATACGTCATCGCGATTCGCGCGGTGCAAACCGTCGATTTCATGACCGCGCGCTGGGCACATCTGCCCTATGAGTTACTCGAGGTGGTTTCCAATCGCATCATCAACGAGATCTCGGGTATCTCGAGAGTCACCTATGATATTTCAGGGAAGCCGCCGGCTACGATCGAGTGGGAATAAAAGGCGGTCATAGCAGATGGATACATTGATTTACACAGGATTTACATGGCCCTTAGGAAATCGCGTAGTTACAGGGCTGTGGACGATGCGATGACAGAGTAGGAGTGACTCAATTAACTGATCAATTCAATGATTTCAGCGAATGTTGCATTTTCTATTCTCAACGGATGTTTGTCGGTAGGATCAACGATCAAATCGACCATCGGATAACCTGAATCATGATAAATAGTTTCTTCGTGGAAAATGGCTTCGACGCCACGGAACACGAGTATTTAAAGGCGAGTAGACTCGAAAAATCCAACGTCTTTGAGTTTCCCAGTGAAGACATTCAGGTTCTCACTAACAACCTTAAGGGCGAGTCAACTGCTTTGAGTGGCTTGGCGATTTTCAAAACGCTAAGAGATACCCTGAATCAGTACGAACTAAAGCATACGCCCAAGATTCTCGATTATGGCTGTGGATGGGGAAGAGTTACTCGCCTCATGGCGACGTTATCAGACGATGAAAATATTCATGGAGTCGATGTGGACGGCCGCTTAATTTCCTCAGCGAACGAGTGTGCTAGTACTATTCAATTTAGTGAAATCGAGTCGATGGGAACTTTGCCGTTCGATAACGACTCGCTCGATCTGCTCTTTGCCAACTCAGTTTTTTCTCACCTGTCCGAGGTCAGTGCTATTGCTACATTGGGCGAGTTAACTCGCATTTTAGCTCCAGACGGGCTGTTAATAATTTCTGTGTTGGAACAAGTTGAAATGAAAAAGTTTTACTCCAATGTGAAGCAGAAAGACTGGATAGAAAAAGTGCTTGGAGGCCAGGAGGAAGCTGAGCAAAGCCTGCTGCAAAGCAACTTTGTATGGGGGGATACTAAGAGATGGGACAACTATGGCATCGCCATTATGAATGACACCTGGTTAAGCGATACGCTGTCGTCCCTTGGAGCTGAGTTGGTGGGTGCCTACCGCACCAGTGAAGCAGGGTCGCAAAATTACAAAGTTATCAAACTGAAATGATTGTGCTGCGTCCTGATTTAAAGGTTTGAAGTCACGTTAGCTCCCCTCACGCGTCAGGACTCCTGATACCTCGCGAAAAGATGTCGAAAACTTAGTGTTGCTTGAGTGCGCAAGCGGCGACGAGAAGGTGGTGAGTGATCTGAGCGAGGGCGCCCTTAGTGATAGGGCACGGAGTGAACGCAGAGCAGATAATACCCAGGTTGTTGTTCCTTTGGCGTCAAATTTCCTCAAAGTCTCCGTGCCGACCTAAACCGCCGGTGAAGCGAGCCGCGCCGTCGAACCCTTCATTACTAACTGCTGCTAGGCCATTGGCCCATTCAATTTTCAGCGCTTCACGCACGGTTAGGCCATGGGTTTCGACGATTGAACGGCGGTCGGCCAGCATGGCTTGTTGAGGGAATTTGGCGATCTCATGCGCCATAGCTTCAGCGGCCTCAAGCGCCTCACCCTCGGGGACCACTCTTTCACACAGGCCAATGCTGTAGCATTCATCGGCAGGCACTTTGCGGCCCGTCATGGCGATTTCCAAGGCTTTTCCCTGACCCACCAGGCGTGGCAAGCGAACGGCCCCTCCATCTTGAAGCGGGATGCCCCAGCGTCGACAAAAAACACCAAAGTAGGCAGCCTCCGACATCACTCTGATGTCACACCACATCGCCAGTTCCATACCCCCTGCAACTGCCGCCCCTTCTACAGCTGCAATTACAGGCTTTGTTAACTCCATTCGCGTGGGTCCCAGGCTGCCGCGTGGTGCCGGTGCTGACCCGATTGGAAAATCAAATTCTCGGATGTTCGCGCGCTCATCTGCTGACATTGAGGCGGCGTACTTGAGATCCCATCCGGCGCAAAAACTGCCACCAGCCCCCCACAGCACCCCAACTCTGGCATCGCTTTTTTCAAAGGCCTCGAAAGCCT